>Ga0194119_10007854_pt1 | contig 14889 bp, 11 predicted proteins | sample TA2MahC100mmetaG_FD_148620 | JGI IMG/M metagenome (GOLD analysis project Ga0194119, IMG submission 148620) | Freshwater microbial communities from Lake Tanganyika, Tanzania - TA2015018 Mahale Deep Cast 100m | ecosystem: Environmental > Aquatic > Freshwater > Lake | place: Tanzania: Lake... | reverse complement strand
CGCTGGGAAACCGTCCTTCAGGAAATAGCGCGGATTGATGCGATCGAGCGTCCCCAACCCCACCTCCACAAAATCCGGCGGCTGATTGGAGAAGCGCGCAAACTGCGTGTCGTATTGATCGGGCCGTCCGTAGATCACGCCACACCCGGTACGCACCACCGTGTTGGGCCGCGCCCGCCAAGCAAGGCCGATTCGCGGCGCGAAGTTGTTCAGGTCTTCTTTGCAGCCGCAATCACTTTTGCCCGAGGGTCGAACCTGCTGCAAGCGCGCCGCCGCTCCGCTCAACGATCGATCCAGGACAAAATTCGAAACGCCGCCATCCCGGAAATACGGCGTGAAGAAGGCGTCGTAACGCACGCCGAGATTCAGCGTCAGGTTCGGCGTCACTTTCCAATCGTCTTGCAGGAACAGCGCGAGCGACGAGAAGAACATATCCTCGCCGTTTTCATTTCCCACCGTCCCGCCCGACGGCCAGCCCAGCAGGAACTCCGCCATGCCGTCGCCAGTGGCCCCGCGATTCGCCGGATCCGCCGTGAACTCGCGCCCGAACACCATGTTGCCACGCGACAGCCTCGCCGCGTTGCGGAAAGTGCGTTCGCGCTTGTACTCGCCACCGAACCGCATCGAGTGCTTGCCCACCTGCTTGAACGCCGTGTCTGAGATCTGCCACAAGTAGTATTGATTGATGTTCGGCCAGAAGCTGCGCGAACCGATCTCGGTGAAGCCCGCCGGCGAAAAGCGCGTGAGCCCGTGGTCGGTGGACGTAGCGCGGTTTGTCTTCGGAATGCCCTTGATGCCGAACTCATCAAACAGCGGCTTGTCGAACGGAATATCGAACTTCGTGGGCAGCCGCGTGTTGCCGAGCCGGAACTCGTTGGTCAAGGTCGAGCTGAGGGTCTTGGTCCACGTGCCCACCGTGGAGTGCGCCACCACATCGGTAATGGTGCCGAGGCCACCATCGCCGGGCAGGGGCAACGGCCCCGGCTCAAAGCGGTCCTTGTCGCGCCGCGAGTAGCGCACCGACAGGCGGCTGGCCTCAGAGAAGTTATGGTCGCCTTTGATGTCGTAGGTGTTCGAATCGTTCGTCTCGCTCGGTGCAAAGAAATGGTTATTCGCAATACCGGAGCCGGAGTTGGGCAGCGGATAAAGCGTCAGCAGTTTCGGAATAAGCGGATCGAAGCGGCTGGCCGGAATCTGGCGATTCGGAAACGGCTGGCGTTGAAGATTCGCGCCCGTGCCCGTGGTGGTCGCCGGGTCAAAGATGTTGCGCACCGCGGCAAAGTTGCCGGCGCGGATCTCGGCGGTGGGTACGCTCCCTAGAAAACTGCGGCCCAGCCGGATCCGCGTGCCCTCATACGACCCGAAGAAGAACGTGCGGTTCTTGACGATCGGCCCGCCCAGCGCGGCGCCGAACTGATTCTGGCGAAACGCTGGTTTCTTCGCGCCGCTCCGGTTGGCAAAGAAGTTCGTGCCGTCCAGCGAGGAGTTGCGTAGAAACTCAAAGGCCGATCCGTGCAGTTCATTGGTGCCGGACTTGAGGTTTACAATGACTTGGCCGCCCATACGGTCGCCATACTCGGCCGAAAAATTATTCGTCACCACCTTGAATTCGCCCACCGCGTCGATGGACGGCTTCACCGCCTGCGCCTCAAACCCCAGTGGCCCGCCCGACGCGACCGACGAGTTATTCAAGCCGTCAATCGTGATGTTCACCTGGTAGCCATGCTGGCCCGACGCAACGAAACCGCCCTCATCCGACGTGCGCCCACCGGCCGACGGCGCGACGCCAGCGGTAAGCGCCGCGAGTTGCAGAAAGTTGCGGCCATTCAGCGGCATCTCCACGATGCGCTTGTTGTCGATCACCTGGCCCACGGTTGACGTTTCCGAGTCGATGAGCGCAGCCGCTGCCGTCACTTCCACCTTCTCGGCCACCGCGCCCACACGCAGCGTGAAGTCGATACGCGCGGTTTGGTTGGTGTCGAGCTTCAACTCCGGCACCTGCGACGGCGCAAATCCCGTCCGCGTGGCTTCCAGTTTGTAGCGTCCGATCGGCAACGACGGAATCTGGTAGACGCCCTGCACGTTGCTGGACGCCTCGCGCACCACGCCCGTGTCGAGATTGGTGGCGCTGATCTTCACTTCATTCATCACTGCTTGCGAGGAGTCGGAAACGACGCCTTGCACGGTGGCAGTCTGTGCGGCGAGCGAAGCGGCAATGGCCGCGGCAAGAAACAGAACCCGGGCGGGGGACCTCATGGAAACCATGTGGCGCATGATATCCCATGCGCTAGTTCTTCGTCGCGAGATCGCCCTGTACGGCCACCGTCACACCAGCCGGGCTTTCGGCGTTGCCTACCAGCAATTGGATCGGAACGTTGCCGTCCGGCACATTGTCCGGCACCTTGACGTCCACCTGCAGCACGCCCGCCACCAGCGAAGGAGCGGCACCCGCATACAGTCCCCCCGCCATCGCGCCGCCGATGCGCACGGCCACGCTCTGGCGAGGTTTCGGAAACACGGTCGCGGCCACCTGCCCGTCCACGCCCGCCGGGTCAGTCGCGCCTTCGCCCGTAGCATACAGCCCAATAATGCTGCCGCGCGCCGCGGGATTGGACGGCGTATTCACCGACAAGTCCTGATTCTGAATCGCGCCTGGTCCCGAGCCGGACGCATTGGCGGTGAACAACCCGGGCCTGGCGGCCACCACCGGAACCGAAACGGCATTCGACCGGTTGCCCCGATACTCGATCACGAAATCGGACATGGTACGTGTTGCCACTGCATACGGCGCAATCGCGCTCACCTGCGTCGCTGAGACATAGATCACCGGAGCCGCGACGCCATCGAACAGCACGCGCGTTTCGGAAACCGTCGTGGGAAACTTGAGATCGCCGCCCACCGAGGCCGACACGAGCGTCGCAGGCCCGATACGCTGGCCGAAGATCGTCACGATCAATCCGGGCGATACGCCGCCACCCTGGAAACTCGCCGCGCTGAGGATGCCCGCACGGGTGAGTACGCCGCCTGGGTTGGTGGTGGGCGCGGTCAACGTCATGGTCACCTGCACCGGCGTGCGCGTGTTGGCGGAGCGATTCACTACGGTGATTGTGCCGGTATACGTCCCGGCCGCCAACAGTCCCGGACGAAAACTCACGTCTAGCGTCGATGACCCGGAACCGCTCAGTGGCGTCACTTCAATCCACTGGGTGCCATTCGCAGTGGCGGTCTCAATGTTCCAATCGGGACGTTGTCCGGCAGGGGCAACGAGCGAGAGCTGTTGCCGGGCGATCGTGTTGCTGCCCACCGCGCCGGTGGCGGTCAGGGCCGCTGGCGAAAGCGACAGCGTTACTGACGGAGAAGCAAAGTCAATGCGCGCCCAAAAGGCGTCCCTACTGCCACCCGCGGCCGACTGCGCACCACCGTTGGTGCCCGGCATATTGGTTGACATGGTCGACAAAGTCGATGCACTGATGTAGGCGCGCTCGCGATTGTCGATCGCAATAACTCGGCCGCTTTCGTTGGCGCTCCCGCCCATGCAAGAAGCGTGTTGGGCCGTCGCGCCATCCGGACTCAGCCGGAGCACAAACAGATAGATTCCGCCCGCCAGTTGCGGCTGAAACGGCTGCACCGGCGTGAGCCCCGGCGACGCGGTAGTAATCAAGACGTAGGCTTGGCCTTGCGCATCCACCGCAATCGACTTGCCGCGTTCTGTGCCGCCGCCGCCGAAGAAGGTACTGTCGGCCAAGGCCGTGCCTTGTGGATTCAACTTCGTAATGAAGGCGTCCGTGCTGCCTTGTTTGGTCCGCTGGAAGGGATTCGATGATATCGGAAAGTCGCCCGACTCGGCAACGCCCGTCACATACGAGTTACCACTTGCGTCTACAGCGATATCCAGTCAGGTATCGACCCCTTGCCCGCCCCCCAGCAGCGTGTTGAATAACACTGTGTTTCCTTGCGAATTCAACTTCATCACGAACGCATCGGAGATCCCCCGGCGCGTCGGCTGAAAGGCTCCGGCAGTGCGCGCGAAGTCCTCGGAAAACGAACCGCCTGCAAGATAGGCGTTGCCGGATTGATCTAGCGCACAGGCCGCGACAATTTCGGCCACATTGCCGCCGATATAGGTGGAGTAAGCGAAGCGTCCATTTGCGTCATACTTCGAGGCGAAGCCTTCGAAAAGCAGAGCGTCGTCACGAGTCTTGAGAGCGCCGGCCGTAGAAGGGAAGTTCGTGGACAACGTGGACCCGCAAACCAGCGCTTCCCCGCCACTGCTCACCGCGATGTCGGTGGGCGAGTCATCGTTGTTGCCGCCCAGGAAGGTCGCGTACACCAGTGCGCTCCCCGCAGCCTTGAGCTTGGCCACAAAACCGTCTTCATTGCCCGATCCACTGGCACCCTTGTTGCTTTGCTGCGCACCGGTGGTAATCGGAAAGTCGGAGGAGGACGTGAACCCGGTCAAATAGGTCGCGCCGGTCGCGTCTACCGCAATACCGGACACGGTTTCATCGCCGGCGCCACCAAGGAAGGTAGACCAGATCACCTTGCCATCCGGTCCAAACTTGGTCACGTAAGCGTCGAATGGTCCGCCGGGCCGCATAGTGCGAAGCGCTCCCGTGGTGGTCGTAAAGACCGTCGAGTTCGTGTCGCCCAGCAGATACACGTTGCCCCCGGCGTCCACAGCGAGTTCGGGTGAGAACTCATCACTTGCTCCGCCCCAGCAAGTCCCGTAGCTGATCACCGGGTCCACCACCAGTTCACGCCCGCGATCCCACTCGCCCAACCGCAATCCCACCGTGCCGTCCGCGCGCACCACATACGCCGACGCGATTTCCTGCCGGCCCGCCGCGGTTTCCTGAAAAACGTGCGGGCGTTTCTGCCGTACCTCGCCGCCCGATAGCGCGAATACCAAATCCCCTTCCGCCGATACCGACTGGCCTTTCTGCCCGGTAAAGCGCAGCCGGATCGCCTCGGGACGCGCGCCCGGCTTCACCACAAAATCGTACTCCAACTCGCCGGCGGCATTGCCGTAGAAGACCAGATCGATACCCTTGTGCACCTCGCGGTACCGCACACGTGTATAGTGGGCCACGCCCGTGCGCCACTGCCGGCGGTCACCGCCATGCAGATAGTTCGTGACGCTGGGCAGCATGGCTTCGCCCTCGATCGCCGCACCCTTGTTGCGCGCGCCCAGCAGCTCCAGTTGCAGCGTATCGGCGGCTTGCGCCTTGTGCAATTGCGGCGTTGCGCCGTTGGGAGTCAGCGCCAGCGTCGAGCGCTGCGAGCGTGCCAGGTAACGCACGGGGGAGGGCGCTTGTCCCACGTTCGGTTCAAAGTGAATCTCCGGAGACGGGCGCCAAGGCTGAGGGGCCGCCCACGCCGCAGCCGTAGCCAGCGAAAGAAAGAGCAGTCTTCCCGGCAAATGCATGTTCAGTTTCTCCGCAATCGAGTGATTTGGTACCGCACTGCATCTTTATCAGAAACTACTAGACGATGGCAAAAACAAATTTTGAGTTGCCCCACTTGACAGGCTCACCAATTTGTTCTACAAAATAGAACATGTCACGCGGCGAGTTTCTCGGAGACTTCGAACAGCTCATCCTGCTCGCCGTGTTACGCCTCGATCGTGAGGCGTACGGACTGGGCATTCAGCAGGAGTTATCCGCTCGCGCCGGGCGGGAAGCCTCCATCGGCGCCATTTACACCACGCTCGACCGGTTGGAGCAGAAGCAACTCGTACGCTCAGAACTCGGCGAGTCCACAGCGGAACGCGGCGGGCGCGCCAAGCGTATCTTCACCGTCACGCCTGCGGGCAAAGCCGCGCTGCGGCAATCGATCGGCGCCACTCGCGCCATGGCCGACGGGCTGAAAGGCCTGGGCCTCGCATGAGCGCCGTCGAACGGGTACTGCAGTCACTGGTCACCTCCGCAGCACTCCGCGAGGCGATGCTCGGAGACCTCGCCGAACACGCCGCCGCCCACGGCGCGCCGGCCTTGTGGCGCGAAGTCGGCCGGTCGCTGCCTTCCCTGTTGCGCGCCCGTTTGCTGGAGGCAGATATGCTCGCCACCATCTCGCTGGCACTCATCACGGTCGCGCCGCTCCTGGTCATGGAGCTACTGTGCGCATACACGCTTTCACTGGTCCCGCTCAAAGCTTCCGCCGCGCGGCCCGTCTGGTTCATGCTGACCGTGCCATTGCTGCCGGCTATGCTGGCCACCGTGGCCGCCCGGGCCCGAGCGGGCGCGCCGGCTCTTTGGATGGGCGCGCTGTTCCCCGCCGCGTTACTCGCTTCCTCCGCATTGCCCTGGCCCATCGCCTACCGCGCCTGGGCCGTCTTCATCATTACTTTTGCCGGCCGCCGCAGGCCGAGAAGGATTTCTGCATGATCTGGCTTACTCTTATCGCCGCCGCGCTCGGCGGCGTCGTCGCTCTCGCCGCCGTCACCTTGCTCGTGCTGGGACAGTTCGATAGCTGGCGCCGCCTCGAAGCGTCGATTGAGATCGCGCGCCCGCCCGCGCAGATTTGGCCGTTTATTTATGAAGAGGCCAAGCTCAAGCAATGGGTCACCTGGTTGGTGGAAGCCAAGCCGTCTGCCGAACCCACGCTCGGCGCGCGCGGACGCTGGCTGATGCGCGACGAAAACAACGGCGGCGAGCTGATGCGGATCGACTCAGTCGTGACCGCCATGGAACCGGCGCGGCGCTTGGAAGTAGACCTCGATGTCACGGGCAGTTTCACGGGCCACGGCGAGTAAGAGTTGGTCCCGTCCGGCAATGGCACCAAGGTGATCACACGCCAGCGTTACACCCTCAATCACTGGCTACCCAAACTCATGCTGCCTCTCGTCACCGTCGCCGCCGGGCGCAAACTCAACAGGGATCTCGCGCTGATGAAAAAAGCCGTCGAAGCGAACTGACGGCTACTTCCGCTTGTAGGTGTGCGTGGCAAAATCGAAATCGAACTCCGAACGGTCCGGCGCGGGCGCCACGTTCTTCGCCGGAATCCACTTCGCCATTTCCTGCTTACGGCGCGAGTGCCGCGCCTCGCCGGCTAAGTTCTTATACTCGTTGGGATCCGCGCGCCGGTCATACAGTTCCTCACCGCCATCTGCATACCGGATATAGCGCCATTGCTCATCGATCACCGCGTGGTTGTTCTGTAAGTACGTGCTCACCGTGGGCCGCCACTTCTTCCCGGCGCTCGCCAGCAAAGGCCTGAGCGACGTGCCTTCATTCCGCGGATTCGCCGGCAGCCCGCACAAGTCCACCAGTGTCGGATAGATGTCCAGCAAGCTCACCGGCTGCCGCCGCGCCGTGCCCGCCTGCTTCAGGCCCGCCGCTTCGCCCGCAAAGATCATGGGCACATGCGTTGACCGCTGCCACAACGTGGACTTGTGCCAGTGCTGCTTCTCGCCCAGATGCCAGCCGTTATCAGACCAGAACACAATCACCGTGTTGCGTGCGTGCGGGCTGGCGTCGAGCGCATCGAGCAGACGCCCGATCATGGCATCGGCAAACGTGATGCACGCCATGTACGCCTGAACAGCGTCTTTCCACTTGCCCTCAGCCACAATTCGCTCGTGCTCGTTGCGGCGGAAGGCGGCAAACTTGCGGCCCGCCTCGGGCACGTCATTCAAATCGTCGGCCGGCGAGTCCGGAATCTTCGCATCCCGATACATGTCGAAGTAGTTCTGCGGCGCAAACATCGGGATGTGCGGATGCCACAACCCCACGGCGAGGAAAAATGGCTTCGCATGCGCACGGTTCAGGAACTTCGCGCCGAAGTCCACCGCGCGCTGATCGCCGTACTCGGCCTCGGGCTTGGACAACACGCCCCAATCGAACTCGCCTTGAAACTTCTGCAGTCCATTGAACGGATGGCCCTTCGGCGCGGGAATTTTCTTGTTCCACGGATACCACTCATCGCGCCGGTACCACGGATCGTCAAACTCCTGCAGTTGGAACTCGTCCCACTGGTCCGGCGGATTGAAGCCCGCCACGTGATGAAACACCTTCCCCGCCCCGACCACGTGATAACCGTGCTTGCGGAAGTACATCGGCAGCGTCTCCACGCCAGGCAGCGCCGGCCGCCAGTATTGATCGTTGTCATAAACGCCTGTGGACGACGCGCGCATGCCGGTAAGCAACGCCGTGCGCGACGGGTTGCACAGCGGCGACGCGCAATGGGCGCCGGCAAACAACACGCCGCGCTTGGCCAGCCGGTCGATGTTGGGCGTCTTGATCGTCGGGTGGCCCAGGCAGCCCACCCAGTCATTCATGTCGTCCACCGAGATGAACAAGACATTGGGACCCGCGGCGGGGGCGGCATACGCAGCCGCAGCCGCGGCCGAACCGAGAAACGAGCGGCGAGAAAGCATCCCCGATAGTGTAGCCCGCTAGAATGAGGAAACCATGGCCGCCATCGCCGCCGAACGCTACGCCGCCAGAACGCCTCGCTCAGCGGAGCTCTATCGTCAGGTATGCGCAGTGCTGCCCAGCGGCATCGCGCACGTGGCCCGGTATCTGGAGCCGCACCCGCCCAGCATGGACCGCGCAGTGGGAGCACACAAGTGGGACGTGGACGGCAACGAATACGTCGACTACTTCGGTGGCCATGGCGCGCTGCTGCTCGGCCACAACCACCCCGCCGTCATGGAGGCCGCCTCTGCGCAACTCGCCCGCGGCGTCCACTGCGGCGCCTCGCATCCGCTCGAAGTGGAGTGGGCCACGCTCATCCAACAGATGATTCCGTGCGCTGAAAAGTGCGCTTCACGGTCACCGGCACCGAGGCCACCCATCTCGGCATCCGCCTCGTGCGCGCCTTCACGGGTAAACCCGTGGTGATTCGCTTCGCCGATAACTTCCGCGGCTGGCACGATCACGTTTCGTTCCCCGCCACCGGCGCAGCCCCCGGCATTCCGCAAGGCGTGCAGGACGGCATGCTGGTATTACCGCCCGGAGACATCGAAGCCATACACGCGGCGCTCACCACGCGCAGCGACATTGCTGCTGTGATGGTCGAGCCCACCGGCGCATCCCTCGGCCACGCGCCGCTTCCCGCTGGCTTCCTCGCACGACTGCGCACGCTCACCACCGCCCACGGCGCGCTGCTCTTCTTTGACGAAGTGATCAGTGGCTTCCGCTGCTCGCCCGGTGGCGCCCAGCAGTTCTACGGCATCACCCCGGATCTCGCCTCGCTCGCCAAAATTGTCGCGGGCGGATTCTCCGTCGCGGCGCTCGCTGGAAAAGCCGGGATCCTCGCCGCGCTCGACTACCGCAAAACCGGCGCCGGCGCGATCGTCTCGCCGCGCGTGATGCACCAGGGCACCTACAACGCCAGCCCGGTTTCCGCCGCCGCCGGCATCGCCACGCTCAAGATCATTCGCGATACCGGCGCCATTGCGCGCGCCAACCACACCGCCGCCGCCCTCCGCGCAGGCATGAACGCCGCCATCGCCCGTAAAGGCATCAACTGGTGCATCTACGGCGAGTTTTCAGACTTCCGCATCTACGCCGGCGCGCCGGGCGAAACGGCCACGGTGGATGCCATCTACTCGGGCGCGATTCCCGCCGCGCGGCTCAAAGGCGGCATGTCTGCGGAGCTCATCCAGCAACTTCGCTGCGGGTTGCTCAGCGAAGGCGTGGACATCGCCGGCTGGCCCGGCGGACTGACCTCGTGCACGCACTCGGACGCAGGCGTGGAACGTACCGTCGCCGCCTTCGCCGCGGCTCTTGACATGATGGGCGAAGAGGGAGTTCTCTAGACAGACCATGAATCGCAGGAATTTCATCTCACTGACAGCTGCCGCGGCCGCCTCTACGGCGGCTCCTCCGCCGGTCGAACAGTTCACGGTCTGGAGAGCCGGCGAAGGCGGCTACTTCAGCTATCGCATTCCCGCGCTACTCGCCACGCGGAAAGGCACGCTGCTCGCTTTCGCCGAGGCCCGCAAGAACTCCCGGTCCGACACCGGCGACATCGACATGGTGGTGAAGCGAAGCGAAGATCAGGGACGCACCTGGTCCGCCCAGCAGGTGTTCGCCGATCAGGGCGCCAACACCATCGGCAATCCCTGCCCCGTGCAAGACCGCTCCACGTCCACCATCTGGATGCCGCTCACCGCCAACCCCGGCGACCTCGCCGAGCGCGAGATCGAAAAGAACTCGCAGCGCGGCACGCGCACAGTGTGGATGACGTATTCTAAAGACGACGGGCGCATCTGGGCCACGCCGTACGAAATCACCAACATCGCGAAGGACCCCGGCTGGGGCTGGTACGCCACCGGGCCAGGTAACGCCATCCAACTCCGCAGCGGCCGCATGGTGGTTCCTTGCGACCATCGCCGGTTCGCCGCCCAGGCCCGGCACTCGCACATCGTGTACTCAGACGATCACGGCAAGACCTGGCAACTTGGCGGCAGCGCTCAACCAGAAACCAACGAGTGCGCAGTAGTGGAGTTGAGCGATGGCTCACTGCTGCTGAACATGCGCAGCTACGCCGGACGCAACCGACGCGCGCTCGCGCGATCCACCGACGGCGGACTCACCTGGACGGACGCAGGCTTCGACGAGCAACTGATCGAACCTGTGTGCCAGGCCAGCTTGATCCGCTTTGACCGCCGCCATCTGCTGTTTTCCAATCCCGCCAGCAAGAAGCGGGAACGCATGACGGTCCGCGTCAGCCGCGACGACGCGAAGACCTGGAGCAGCGGCCTGGTGCTGCACGAGGGCCCCGCGGCGTACTCGTCGCTGGCCGCTCTCAAGCGTGGATGGGCGGGGTGTCTTTACGAGCGCGGCGAAAAGTCCTCTTACGACACCATTGCCTTCGCCAAGTTCCGCATCGATCGCGTGTGATCGCCAACCCGCCAGAGCCCTACCGGTTGACGATCGGCCGCAGCGGACGCCAGTACATGTTGCGATACGCTACCGGACCATGATCGCCCCGCAGCATCAGCGGATTCATCGCCGCCTCGGGCAGATTCATGTGCGCGCGCGTCGGCCCTTCGAGTTCCACGTCCTTTCTGTACGCTCAGCCCGTTGTGCAGCACCCGCACGAAACGCGCGTTCTCCGTCTTCTTGCCCGGCGCGTCGAAGCGCGGCGCGCGAAACCAGATGTGGAAACTCTGCCACTCGCCCGCGCGGCGCGACGCATTGCGCGACGGCGCCGACCCGCCCACGCCCTTGTTGTCGATCCAGCGATGGTAAACCCCGCCGCAGTCGCTCGTCTTCATCGGCTCGCTCGACCCGTAGCTGTCAAACACCTGGAGCTCGTACAGCCCGTGCAGGTACACGCCCGAGTTCGACCCCTTCGGGATCATGAACTCCACGTACAGCTCCGTGTCCCCAAACTTCTCCGTCGTCACGAAGTTCGCCGGCCGCCCGGTTGGCCCGTTCAACATTGTCCCGGCAGGGGCCGGAATCCCGCGCAAGCAGGTGGGGCCCAGAAGGCGCTCCCACACAACACCCCGCACCGTCAGCCAGTCGCTGGGCTTGCCGTCCTGCGGCTGCCACCCGGCGAGATCGCGGCCATTCTGCAGAGAACGCCATCCATCTTCAATGAGATACGGAGCATCGCCATGGGCCTCACCATCGTTCAATTCCGGTACAACTGTTTGCGAGACCACAATCCCTTGTGTCGCGGCCACCAGCGAGAGCGCCAAAAATATCTTGGGGATTGACATCGTTTTCAGTATACGCTCCCCCGTCCTGGGGCCGCCGCCCCCTTTTGAGGCCCCATGTATTGATTGGTCCACCCCCCCCCCGCTTTAATAAAGATAGAGGAGGTCCTGTGGAAATCTGGCGGAAGACCCAAAACAAGAACGACAGACTTTGTAACTTGTTAACGCCGCATATAGATATAGTTCTTGACGAGACACAACCTATTGGGGCATCATGGCGACTGCACTCCCCCCCGAGGCTAAGGAAAAAGTACTAATGGGACAGCTTACCGTCGATTTCACCTCGCGCGCCCACGACATGAAGCGTTCGCTCGCCGCAGCCGAACGCTCTGGTGTTTCGTTTCCGCGCTATTTCACCGCCCGGCTGGAAGCCGGCAAGACCCCGTATGACGAATTGAACTGGGAAGTCCGCACGGCGTCCATCGGAAACGACAAGGGCACGACAATCTTTGAACAGCGGGACATCGAAGTGCCCGCCGACTGGTCGCAAACCGCCACCAATATTGTCGCCAGCAAGTATTTCCACGGCAAAATGGGGTCACCCGAGCGCGAACACAGCGTGGCCCAACTGGTGCATCGCGTTGTCGACACCATTGCCGACTGGGGGAAAGCCGGCCGCTACTTCAAGACTTCGGAAGACGGCGAGAACTTCCGCAACGAACTGGCGCATTTGATGCTCACGCAGAAGTGCTCGTTCAACTCGCCCGTATGGTTCAACGTGGGAGTGCGCCAGGAGTCGCGCGGGTACGGCTGGTACTACGACGAATCGCAGCAGACGGTGCTGAAGCTCGAACGCGGGGTCGACCGGCCGCAATGCTCAGCCTGCTTCATCAACGCTGTAGGGGACTCGCTGGAGGCAATTCTTGATCTCGCCAAGACCGAAGGCATGTTATTCAAATTCGGCTCCGGCACGGGCACCAACCTGTCGGCGCTGCGCGAGGAAGACGCGATCCTCTCCGGCGGCGGCCGCGCCTCCGGTCCCTTGAGCTTCATGCGCGGCTTCGACGCCTTTGCCGGCGTCATCAAGTCCGGCGGCAAGACGCGCCGCGCGGCCAAGATGGTGATCCTCAACGCAGAGCACCCGGACGTTGAGAAGTTCATCTGGTGCAAAGCCAAGGAAGAGAAGAAGGCGCACACGCTCATCGAGGCCGGCTACGATTCCTCGCTCGACGGCGAAGCCTACTCCTCCATCTTCTTCCAGAACGCCAACAACTCCGTGCGCGCCTCGGACGACTTCATGCAAGCCGTCGTCGAAGACCGCGACTGGTGGACGAAGTCCGTCTTCAACAACCAGCCCGTTAAGCGCTATCGCGCCCGCGATCTGATGAAGTCGCTCGCCGAAGCCACCTGGCAGTGCGGCGACCCGGGCATGCAGTTTGACGCCACCATCAACCGGTGGCACACGTCGAAGAACACGGCGCGCATCAATGCGTCCAACCCGTGCTCGGAGTACATGTTCCTTGACGATTCGGCCTGCAACCTGGCGAGCTTCAACCTGATGAAGTTCCTCGGTCCGGATGGCCAGTTCGACATCGAAGCGTTCCGCCATGCCGTGGACACGCTGATCGTGGCGATGGAGATCATCGTCGAAAACGCCAGCTATCCCACCGAACGCATCGCGCGCAACTCGCGCGACTATCGCCCGCTCGGCCTCGGCTACGCCAACCTCGGCGCGCTGCTGATGGCGCAGGGGATCGCCTACGATTCGAACGAAGGCCGCAACTACGCCGCGGCGATCACGTCGATCCTCTGCGGCCAGTCGTACCTCACCAGCGCGCGTGTGTCCGAAGCCGTCGGGCCCTTCCCGGGCTACGCGATGAACGAAGCGCCGTTCCTCGAAGTGATCCGCATGCATCGCGACGCGGTACCGAACATCGATTCGCGCGTGGTCCCGCAGCCCATGTTCGAAGCCGCGCGCCGCTGCTGGCACGATGCGTACGAAAATGGCCGCATCAACGGCTACCGCAACGCGCAGGCCACCGTCATCGCGCCCACCGGCACCATCGGCTTCATGATGGATTGCGACACCACCGGCATTGAGCCTGAACTGGCGCTGGTGAAGTACAAGAAGCTCGTCGGCGGCGGCGTGATCAAGATTGTCAACAACACCGTGCCGCAAGCGCTCATCAAGCTCGGATACACGCCCGAGCAGGTGGAGGCGATCGTGCAGCACATCGATTCCACCGGCACCATCGAAGGCGCGCCGCACATCAAGGAACATCACCTGCCGGTGTTCGATTGCAGCTTCCGCGCGCAGAACGGCACGCGCACCATTCATCACATGGGCCACATCCGCATGATGGCCGCCGTGCAGCCGTTCATCTCGGGCGCGATCTCGAAGACCATCAACATGCCGACCGAATCCACCGTCGAGCAGGTGATGGACGCCTACATCGAAGGCTGGCGCTTGGGCCTGAAGGCGATTGCGATTTATCGCGACGGCTCAAAGATGGTGCAGCCGCTCAACACCGCGAAGGACAAGGAGAAGAAGGCTGCGGCGGCAACCGCCGCGCCCGCCGCTACTCCTGCGGTCATCGAGAAGGTGGTGTACCGCCCGCAGCGGCGCAAGCTGCCCGACGAACGCCTGTCGATCACGCACAAGTTCTCGATTGCCGGCCACGAAGGCTACTTCACCGTCGGCATGTTCGAGGACGGCACGCCTGGCGAGTTGTTCATCACCATGGCCAAGGAAGGCTCAACCATCTCTGGTCTCATGGACAGCTTCGCCACGGCGATCAGCTACGGCCTGCAATATGGCGTGCCACTGAAGTTCTACGTGGACAAGTTCGCCCACGTGCGCTTTGAACCGAGCGGCTGGACCGGAAACAAGCAGATCCCGTACGCCAAGTCAATCATGGATTACATCTTCCGCTGGATGGGCGCGAAGTATCTCGGTCCTGAATACGGCAACTCGGAAGTGGACAACTCCGGCACGCAGGTGCTGAAACCCACTGAACCCGAAGCGCAGCAAACGCTGCAGTTCACCCCCGTCGTCGCCGACGCTCCGATTTGCTCGGAGTGCGGCAGCATGATGGTGGTAAACGGCTCCTGCTACAAGTGCGAGAACTGCGGCGGGACGAGCGGGTGCAGCTAACGGCTGCTCCCTAGTGTTCTGTAAGTGAATTGCATTTAAATAACGGCGGAACTGTGCCATGCTTAGCCATGGCACGCCCTGTCTCAACCATCGAGCTCACTCCAGAAGAGCGATCCACGCTGCG
>Ga0194119_10007847_pt1 | contig 14891 bp, 20 predicted proteins | sample TA2MahC100mmetaG_FD_148620 | JGI IMG/M metagenome (GOLD analysis project Ga0194119, IMG submission 148620) | Freshwater microbial communities from Lake Tanganyika, Tanzania - TA2015018 Mahale Deep Cast 100m | ecosystem: Environmental > Aquatic > Freshwater > Lake | place: Tanzania: Lake... | reverse complement strand
CCTGGCCGTGCTGCAAGGCCGCTTTGCTGAGGGTGAGACGATTGTGGTGGACGCGTTGAATGGCGAACTGGCGTTCCGGGCGAAGGAGGCGGTAGCCGCAGGTGGCTGATGGCAGATGGCACATGAAAAGAACCCCGCTTTCTTGGAGAAAACGGGGTTTTGCTGAGGAGAAGCGAGAGAGGCCATCCACTGAGAAGTGGGTGGCCTCTATGTTTGTAGTGAGGATTCAGGTTGGACTCTGAAGTTGCAGCGGAGTGGGCGACCGCCCCGCCAGTTACAATCGGATGCCTTTTCTCCCAAGTTACAGGTATTTTTCCAAACCTTTGATGACTGAGCGGCCCATATCCACAAGCTGTTTTTCGAGCAAGGTCGCGTCGCCGTATACCGGAACCTCTCTCTTAAACCATTTCCCCACGAGTCTATGCAGCCCGAGGTGGGCAACGTCATATTCACCATTCTTCTTGATACGATCCCATTCCTCTTTGAGCTGCTGATTGCGCTTCCCCTTAGCGCTCAAGTTAAACTGAGTGCTAAGTGTTGCAGTGATATGATGCCGGTCTGGTATTTCGAGCGGGGTGTATGGTGTTTTGTTGTCGACACGGAAATTCAGGTCAACATAGATAGTTACATCGGTGTCGATAGTGTAAATGGTGAAGAAGTCCTTGCCTCGCCAGAGCCTGAAGCCAGTTCCAGGAAACTCCTGCTTCAGGGCTTGAAAGGCCGCCTGCGCAATTTCATGCGCGATTTCACGCCCACCAATCAGTGGGTATTTCTCTTGAGCGGCATCATCTATCATCTTCAATACGCAGTTGAATCCTTCTCTCACGAATTCGCCATGAAGATCTTCCTGCTGCAGAAGGTCGCAGAACTTCGCGAGATCACCCCATGACACTCTGTAGCCAGCGTCCATTGGGCGGAAATCCTGGTGTTTGGTAAGACGAGTCATCTCGCTCCCACCTTTACCTTCATATGGCACAACCAGGATGACGATAATGCGGGAATCAGCGCTGGTTGAAAGCTCGTCCTTGTAGTAGAGTACAATTTGATCAGTTCGGAAGGCTCCAGGGCGAACCTTGTTCTCTATGAGACACACAACCTTCGCGCTTGAGTACTCTACTCTGATATCAACGTTCCTGTGTTCGGTTTTCACCTGGCAGGGGCTTTGCGGTTCCTTATCCCCAATATTTCCGAAAAAGAATGAGCGGAAGTCTGCACGCTGTTCAAGCAGAGTGGCAAGAAACGCAGATGCGGACTCCTCTCTTGGAAGCTTCCCCTGAAAGAAGAAATGCGGGTTCATCTCAGTGTTTCTCCTCTACGGCATAGAATTTTGACGCTGTCAATAGAAATCTGGCCGTGCACAGGCATCTTGCCAGGCTTCGCCGGCCAGACGGCAGGGCAGGAAGGTCTACAGGCGGAGCGCAGTGGGGCGCTTGGAGCGAGACGGTAGACGGCTCTCTTCCCGCATGCCTGTGCGTTCATAAACCCAACGTATGCCGTAAGGCCTTGTCCACGTCGGTCATGGGCAAGGTCCCAATTACACTACACGGTCAAGCGCTATCTCAGCAATCGTGGCCAGATTATCAGTCATTACCACTGAGTCGGTGAGCAGGCCAGATTGTTGGCCTGCTGGTGTAGCTAGAGTGACGAAGACGCGGCTTGGATGACCAGCACGAAGGAGGTTGCTGGTAATCATGGCCACGATGACCTGGGGCAGTCCAGTTTGGAGATTATCCGCCTGGACAACGAGTGCCGGGCGGGGTTTGGCGGTGCGTAGGTCGGAGTGCGGAAACAGCACCAAGACAACGCCACCGCGTTTATAGGTGGGCCTTCGCCACATCATAGTCATCGTAGATACTCATTTCTGGGCTGTCCCAATCTTCGGCAAACGTTGCCAGCCGCGCTCGCAACTCTGCGGCTTGCTCTTCATCAACGCCACGAGACCGTAGGTCTATGAGGTTGGGGGCAAGGAAGGTCACAATGACGCGTGTCTCGTCAGGCACTTTAACGGGCTGCTCTGCCAGCATTATCTTGCCGCCACGATATACACCTTGAACGCTAGTAAGCATACATGATCCTCCTTGAAGTGTCATACATACACTGCTTCCTGCTCAATCCGCCGTTTAAGGTAAGCATTCATTCTTTCCCGATAACGCACCACGTCAACCGGGCGGTGCAATAATTCCTCCAGCTCCTGCTTGATGCCGATCAGCGCCAGCAAATCGGGCCGGTCGAGTTCAACCACCACGTCCACATCGCTGGTATCAGTGTCCTCTTCTCTGGCCACAGAGCCAAACACACCGATGCGCACAATGCCAAACTCATGCTGTTTGAGATCCCGAAATCTAGCCAAGACCCGCAAGATGTCACTTTGCCTCATTGGATACTCCTTCCTCGGCAATGCCTGTGTAAGGGCTGGTAGACCAGACAGCTACAGTCGAGCGCTCAACGGTCGGGCGGTCAAGTAACTCAGCCACAAAATGGCTGTAGGCAGCAAGTGATCTCAGCGGGTTACTCATGGTCAATAAGCAGGCTGAAAGCGCAGCATTTCAGCCAAATCACGCTGTTTGAGTTGCTCGGTGTAGGCTTGTTTGCGGCGTAGCCACGTCTCGTAGACGCCTTTCCAGCGACTGAAATCAGCGCGCGTCTCGTCATACTCGTCATAGCGCGCCAACCTGCCTGACAGGAGAGCCGCATAAAAATCTTCACTGAGAAGGCCATACTTCTCTTCGTAGAGAGTCAAGCGGCGCTCCAGAAGTTTCATCTCGATGACCAGTTCGTGAATTTTCATGTTCCTCTCCCTAGTTAGTGCACAATTCGGTCGTACACTTCATGTTTGCCAATCCAGAACCAGGTAATCGTGTCCCCGCGCAAAACACCAAGCGCTCGATAGTTCCGCCCAATCCTTACGGAGTAGATCGGTTCTTCCGGGTCTACCCGTTTGAATTGCAAACCTGGGTTATCTGGATCGCTTCGCCACAACTCGTAAGCCTTGTCTGCCCGCGCTCGCACCTCAGGAGGCAACGCCTGGTATAGTTCCCAGAACTGCTTCGTGGTTCGAGAATTCATCGGGCGATCACCTTGCCGTCTTCAATGACCATCTCTAGAGTTTCACCAGCTTCCAGGTCATCAAGTGCCTGGCGCGCCATTGCCCGGAAGTGATCCCGGTTGGCCAGATAAAACTGCTCCCAGGATTTTTCTTCTAGTTCCAATTCAGATAGTTCGTCCGGCACAGGTTGGGTTTGCAGCCAGCGGGCAAAGTCCAGAACTTGCGCCGCACGGCGTGGAGGCAGTGCTCTGAGAACCTTGAGCAGAGCCTGCTCTACAGTCGCATATTGGGAAGTTGGCTGAATAGCCATCGTGTCACCTCTCACTAAGATCTGTGATCATTATACGCCAACAGGCCAACAAATGCAATACTTCGCTGGCCAGGCTGCGTGCAAAGTGGGCGACCCGTTTCTATGCGTTCGAGTCTTGCTTTTCTATCAACGGCTACGATTGCTTGAGTGCCCGCGCGCCCGCTATGACTAGGCCTGTGATGGCGCTCAGTATAACCACGATGCACGCTCCCAAAACCGAGAATACCAATATGCCAATCTCCCAATCGCGATGATTCGCTTGCAGCATCCAGGTCAATATCACCCATGTCGCCAATCCAGGGATGATGCCCAGAACAGCGCCCAGCAAACCACCGGCCAGTGCTCTGAGGATGACCTTCAGCACCTTCGACATTTGTCTCCTCCATCCAGTTGGGCCAGGCATGGTCTTTTATGCCCGGCTCCACGCCGGCGTCTTATCTTGCAGGCCCTCTATTATCGCGGTAATCAGGGATACAACCTGGTCTAGCCTGTCGGCGCTGAGCCATTCCGGCGTGTCGGCCGGTGTGTGGATAAAACTGTCGGCGACGCCCGCTGAGGTGATGGGCAGGCACGGCACGCCCTGGGAAAAGAAGGCCGTGTGATCGCTTTCGTACCACGGCTCGCTGCGGACCACGCCGGCATAGTTGGCGATTACCTGGGCGACAAGATCGTGCAAAGCCTCTGAAGCCCCCATGAGGGCCATGCTGGGGGCGCTCAGGAAATGGCCCACGCCGTCCACGTTGATGGCGGCGATGATCTGCCCCATCTCGTCCGCCCGCCGGCGCAGGTACTCCGCATCGCCCACGCCGCCATTTTCTTCGCCATTGGTGATGAACCACTCCAGACTCACGGGCCAGGCTTCAGGCCCTAATGATTCGGCCAGCACGGCCAGGACTGCCAGCCCAGAAGCATTGTCGAAAGCACCCACGGTGTTGGCCAGCGTATCCAGATGTGCCAGGAGGACGATCCGCTCCGGCCGGCGACCGGCCTTTCTGGCGATGACGCTGCGAAATTGGCTGCGACGTTGGCGGCTGGCGATCTGCAGGCGGACGGGCTGGCTGCCGCGCCGTAACAGCACCAGGCCGGCCTCCGCCGGAACGGTGGCTGAGGGAATGTCCAAATCCCAACTGCGGATTAGCCGCTCCAGAGAGCCAATCTGCGCATGCACGGTGATGAGCGCCGCAGGTTTCTGCTCTTCCAGCAGGTGCAGAAGCTTTTGCGCCGGCTCCGGAAAATAGAAGGCGCTTTTGACGCCCAGTATCCCATGCCCTTTGCTCAACTCGCCATACAGCAGGCCGATTTTGCCCCGCAGTTGGGCGGTTGCCAATTCGGCCATCGTCCCCACCGCCACCGTGGAGGCGGTCACGTCACATGGCGGCGAGAAGGAGTTGGCTACGGCGGTGAGCTTTTCTGCGCCCACCGTCAGCGTTGTGCCCATCTCTTCCCAGAGTGGACAGGGGAACTCCTGCGATTCGATTTCCAGACCGCAGGCTTCCAGCACACCCTGGAGGTAGGCAGCGGCTTGCTGGTTCTCCTTTGAGCCCAGCGGCCGCGGGCCGATGGCGCAAAGCCGCCGGACGTGATCCAGGCAACTGGTTTTCGGCTCTGTTGGCATAAGTTTGCCTCCCCATGCGCCTAACCGCCACGGCGTGAGTCGCACGTGGCTCTGGCTCTCTATCTTTGCAGCACGGCAACGCGGGTCAACTCCAGACCCTCTCCGCTGAAGCCTGACTTGCTGCCCCTGACCGAGAATCCCAGCCTGCTCAGATAATCGTCAATCCAATCCCCTGACAGATCCTCCCTGCGGCTGCGATATTGCGCCACCAGGAGCTTGCCGCCTGGCACCAGGAAATCGGCGAGCAGCCGGGAAATGTAGGCCGCGGCCAGGTTCAGCGGCACATAACAGACTTCCGTGCGCACGTAGTCAAAGCGCAGCGGCGGCTGCCAATCCCAGGCGTTGCCGACGAAGGTGTTGTCCGCAAAACCCTGCCGTTGCCACCACAAACCAGAAGCCGCAGGCACAAAGCTCTGCGGCGTCATCGTTGGTCTGGTGACAGAGAGGGCAGATCATAGCTCTCTTCTCACAGCGATTGCCTTTGGTTTCGCCCCCAACTCATCACTATGGACTGACGCGCCTAACTCATCATTAATAGCCTAGGGGCCGGCGCAGCGGGGCGGCTGCAAGCGCAAGTTAGCCCGCTAGTTCCTTGCTGATTAAGACAGCTATGGCGCAACAATTTGATCAGCAAGATTAAGCCAAGCCAAACCCTGCTCGTGAGCAGGATGGGCTTCAACCATTGCGGCGACCAAGATGGAGGTATCGAGCAGTATTCTCACAAGCCTGCTCGCTGCAAGAGATCAAATACGCGGCGGTCACGCTCATAACGCGTTACATTGTCGAGGTTGCTTAAAGCCGCCACTCTGGCGACCATAAGAATGTGTCCCAAGTCATCCAACGAAACCTGTACTACGTGATTCATCTTGCTATCCTCACTGGAAGGTGTCATCCATAGACTGCTTCCTGCTCAATCCGCCGTTTAAGGTCAGCATTCATTCTTTCCCGATAACGCACCACGTCAACCGGGCGGTGCAATAGCTCCTCCAGCTCCTGCTTGATGCCGATCAGCGCCAGCAAATCGGGCCGGTCGAGTCCAACCACCACGTCCACATCGCTGGTATCAGTGTCCTCTTCTCTGGCCACAGAGCCAAACACACCGATCTCGCTCGCCAGCCGGGTCAGCTTCATGCGCCTGTCAGGCGGCAACCCATCTTTTTCGTGCTGAGCGGAAATCTACCCTGCCCGCTGACGTGCTCTATTATACCACAACCGGCGTCGGCACGCAATTTTGGTCCTGCCCCGCCGCCCAGCCCGGCCCAGCCCCATGGTCCGGCCCGGACACCAACGCCAGGTTGAACCACCAAGGCCTGAAGGCACAAAAGAAATCTTAGTGTTCTTGGTGTCTTGGTGGTCCATGGAACCAGAGAAACCGGGTTTTTGTCTGTGAAAAGCGGCTTGCGCTTTCAGGTCAGCGATATTGACTACATAGTGCTCTCTGCCGGGGAAAAAACCGGTTTCTGGACTCAAGAGCGGAAGCCACTTCTTGGGTCCCGATTCTGGATTCATGTGGTTGGCTTTTTAGCCCAGAAGACGCATTTTCCCCTCAAAAATGGCCTCTCCCCCCTTGACAAAAATCAATCCATGTGCTAAGATTATCAATGTTGAGCTTAAGAAAATCAAGCTATTCGTAAATAATATTCAGCCACCTGGCAGGTGACAACGAATCAGGTGCATGGTCACGAATCAGGCAGAGACCTATTCGTTCTATCCCTAATTCGTTGTCTACCCCTAACCCCTGGGAGAGACAAACATGTATCCGGTCATCGGCCGCTGCCCAGTCTGCGGCCAGGAGATGGAGGTCAGCCGCCTCTACTGCCGCAGTTGCGATTCTTCCCTGGAAGGGCACTTCGCCCTGGGCAAATTCTACCACCTGACCCCCGAACAACTGCACTTTGTGGAGATCTTCGTCAAGTGCGAGGGGAAAATCAAGGACACCGAGGACGAGCTGGGCATCTCCTACCCCACGGTGCGCGCCAAGCTGCGCGAGGTGATCCGCGCCCTGGGCTACGAGGTGCCCCCGGAAGAGCTCGGCCCTACGCCCGAACGCCGCAAGGTCATCCTGGACGACCTGGCCGCCGGCAAAATCACCGCCGACGAGGCGGCCCGGCTGCTCAGGGCGAGGGGGTAGTAGCAGGTAGCAAGAGGCAGGAAGCAGGTAGCAAGAGGCAGGTAGCAAGAGGCAGGAAGCAAGAAGCAAGAAGCAAGAGGCAGGAAGCAAGAAGCAAGAGGCAGGAAGCAAGTAACTGTTTCACGTTTCACGTTTCACGTTTCACGCGTCAAACGTCAAACGTAAATCGGCAATCGGCAATCGTAAATCGCCAATCGTCAGGAGGGAGGATGCCATGGCAACTGAGGAACGCTACGAGCGGAGTTTCACCGTCAGTGAGTGCTGCGAGCTGGCACTCAAGAACGTGCAGGGTAAGGTGGAGGTCACCGGCTGGGACAAGCCAGAGGTGAGCGTGGTAGCCGTCAAGCGCCTGGGCGACCATTGGGGAGCCCGAGAGGCCTTCGAGAATACCGAGGTGGAGATGGAGCAAAAAGGCTGCCAGATCTACCTGCGCACCCGGCGCCAGCACGAGGGCGGCTTCTTCGACTGGCTGTGGGGTGGCGGGCGGGGGCCCGCGCCCGTGGATTACACCGTCAAGCTGCCCGCCGCCAGCAGCATCTCCATCTCCACGGTGGCCGGCGACGTGCTCGCCCGCGACGTCATCGGCTCCTTGCACGCCCGCTCGGTGACCGGCATCGTGGACGTCCAGCGCATCGGCGGCAACATCATCCTGAGCACCACCAACGGTAAAATTCAAGGCCAGGAACTGGGCGGCACCCTGGGCGTGAAGAGCGTCAACGGCGGCATAGACCTGCGCCGCTGCTCGCTGAGCAGCCTGCAGGCCAAGACGGTGAACGGCAAGATCAGTGTAGAGACCAGCCTGGACCCCCAGGGCAGCTACAGAGTCGGCACGGTCAATGGAGGCTGTCGCCTGGCCATCCCCCAAGACAGCCGGGGCAGCGTGGAGGCGCATTTCACCAACGGCGGAGTCTCCTGCGAGCTGCCCTGCCAGATACTGGAGAGCAGCCGCGGGCGCTGGCACGGCCAGTTCGGCGGCGGCGGGGCTAACATCACCTTCAAAGCGGTGAATGGTAGTCTGACCATTGCCGTCAGCGATCAGGTGGCCAACGTCCCCGTCGCCCCGCCCGCTCCAGCCGCACCATCCGCCCCACCCGGCAGCGAGTCGGCAGAAATGGCCATCCTCAAGGCGGTAGAACGGGGCGAGATGGGCGTGGAGGAAGCCCTGCAGCGGCTCACCGAGATCGAAGAAGCGGCGGGCCAGGGGTAGAGGAGGCAAGAACATGTTTGAGCAGACTTTCTCCGTGGCCGCAGACGTGCAGATTGAGGTCAGCGGCCAGGACGATGTGGTCGTGCGCGGTTGGGAGCGGCCCACGGTGCACTTGATGGCCCGTGGCGCCCCCAGCGACGTCCAGATCGAGCAGCAAGAGGGCCGTCTGCGCCTGTCCAGCCGGGACGATTGCACCCTGGAGGTGCCACGCAGCGCCCGCCTGACCATCGCCCACGTCGGCGGCGACCTGGAGATCAGCGGCGCCCGTGGCGACCTCGTTCTGGCGGAAGTGCAGGACGATGTTTCCTTGCGCCACGTCGGGGCTGTTGTTGCATTACACATCGGCGGGGACCTGGAGGGACACGAGCTGGCCAGCCTGGAATCGTCCGGGGAAATCCGGGGCGATGTGTGGCTGCGTGGCGTGAACGGTGCGCTGAGCCTGGCCGGTGTGGGCGGCGATTTGGAGGCCAGCCACGTCGGCGGCAACGTGCAACTGGCCACCATCCAGGGCGATATGACGCTCAAGCGCGTCGGCGGGGCGACCAGCGTGCAGATGGTGCAGGGTTGCGCCTGCATGACCGACATGGCCGGCGGCGTGACCATCGCCAAAGTGCAGGGCGAGGTGGAGGCCAAAAACCTGCCGGGCGGCGTGCAGATCGCCCAGGTGCAGGGGGACGTGGAGATCACCACCGCCCTGACTGCCGGCCAGACCTACGCCGTCGAGGGCCAGTGCGACATAGACCTGTACGTTGTGGGTGAACCATCGGCGAAGGTGCAGTTAAAGAGCGACGACGGCGAGGTGGCCAGCGCCTGGCCCCTGAGCAGGGCGGCGAGCGGCGAGAGCAGCGGCACCCTGGGCGACGGCGCGGCCACGCTGACCCTGATCAGCCACGGCGGCGACGTGTCCCTGCATCGTGTCGCCGGTGAGCCTCACGCCCAGCGGCGCGCAGAGTGGCCCCGCGCCTGGACGGCGGGGGACATTGACCGCCTGGTGGAGCGCGAAATGCGGCGCGCCATGCAACACGTGGAGAAGATTGATTTTGAGGCCGTCGGCCGGCAGGTGGAGACCGCCGTGCAGCAGGCCATGGCCGGGGTGGACTTCGAGAAAATCGGACGGCAGGTCAACCAGGCCATCCATCAGGCCATGAGCCGGTACGATGAAGCGTCGTCACGCCCGCCGTTTCGGGAAGTAAGGCGTGACGACGCTTCAGAAGAAAAAGCGGCTCGTCGGGAGGAGGCCTGGAGCCACCGGGCGGAAGAGGCCGCTCGCCGGGCGCAGGAGCGGGCACAGAGAGAGGCCGAACGCGCCAGCCGGGAAGCGCGCCGCGCCGGTGTGCCGCCGCCACCACCGCCACCTCCACCCCCGCCGCCACCACCGCCCGCGCCGGCCGCGCCTGCCAGCGAGCCCGGAACGATGGACATCCTGCGTGCCGTGGAGCACGGCGAGATGAGCGTGGACGAGGCGCTGAAGAAGTTGGAAGGAAAGCAGTAGTGGACGAAGAGAAGCTGCAAATCCTGAAGATGATCGAAGCCGGGCAGGTCACCGCCGAGCAGGGGGCCGAGCTACTGACCGCCCTGGAGACACCGCCCGCCGAAGAACCCACCGAAGAGGCGGTGGAAGAAGAGGCCTGGATGCTCACGGCCATGCTCCAGGTGGCCGAAGCGGTGGCCAATGCCCAAAGCCTGGACGATTTGCTGGACTCCGTGGTGCACACTACGTCCTTCCTGGCCGGCGTGGATCGTTGCACCGTCTTTCTCTGGGACAAGGGGGCCGCCGCCTTCCGGCCGGCCAAAGCCTACGGGCTGCCCGGCGATCTGCTGCCTACCTTTGAAGCCTTGCTTTTTCAGCGCGGCGAGTCCCCCCTGTTCGACGAGTTGCTGGCCACCAGGTCGCCCGTAATCTTGACCGAGGCTGACCAGAAAGGCTTCTTGCCGCCTGATCTGCCTCCCTTGCTGCACAGCCTCTCGGCGCTGGCCGTGCCATTGATTGCTAAAGGCGAACTGCTGGGGGCCATGATCGTGGGGCACACGGAGGCGATACACCACTTCTCGGAGAAAGAAATCGCCATCATCGGCAGCATTGCCAACCAGGCGGCGGTGGGCATCGAGAACGTCCGGCTGCGGCAGGAATCGCTGGAGCGGGCCCGCCTGGAGCACGAGATGCAGCTCGCCCGGCAGATGCAGACCAGCTTGCTGCCCGCGCGCGTGCCGCAAATCCCCGGCCTGGACATCGCCGCCGATTGGCGCAGCGCCCGCGAGGTGGGCGGCGACTTCTACGACTTCGTGGCGCTGAAGGGCGGGCGCCTGGGCATCGTCATCGCCGACGTGTCCGACAAGGGGGTATCGGCGGCGCTGTTCATGGCCCTGGCTCGCAGCCTGGTGCGCGCCAGCGTGGCCGCTCGCCAGCGGGCGGTAGATGCCCTCAAGCGCGCTAACCGCCTGATCGCCGAGGAAGCCAGGTTTGGCATGTTCGTCACCCTGTTCTACGCCGTCATTGACCTGGAGGAGCGCACGCTCACCTACGTCAACGCCGGGCACAATCCCCCGCTGATGTGGGATGGCACGCTCAGCCCGATCATGCTGGAGGGCCGGGGCATCGCCCTGGGTGTGCTGGAAGACGCCGACCTGGAGGAGCGCACGGTGCCCCTGAAGAAAGGCGACGTGGTGGTGCTGTACACCGACGGCGTTATCGAGGCCATCAACGACCAGGAAGAGGAGTTCGGCACGGATCGCCTGGCCGAGCTGGTGGGCGCCCGGCGCAGCCTGCCCGCCCCGGCGCTGGTGGGCGAAATCAATCGGGCGGTGAGCGAGTTTACCGGCCCTCAGCCCCAGTTTGACGATTGGACGCTCCTGGTGCTGAAGTGTGAGACGTGAAACGTGAGACGTGAGGCGTGAGACGTGGAACGTGAAACGTGGAACATGAAACTTGGAACTCTGCCCTCGTTCTTTGTGATTTGGACGGGGCAGGCGTTCTCCTTAATCGGCAGCAGCGTCGCCCAGTTTGCACTGGTGTGGTGGCTGACCCAGTTGACCGGCTCGGCCACGGTCTTGGCCACGGCGACCATGGCGGCCATGGTGCCGGGTATCATCCTGGGCCCCATCGCTGGGGCCTACGTGGACCGCTGGAACCGGCGCACGGTGATGATCATCGCCGACGGCCTGGTCGCCCTGGCCGCCTTGTGGCTGGCGTACATGTTCTGGAGCGGTGCCATGCAGCCCTGGCACGTGTACGTGATCGTCTTCATCCGTGCCCTGGGCGGCACCTTCCACTGGCCGGCGATGCAGGCCTCGACCTCCCTGATGGTGCCCAAGGAGCACCTGACGCGCGTGGCCGGCCTGAACCAGACGATGCACGGCGTGATCAACATCACGGCGCCGCCTCTGGGGGCGCTGCTGCTGGCCCTGCTGCCGCTGCACGGGATCATGCTCCTGGACGTGGGGACGGCGCTGCTGGCTATCTCCACCCTGCTTCTGGTGCATGTCCCGCAGCCCCAGCGCCTGCTGGCTGTCTCCGGCGCTGGCCCGGGGGCCAATGGACAGAAGGCATCCATCTGGGTAGACGTGCGCGAGGGTTTGCGCTACGTGTGGCACTGGCCGGGGATATTGGCCGTGCTGGTCATGGCCGTGCTCATCAACTTCCTGTTGGCCCCCAGCGGTGCCCTGCTACCGCTATTGGTAACGAAGTACTTTCACGGGCAGGCCCCGCAGTTGGCCGGGCTGCAGTCGGCCTGGGGCATTGGCGTCATCCTGGGCGGGCTGTCCCTGGGCGTGTGGGGCGGGTTCAAGCGGCGTGTCTACACCTCGCTGCTGGCCTTGGCGCTGATGGGGCTGGGCTTCATTACCATTGGCCTGACGCCGGCGACGGCCTTCTGGCTGGCGGTAGTGGGGAATCTGGTGGCCGGGTTCATGAATCCCCTGGTCAACGGGCCACTCTTCGCCATCCTGCAAACGACCGTAGCCCCCGAGATGCAGGGGCGCGTCTTCACGGTAATCGTTAGTCTTTCCTCGGCGATGACGCCCTTGAGCCTGGCCATCGCCGGACCAGTGGCCGACGTGGTAGGAGTGCGCCCCTGGTTCGTCATGGGTGGTGTCCTGTGCGTGCTGATGGGGCTGGGCGCTTGCTTTGTGCCCGTCATCGTCAATCTGGAGAAGAACAATGGCAGCCATGAAGCCGTCGCCCAGGTAGAAAAGTCTTGGGCCTAAAGGAGTGAAACGTGATCCGTGAAACGTGAGAACTACCGTCACGTTTCACGTTTCACGCATCACGCCTCACTCATCATGCCTCGGACAATCTTAGAGCCTGAAGGCGGGAGGTAATCCTATGCTCGAAGAACGGATGCAAGTCTTGAAGATGATCCAGGAGAAGAAAATCACGGCGGAGCAAGGAGCCAAGCTCCTGGCAGCCCTGAAGCGGCGTGCCCCCAAGCCGCCCGGCGCTCCTGGTGCTACAGAGGTTACCCCAGCACGCCCGGGCCGCTGGTTCCGCGTGCGTGTCACCGACCTGTGCACCGGGCGGAGCAAGGTCAGCGTCAACATCCCGCTCAACCTGGTTGACGTCGGCCTCAAGCTGGGTGCCCGCTTCGGCCCCGCCGATTTCGATATGACCGAGGTGATCAAGGCCATCAAGAGTGGCAGCGCGGGGAAGATCGTAGAGGTAGAGGACGAAGCGAAGGGCGAGCGGGTGGAAGTGTATGTTGAGTAGCGAAAATCAGCAAATCCCAAATCAGCAAGCCATAAACCACAAGTTTTGCTGATTTGTTGATTTGTTGATTTGCTGATTTGCTGATTCTTACAGGGAGGCAGACATGGAAGAACGACTGCAGGTGCTCAAGATGGTAGAGGCTGGGCAGATCAGCGCCGAGGAAGGGGCCAAGCTCCTGACGGCGCTGGAGAACCCGCCAGAGCCCCCCGAAGGCAAGAGCACGCAGAAGCGCTGGCTGCGCGTGCGCGTCACCGACCAGCACACGGGCAAGCGCAAGGTCAACGTCAACATCCCGCTGGGGCTGGTAGAGATGGCCAGTCGCATGGGCGTGCATTTCGGGGCGCAGAAAACGCCAGAACTGCGGGACATCAACCTCAACGAGATCATCGCCGCCATCAAAAGCGGCGCCGAGGGGAAAATCGTAGACGTGCAGGATGAGGAGAAGGGAGAGTTGGTGGAGGTCTACGTGGAGTAGCAGGGCAGGAGGCAAGATGCAGGATGCAAGATGCAGGATGCAAGATGCAGGATGCAGGATGCAAGATGCAGGATGCAGGATGCAGGATGCAGAATGCAAGATGCAGGATGCAGGATGCAGGATGCAAGATGCAGGATGCAAGATGCAGGATGCAAGATGCAGGATGCAAGATGCAAGATGCAGGATTCTTGCCCCTTACTTCATGCTTCCTGCCTCCTGCTTCTTGTTTCTTGCTTCCTGCTTCCTGCCTCTTACTTCATGCTTCCTGCCTCTTGCTTCTTGCTCCTCTTTAAACTCAACACCGAGGTTTTTACATGTTGCAGCGTTTCCTTTTGCGCTGGGTGATCAACGGCCTGGCGCTGTGGGCGGCGGCCAGCCTCGTCCCTGGCTTTAGCTACGAGGGCTGGCAGGCCATCGCCCTGGTGGCTCTGATCTTCGGGCTGGTGAACGCCCTGATCCGGCCCATCGTCCTGGTGGCGACCTGCCTGGTCAACGTGTTGACCCTGGGGCTGTTCACCCTCATCGTCAACGCCGCCATGCTGGCCCTGACAGGCTGGATCGCCGGGCAAGCAGGCATTCCGTTCCAGATCACCGGCGGCTTCCTGACCGTGTTTCTGGGGGCGCTGGTCATCAGCATCGTCAGCTTTGTGCTGACCAAGATGACGGAGTAGCAGGCACAAACAGACCTGTCAGGTTTTGTGAAACCTGACAGGTCTTATCTTTCTGCGCCCTTTTTGTTCACCACAGAGGCACGGAGGACACAGAGATTTTAATATTTTATTCTCTGTGCTCTCCGTGTCTCTGTGGTTTTTCGCCGCTCGCTAGGCCGCGCCCAGCCAACGCCGCAAGAACTGCCCGGTGTAGGACTGCGGCATTTTGGCCACTTGCTCCGGCGTGCCTTCGGCGATGACCCAGCCCCCGGCGTCGCCCCCCTCCGGCCCCAAGTCAATGATCCAGTCCGCCCCCTTCACCACGTCCAGGTTGTGTTCGATGATCAGCACCGTGTTGCCGGCCTCCACCAGCCGGTTGAGAACGTCCAGCAGTCGCTGCACGTCGGCGAAGTGCAGGCCCGTGGTCGGCTCGTCCAGGATGTACAGCGTGCGCCCGGTGGCCCGGCGGGACAGCTCGGCGGAGAGCTTCACCCGTTGCGCCTCGCCACCAGAGAGGGTCGTCGCCGACTGGCCCAGCCGGATGTAGCCCAGCCCCACGCTGTGCAGCGTGACCAGCTTGTTCTTGATGGCCGGGATGTTCTCAAAGAAACGTAGCGCCTCCTCTACGGTCATCTCCAGCACGTCGGCGATGGTCTTGCCCTTGTAGCGAATCTCCAGCGTCTCGCGGTTGTAACGCTGGCCCTTGCACACCTCGCAGGGCACGTACACGTCGGGCAGGAATTGCATCTCAATGC
>Ga0194119_10007842_pt1 | contig 14896 bp, 27 predicted proteins | sample TA2MahC100mmetaG_FD_148620 | JGI IMG/M metagenome (GOLD analysis project Ga0194119, IMG submission 148620) | Freshwater microbial communities from Lake Tanganyika, Tanzania - TA2015018 Mahale Deep Cast 100m | ecosystem: Environmental > Aquatic > Freshwater > Lake | place: Tanzania: Lake... | reverse complement strand
TGCTGGTGGGGGTGCTGGTGGGGGTGCTGGTGGTGGCGCGCCAGAACGAGACTATACCGCGGACTTGGTAGCTGGGATGGAATCTAAAAAGAATACGCCTTATAAGGACGGCAAGGCGGATGATAACTTAATGTGGTCAGTTGGATATGGGCATTCACTTAAACCAGATTTTCAAAAGGGTGAATTGGTACTTAGTACTAGAACGATACAATTACCAAAAGAAGGATATAAAAATAAAGAGGACGCCAAGAAGTTTGGGCAATTAACTGATGCAGAAGCAAAAGAATTACTTGAGCGAGACCTCGGGAACCGTAAACCAGAAATTATCAGTCAGTTGGGTGGGAAAGAGAATTGGGCCAAACTAGATCAGGGCCAACAAGCCGCAATACAATCTTATTATTATAATACAGGCAAACTGCCTGGCGGGAAGGGGGAATTTAAAGCGGCTGTTGCATCGGGTGACAGAGAGAAAGTTGCAAGTATGCTTGAGAGTGGTATTAAGACATACCAGGGGAAAGAGAACAAGGGATTAGTTGAGCGCCGTGGTATTGAGGGGCAGCTAGCCAGGGAGGGGCTCGGAGGCTCTGCGGGGGCAATGACAAAAGTTGCAATGGGTGAACAGTTACGAGGACCAGGACCTGGTGGTGCGACAATGGTTGCCATGGTTCCGGGCGGCGGCGGTGCATCACAACCAAATGTAAATAATAGTCAAAATGTCAGTACTACTAATCTGAATTCAAGTGTTGGAATTCCGCTTAATACCCGTTCCCAAGAACCCGTCTTAGGGCGTATTAATGATGTAACTTTAGCATTTACAGGATAAAAAAGCCTGCTGGCTTTTCAACCAGCAGGCTTCTAGTGTTCTAGTTGATTGCTATTATGTTAGTTGTCGCCTTCAGCCAAATCCTCGAAAAATTTGAGGTTATTAGTATTCCCATCATTTTCTTCTAATGGATCTGCGGCTGCTTTTAGTGTTTTAGGCGCTGCGGCAACCGGTGGACCTTTTTTCGTAGAATACTTCGGCCCACTATCTTGCTCCTCGTCCGTGTCCGCGCCATCCTCTGTATGGTCAATGACTACTTCAGGACGTGCTAAGACTTTTTCAAGCCGGGCCTTCAAGACTGTGTATGGCTTAAATTGGTCAGGTGCAAGGAATGGTTGTAGCTTGTATTCGGTGCGCCAAATTTTTTCAAGAGCTGGTACGTCGCCATTAAGCAATGCACTCGGGCTTTCAAATGTTGACTTATCGTAATTTGGAAATCCTTCAACATCAGTAACCTTCAATTTGAAATTGGCTCCTGTGAGGAGGTCAAATGGATTCATCGGTTCTTCATCTTGGAATTGCGGAGACATGCGTTCATTTAACTTATCAAAAATCTTCTTACCATACTTGAATAAGAAAACCTTTCCCTCATTTTCTGTATTGCTAGGATCTTTCACCACATAGACGTTTGAGATATAGGTTAGCTTGCGCTTTTGTTTCCGCGCAATTTCCTGCCCCCTGTCGCCTTCTTCCCAAAGCCGTGAGTTTAATTCTGAAACAGGATCAGTCTCGCCAATGGTTGTGCGGGAGTTTTCAAAATACCATCCGCCTGGTCCCCTAAATCCATGGGTCCAAACGCGGATAAACGGAACATCCTCACCCTCAGGCGCGGGTAGGAAGCGGATTGTCGCCAAGCCGTTACCAATTTTATCTCGGTTGATTTTCCAGAACCGTTCATCGTCCTGGCGCTTGTTCTTGGCCATGCTAGCCATTTCTTTGGCTAACTTGTCAAGTTTGGAAGCAGATTGTTTAAGGAGTGAGGAAAATGCTGATGTAGTAGACATGAGGGCCTCCGTCTGTTAGTGTATATTGAGTATATGGTCCGCAAAGCGGTCCCATTATTATTTAGTATAGCGAATTACTTGGAGGTTGTCAAGAGGTAGGCTTTAAATACCGCGAAGGCATTAGCAAAAGTAGCAGTTGGTTGTACTTCTACAAGGAATGGAGTTTGCCAGTCTCCTGAATCTATATCTACAATATCCGGTACGAGGATATGCGGGAATTGAATGCCGGCGGCTAACACTTTATTTGGTACGCCACCGACTGGGCCTATCGTTCCATCTGGCTGTAATGTGCCAGTCATAATTATTTGTTCTGGCACGGTGCCATAGGTACTCAAAAGGATCGCACTAATGGCAACCATTGCTTGGCATGAAACACCGTGTACTGTCAAACCAGGATATGGCACAGTTAATTTAAAGGTCCAAGAGTCTGTGTTTTCTCCAGTAAGTTTTGCCGCTATACGGATACCATACTCGATGGCAGTTTGTGTTTGGCGTGAAAACTGGCCTGGTGTATTGTTAAACGTCACGATTAATCCGCTTGTATCTTGGCGGCGTTCAAATTCGAGGACAAGGAATGCGATAATGCCCTGTTCCTTTAAATTATCATCTTGCTGTATGGCCATGATCGGAACAATGCTTTCAGCAGCATAAGCTGGAGGAATTAAAAAGATGGTGCTGAGAAGCACGGCAAGGATACTAGGGGATAACAGTTTCCGCATGGCTTTAACCTTCCACGAGAAGGCGTTTTTCTTTTTTCAGTGAAGTGCAAGGGCATGTTGGATTCCAGGGCGCGCATCCTTTCCCACATGCTGGGCATATCCAACCAATACTGCCATTAATACGAGGTTCAGTCTGGCAATCTTCTAATGCCCGGTCAGTATCAGGGCAAAAACAAGTAGATGTCAAATAAAACATAATATGCGTATTACTATTCGGCAGTGATGGGGTGGGGGTTTTAGGATGATTTCTAAAGCTGTCTATGGTTTGGTTGATTTTGGTAAACATATTGTACCTTCGTGGGTTACTCTGTGGCTACTCCGAGCAATTCTTCTTCTTTAATAAGGATATGTTTTACACGATCTAGGTTAATGGACTTATAGCCGGCTATGGGATAAAACACAATTTGCCCAACTTTAACTTCTTTCGCTTCTGCTCCAATTGCAATGGCCGTCCCCTTAGCTTGTGGCGGCTGGGATAACAGGACGATTCCACTTTTTGTTGTAGTATCATCTTTTACTGGTTTAACAAGGATATAACTATGTAGGGGTTGTAAGGTTTCCATATTCCTCCTCGGATTAAGATTATTAAATGAAAACCCAACGGCCATTGGATTGGACTAGGTGTTGTTGGGTTTCAATTTCGCCAATGTGCTGGTCTGTACTTATCGCTATCTTTTCAAGGATAGCCCTAGTAGCCCAATCATTTGTGTCAATGCAGTTATTGATCGCAAGGATTGCCTGGTCTTTGATGTGGTGTTCGGTATTGAGGTCAGCATCCAATTGGTCCTCAATATTATTGGTGGCAAAATAGGATGTGGGCAACTGGTTGATGTTGGGGAACGCGCCGAGGAATAAGATGCGGTCCATAATGATTCCAGCATTAATTAGTTTTTCGTTGCACCGGGCCATGTCAGCCTGGGCCAATTTATGGTATCCCCATGTTTTACAGATAGCCGCGTGGAGCCGGTATTGGTGCGCGGCCATAAGGTGGAATTTGAGGAGTCCTTCTAGCACATTGGTAACGTGGAGGACTTGGATCATTGTGTTAGCCACGTTTTTTCAAGAGATGGAGGGTTTTCGCTTCTGACGTAAGCCGTTGTTTGAGGTTGCGTGTCAGGAGGCTGCGGACAAGTTCAAAGTCCATTTTACGTTCTTCACAAATTAATTGTGTCGCCTCAAGGAGTCCGATGGCAGCAGTTTTAGCTTTTTCTTCCACGAGGCCAGAAAACTTAGTAGGAGTCATTGCCTGGATGCCGTGGACTTCTAAGAAAGAATCAATTTCTTTTAAGGAAATGCCATCGTAAATATCAATGTCCATTAGTCGGATTCCTTATCTTCAGTAATAGGACCAGGGATAGTTTTCTTGAGGAAGCTTTCTGCACGGTTTACCAAATTACGCATATCCTTACCTCTTATATAAGCGTCAAAAACAAAGTCAAAGTCTCCTAGCCGATAAAGAGATTGGGCTTTTTTGATTTTAGCTATAACCATAGCTAATAAGGAACAAGCCCGGATAAGCTGTTTATGCTCTTTCGTATATGATGCGGAAGGATGGATGGACGCGCCATAATCACTTGTGCTGCTTTTTGGATTAATCCTAAATGTATACCGATTGTCATTTGTTCCTTGCCCATCAACTGTACTGGCGAATCCGCGTTCTATCTTTCCCATTAGCTACTTTTTCTTCCAACATCCTTGCGGGTAATGTCCTCAGATAACATTTCTGGATAATACACTTCAAAAGCAACCGTATTAACAGGGCAGAAGAAATAGTGGTATTCGCCAGGTTTCACTGTTGTAAAATCACCTGCCTTGAGGACCGTTTCATCTTTAAGGTCATAATCTTTTTTGAATATTCCAACAACCATTTCGCCACTTTCCACATAAAAACCATTCCATTTATGGTTGTGGCAATGGGTTGAACACCGGTAACCTGCTTTAGCCTCGATACGGTGAAGTTCAAAAACTGGTAACTTAAAAATAGGCTGTGTTTTTCCCCATATTTTTCCAAAAACTTCACCCATAATTCCTCCTCAAAAAACTACTTCGGTTGATCCATTCCAAAAGTTTGGTAAGTATTTATTCATGGTAAAAAACATGGGAATCTATTGTGCTTGTTTTCGTCATCCTTATTGCCCACGCGGGTTTTACATACCGGGCGTGATAGTAAGTTGCATGGTCTGTAAAATCGTTTACCTGGCCAGACAATAGAGTGGTGGTTATCGCTAGGGATTTGTGCCAAGCTTCTTGGTTTGCTGGCGTATCTGGTTTCCCATCACAATACCACGTGAATTGGCAGGTCCGTGCATTTTTACTAGCCGGGTACGCTATTTTTGTACCAGTGTACCGTCCCTGTGTCACCACTGCACAAATAGAAGATGGAAATTTTTGACTCTCAGTACGGTTTAAGACAACAAGGCCTACAGCGAGCATACCAGCTACTGATTCGTTCCGTGCTTCAAAGTAAATAGTTTTAGCCAAGCAATGTTGAGCTTCCACCGTATAAGTCCGGCGTTGTATCGCTTCCACATCATCTGTGTGGACTGATGTACCAGATATAATACCACCAAATATAATACCACAATAAAATACGGCTATAGTAATGAATCGTCGCATGATGCTTACTCCATTATAGCAAGTTAGGAGTTGGCTGTCAAGCCACAATTTGTGGCGGATTGGCTTTCCAGATGTCTAAAAAGTGAAGGAGGTAGTTTTTAGCAGGCCGCACTTCAACAATAGCCGGCGGGCCCGCTTCTAGTGCAACGACAATGACCAAGTTTTTAATTTTATATTGGCCTTTAGTTACTGCATGAAAAAGGTGGGCATATGCCGCAGCTTGTAAAAGGTGTTTCTCAAGGGCATCGGGATAGAGGGTATTAGTGGTAGTTTTAATATCAATAATTGATAAGTCCCCATTCCACCTTCCAATAATGTCGGCTCGTCCAGCTAGTCGGAAGAGGTGGGAATAGAGGAATGCCTCAAATCCATAAACAGTGCTAAGGTGCTTGTCAAATTCGATTTTGAGTTGGTTAAATAGGTCTTGGTGTAATGGCATGCCAACTGGAAATGGTTTCCCTTGTAAATAACATTCGGCAAATTTGTGGATAGTCGTACCACGCTTAGATCCACGTGTCATTTTGGCCGCAGCCTCTTCTGGTCCGACACGGACTTTCCATTTTTTGAGTTGTTCTGACTCAGGAAGAACATGTTTGAGGTATGTGGTAACTGATTGGTACCACATTCCTTCAGGAGTACGGTAAATGCGTCCTGATGTAATGTACGTTTCTTGAAATTCTGCCCACGGTAAGAGGTTAAGTGTGTGCATACAATAAGCTTACCATGTACGGACAGTAGAGTTGCGGTTTTTTTGTTTAATGCGTTTTAGGATGTCGTTAAACCCGTCTGGAGGTTTAATGCCATTAATACCAGAAACAATTTCAGAACAGAGGATAACCAATTCAACTTCGGGATGCTTAGTTTTAAAATTTTCTAGTTCTGATATAGGCATGGTAACTTCCGCCACGTCACCGGTATTTTTATTGCGGAATGAGTATGTTGGCATGAAGAAGGTGCCTTTCTTTAAGGGATTGCGCGATACAATCTCTGATAACTGTCTTTGTTAGTCATCAGTATTCTCGCTGGTATCTTCGCTAGTATCCATCACATTTGACACAATTTTTAAACACTGCCTACACCGCTGTTCTGTTTTAAGGAGGGTAAAACCAAAAACGCGGTGGAATTCTTCTGCTACATTGGTAATGAGGACCCGCCCTGATAGGTCTTGCACATGGTACAATGTGTACGGTTTGTACTTAATGTGGCGGCATGGTCCGTAATAGTCTCGTATGCGTTGCAACCAACCCATTATTTAGGCATCGAACGGTAATTAATCACGTTCCTTTCCTTCTGTTGTTGGTTTGAGCCACATGGCGGAGTTACTAAAACACGCATTTTGCACTAACTTAAATTGTGCCAAAATATCAAGTGTAGCGGGTGTGTCGTGCATAAAACATTTAGTCAATTCTTCACGGATACGGTCTTGGTTCACATTCTGCAATAATTTTAGTAGAATTGGATTCAAAAAGCAAGTGGACAGTCGGGGATCAAATACAAACCCAAGTGTTATTTTGAACCGAATAGCCCTCAGTATCCTAAGCGCATCTTCTGAAAATCGTGTATAAGGATCGCCGACACAACGGAGGATACCTTTCCGCATATCTTGAATCCCATCATGTGGATCAATGAGTTGCCCTGTGGATGTTGAAATAGCCATTGCGTTAATCGTAAAATCCCGCCGCGCTAGGTCATCATAAATGCTGCCGAGTTCAACTGACTCTGGATGCCGCCCGTCTTTATACATGCCATCGCGCCGGCAAAGGACATAATCGTTCACTTGCCTTCCGATCCGTACTTTGATAGTAAAGAATTCTGGTTTTTCTAAAATAATCTCGCCTAGTGTGGCAAGGTATTCCCGCATCATACCGTAAGAAGGTGCTTCAACTGCATAATCAGTATCTTTACGGCACCGCCCTATAAATTTGTCACGGACTGCTCCACCTACAAGATAAATTTCGATTGGCTGGTCATGCAAAGTATTGAAGAACATTAACGGGGTTTCCTGACGTTATCAGCTTGTTTAGCTAGGGGTTCAATGTCGTCAAAAATAACAGGAATCCGTTCTTTAAAAATAGCAAGGAGTGGAATGGTGACTTCCCGCATCTGCGGATGGGCTTCCCGTGTCGTGCGGAGCAAAAAGAAATGCCGCCAGGACCGAAGGTTATATGTTACAATAAGCCGGCTGGCTAAAGCATTAGGAAAAACACTCCGCGCAATTTGTGGGGCACAACCCGCAGAGAGCAATGCCTTATAGTTAGTTTCTGCCACCTTAATTGATTCGTTCCAGGCTAAGAACCGCGGATCACTGAACATTGTGTCTTGGTCTGCACCAAGTTCGCAGAGCCCCGGTGGGATGACAAAGAGGGGTGGCATCTTTTTTTCATAATTAACAAAGCGGGTAGATTCTTGGGTGTAGGCGCCGATCCTGTGGCGGACCCATTCATGGGTGATGCCGCGGTCGACCATAACGTCTGCGGTTACAGTGGCATGTTCAATTACACTAAGGTCACCACGTTCAATACAAACCAGGGGGACAAATTTCTTCCAAGACGTTTCAGTTTGGGCATCTTCGGCCCTGTGGCTAATCCGTGCAATCCATTCAACTTTACGGATAAGGCGGATGCCATCTTCTATAGAATCAAGTTCACCCGGCATTGGCCTAGCATAAGGCATGGTGTACAACGTATTACATTCTGTTGTATTCCTATTGGTGGGCACAGTATTCCCTAGCATTGTATTAGTATATCAGGATTGGTATACTCTGTCAAAGTTGGATCAGACCAAATAATGGGCCTAAGCTTCTGGCGCCAAAGTTATATTCGTTATTCGTCATTATTATTGGAGTCCTGGGCGCATCGGAATCCGTAGTTGTTGTTCCCACCCGAGGGAGTGTCCCCGTACCGATTCGCAGATCGTACGTTCCTCGCATCATTGTTCCACGCTCCGCCGCGCAGGACTTTACTTGAACCGATGTAATCCGAACCGGTCCACTCCCACACGTTGCCGGCCATGTGGTAGAGGCCATAGGGGCTCTTGCCAGCTTCGTAGCTCTCCGCAGTGGCCAGGGTCCCGTAGCCGTACCACTCCGTGTTAAACAGGGCATGCTGGCTGCTGGGTTCCTCGTTGCCCCAGGGATATGCGCGCCCATCCGTGCCCCGCGCAGCTTTCTCCCATTCCTGCTCCGTCGGGAGCCGTTTCCCATAGTGGCGGCAATAGGCGTCGGCATCATGCCAGGTAACATTGACGACAGGCCGGTCTCCACTCCCCACCAGCGCCACCTGCTGCGACCAGTCGTCTGGCTGCGCCGTTTTCTTGTCGTGCCTGTCATAATGATTCACTGATGTAAAGGTAGATTGCCAATCGGAACTTGCCACTGGTGCTGTTTCTGCAAATACCAAACTAGCGAGTGGAGGAGTCACGATACATGCGTTTGCCGCTGGTACCATTTCTGCAAATACAAAACTAGCAAGTGAAGTAGTCACGATACATGCGGCTGGGAACAACCTCATCCACCAAGGTTGCATCGTGTCTTGGAGAAAGGTGGCATACAGCCTCGTTGAGACTTCGTACTTGTCGATGTAGAAGGCGGGCAATGACCGCCGCACTCCATTTGATCCAAACAGAATGCCGTCACCGTACAGGAACTCCCCCGCCGGCACCAGCACCATCGGCGCACCGTCCTGGCCAGCGAGGTCTGGAGTAGCAGCTACGCAGGGAGCCGCGAGGATCAGCAAGAGGATCAGGACGATGGATCGCATAGAATGCCAGCCCAAAGTTATAGCGGTTTCCATACGGGGCATGTAGTTCCGCGTGTTGATTCTATCACGCGGTGCGTTACCACTGATGATGGAAATGAATCAGGTAATAGATTATGCGCCATCCATTCAGAAAACCATGTACAAATTTGGTATGGGGATTTCTGACTGTCAGGAAATGGTTCTGCCCAACCGCAATTACCGCAACATTGTCTGTTCATAATATTCTCCGGTGCCCTGTGGTGATTCTATCGTTTCAATAATAGGGGGATAAGCAGCTATGACGTCACGGGTTTCAACATTAATAGCCACGAGTGGCGCCGCGTATATACAACCACAACCTGCATCAGCAAAGATATGCTGGTTATAAAACCTCGGTAAGTATATTCCACGGTTCAACTGGTTGAGATGGCCGCAGACAGCTACCCGGCCAGGATGTACATAACACTGCCTGTCCTCTGGCCAATCGTCTAAATATGACCAAATATAATTATCGCGGGCCCAGGGAAGTTGGCTCCTACTAACAGTCGAAAGCGGTGCATGGCTAAAGAAAAATCCATCATATTTGTCGCAATATAACGGCAGGGACAGCAACCAAGTACAATCATCATACGTTGCTTGGAAGAATTGGCGGCCGAATTCTTCTTCCCAAGTACCATCATAATAAAATCCATAACTTTGTAGAGTTTTATACCCACCATTCTTTCTTAGGCACCACGTTTGGAATACCTGGCTTAATGGACCAGCGGCAACGGATTGGAGCATAAAATCGTCATGGTTGCCGAGCAAGCATGTGATATTCTCAGGATACTGGGTTTGTAAATTCCGCAACCAAGCTAAAACATCCTTGCTATGTGGCCCACGATCAATATAATCTCCCAGAAAAACTACATGGTCATTAGGGAAATTCGCTCCGAGTTTCTTCCATAACTGTTCAAGTAAATCGAGCCGGCCATGGATATCAGGAATAGCATAAAGGGACACGGAGACCTTACCTTCTATATCCCATGGCTGTGATGCACAAAATGGTAATTATTGCCATGGGCATAGACGGGAAGAAGATAAGCCCGAAGGATGAAAACACAAGTCCTATTGTTGCTAAATTGTGGATGATTGAACGGTGCCGCATTATTCGAGTCCTTTACACCTGAGTTTCTTAATTTCTTTGAACATATCACAACCTATTCCATGAATGCAGAATCCGCATGTTTCGCGGTGGAGTTTTATTGTACAATGGACCCAATCACGACATTGGCACCATGGCCTAGTATCTTCTTTTTGTAGATGCAACCATGTATAAAGCCATTTAAACATTGTTAGTGTGTGGATACTGCGTTCCTTGTATAATATCCAACGGATGTGGTTTCTTGGTTTTCTTGAGGGATTGGCCTTCTTCTCTTGCTAATTCTTTGTCGGCACGTTTCTCAAAGCATGTTAAGCATAAGTGCCGGCCATCGCGTTGAGAGGTAAAGTAATGCGTTAAGTTTTTCGTGTGGCATTCAGCACAAGTCTTTGCCTCAACTTTGGCATGATGGTACATCCATCCACGCCGCGATAAGCGGCCACCGCTATAGCCGACGGAGAAATACTGCTTATCAGCAAAGACAACAACCCAGGGTGGGATGCAGCCATCTGGTGTATAAAACGGTCCGCGATCTTTTGCAGCATCAGGTAGCTTATTTGTAAACGCACTCATATAACCTTCTGTTTCATCGTCTCCTGTAATTGATAAATCAGCCGCCTCAACGTTTCTGCGTGGCATCGTTTTGGAAAGCACCAACACGCCAGCCCATGTACGTCCAATAAAGGATCCAGCCAGTGGGGCTCTAGCTTCAACAACTCATTGGCATAGTCCTCAAAAACATTGCAGACATAATCACGCTCGGCTTCTTCCTGCATGATAAAAGGATTACCATATGGAGTACTCCTGTCAACTAAGACAAAACCGGATGGGCATTGCCCATTGCGTAAATTCCAGATAGTAATGTTTGGAATAGTCATTACAGTAAAAGTATAACAAAAGCCATGAGGTGTGTCAAGGGAAGCAAATAGTGAAATTTCCGGTTTTATAAAAGGGGCCGACTATACGCGGGATTCTGTCTTTGTAACGCAATTTCTCTAGGCGCGGCATTACTGCTGCGCTCAAGCGGCCTACCCGCCCACATTTACAGGCTTCGTGGACTGTTTGGCCTTGCACCACCACGAGATTGCTGGTTTCACGTCCCCAGGTTTCCCTGGTTCTTCCTCACTGTAGCTCTAATCCTCGCCTCACGGCGGATGGCTGTTAGCCACGTGGTTGCCTGTGGTGTCCCGACGTTCCTCATGTATTGCTACACGCTGCGTTCCGTCAGCCCCTATGTTTTATTTCTTTCCCCAACTGGTTATATTGTTGTATTTTGTTCTTTGCAAATTCCCTCTGCCGCAACAACTTCGCGGAATGAGAGGTACCTAGTACCCATTGTTAAAAAATCCTGGCCGGGAGCAGGAACGACAATCGCTTGAATGTGGTCTGGGCTTTCTTCTTTAACCGTTCCTCCTACAGTTTTATGGATTTCCGCAATCCGCATGGGTGCGGTTCCTAACTTAAAGGTTACCAGCATTTCTAATTCAGGACCAGGTAGAACCAACATAGAGGCCATCACTAATGCAAAAATAAATCCTGCAAAAGTCCGGCACGTTATACCTGTATTAGTTTTTTTCATTAGTTTATCCGCCTAAGCAATAGTTTTCCTGCGCTTAACATTTTATTTTTGACTGAGCCACGCTATCAGTTATATTTCAATGTTGGGCTTGATTTCATCTGCTCGTTCTTTGGTAATTAGCGTCAGGATAATATCCTTATCATCCCCTGCTATTTCCATTCGCACCCGCATACCTTTGTAATTATCGAGGTCGGTAGTTGTAACTTTTACTTGTCCTCCTCTAAGATCAATGAGGTGCGCTAACAGTAAACGGCTCAAGGCCTCGCCTGCTTGCTTTATATCCATTTTATTAAATGCATTTAACATAATAGCAGCCAAAATGCAAGCATCATTGACACCAATAAAAACAAGATAATGAAGACGGCGGCGCGGAAGTCCTGGCGAGTGTCGTCATTTGTCATGCCAGATGACAGATGACCAGTCATTTATCAGCTAAAGGAACTTCCGCAACCACAGGTCGTTTTAGCTTGCGGGTTCTTGATCGCAAAGCCCGATCCCTGCAGGCTGTCTAGGTAGTCCACTTCAGCTCCTTGGAGCAGCGGAGCGCTTTGTGAATCTATAATAACTTTTATCTTTTCCTTCTCGATCACCGTGTCATCCTCGGCCATCTTGGACTCAAACGCCATCCCATATTGGTACCCATGGCACCCGCCTCCACGCACGTAGATACGCAAGCCGACCACGTCTTGTTCTTTCTTCATAAGCTCCACAATTTTTTCTTCCGCCGACGGTGTAATAGTAACCATATTCTTGAGAATCGTGGTACTCTTGTCTGTTAGCTGCACAAAAATCTCCTTGATAGGTTAAAAACTACTGGTTAGTATAGCACACCCGAAACATCTTGTCAAGACAGCCTCCTCACGAAGTCTGGGTTTGTGCCAGCACATCTTTCGCCCGCTCAAGTTCCTGCCTCCACGACGGCCCCTTGTACGGCAAGCCGTGCAACTGGGCTACCATGCACACCCCTTTCAGCCCCTCCACCACCTCCTCGCAGGACAGCTTCTCGACCAGCGCCTCGAGGGCCTCCCGGTGGGCCGCGAGCGCTTGCAACGCGCTGATGACCGAATGACCCCCGATATCCACGTCGGTTGTGCTTTTCATATTACCCCCTTGCATCAGCATCAATAATACCCTCTTGCCTCGACATCAATAACTACATTCGGATTGCTACGATCCAGCTCCTCCTCCAAGAGCCCCCTCTTTGGCAATATCTAAACCACGAATCGCATGTGAGGTATTCGGTGATATCACTACCTTGATCGTTTGATTCGGCTTGATCACAACAGTGATATCGGTCATGAGGGTTTATGTCGAATGCGTCACACCAGGCGTTACAGCTACAGAGCCCTCGAATAAACGTGTCACCGTATTCGAAGTACTAATCATATTGATATCGTAGACATAGCGACCGGGTGTGAGGTTTGCGGTTTGTGTGGCTGGCATAGTCATGACCACTACTCCACCCGCGGCATTCGCAATCTCGATAGTAAAATCTTCTGCTGTTGAGGAATAAAACGATTTCCGCATCTGAGATTCCACGGTATAGCTTACTAAATTGCGGATGGCATTGTTCGCATCTAGCACCGTGATCGAGGTGGTAAATGTCGCGCCCTGCTCAATTGTTAATTCGAGATAGTTCGCCATGATAGTATTTATGAAAGATCATCACTGGATGAATCTTCAGTTTCAGTTTCACTCTCAGGAGATGCCCTGGTACCGCGTGAAAGAAAGAGCGCCCGTTCGGCCTGACGCCTCCGAACTAATCCCGCTAATACTTGTCCACCTGAATTGATATATTTCAAGAACCCATCTGCGGCCTGTTTCCATTCGCTCCGTTTAATTTTTTGCCGAATGATACTTCGCTGTAATGCTCCCAGCCCGACATTAAAAGCAAAAGAAACCAGAGCATCGAACTGAGATTGTGTAAGCATGGACCCGCAAAGACGCTGCACCCCACGTTCATATCCCACCAATTCATGAACCAAGTAAGCATGGATTTCCTCTTGTGTAAATTTACGATTATCAGCGGCGGCCAGGGGATAGGCTTTTCGTTCTTCAATTTTCTGACGTAATTGTTCGGGGTACATGACATGACCATACCCAATTGTCCACAGACCCGCGGGGCAACGATAGGGTCGATCACGATACCCTTCAAAATGCTGAATAAGCTTGATACCTGTCGGTGAAATCTGCATACTCTAATATTTATAACAGATAAAACTACCATAATGCATTGAAAAATCAAGAGAAAATAGCTATTGACAAGGGAAATGGTATTGTGTATACTAGAACCATGATAATGACTAACCACAAGGAGAAACGAGTCATGAAAACTACGCATGTTGTTACCTATCCCGCTCTGTTCGGCACGATTGAACGAAGGTTCGAGACTCATGACCAGGCCGCTGATTGGGTTCGGAGGATCGGGAGAACAAAGACCGCAAAAATTACGATTGTTGAGACTACGTATTGAATGGAGGGCCTAAACATGGAAAAAAAGATACCGATCAATCTAAGAGTGGGGAAGGTGCTAATCGAGGCACTGAGAGACTGTAGAGAAACAATCATCGATGGGACGTTAGCGCAGCAGCGACCAGATGGAGAGCCGACCAAAACAGCAGCGAGGGAATGGCACAGGATTATAAAGGTTATTGACAAAGCGTTAGAGCAAGCTGAAAGCAACTAAAACTAACAAACAAATCAGAGGCATACGATGAACACGAAACACAAACAGGGTATGAGGTTGTGGAATATTGGCGGGAAACTTATTGCAAAGGGTAAAGCGTTAATTGACCAAGGATATGTCAATAAAGGCAGAATGCTCGTGGCTGAAGGTGTGAATATAGAAAACGAAGGTGCGGAATTGATGGCGGCCGCGCGATGACTAACCAAAAGGAGAAAATCATGAACATGAAACAAAATTTAGAGTATGCCGATTTAACCTGCGCGTTTCTGTTTGAGGCGAACCTGACAGACGCCTATCTCTATGGCGCCGATTTGCGTTATGCCAATTTGACCAATTTGGCCGAAGGATTTTGAATATCGGCTGACAAAACGAGCGTAAGGGACACGATCATGAACAATACCGTCACAATCAGAGAGAACACCACGCCACCCGCTCCAAAAAATAATGCTTGACAAGAATATGGCAATAGAGTATCATGGAATCATAATGACTAACCAAAAGGAGGAACGAGTCATGAAAAAGAACAACAACACTGCGGTAATCATCAGAGCGAACGACACGAATGATCCGATGCATGTCATTCAGCTGGAT
>Ga0194119_10007835_pt1 | contig 14904 bp, 17 predicted proteins | sample TA2MahC100mmetaG_FD_148620 | JGI IMG/M metagenome (GOLD analysis project Ga0194119, IMG submission 148620) | Freshwater microbial communities from Lake Tanganyika, Tanzania - TA2015018 Mahale Deep Cast 100m | ecosystem: Environmental > Aquatic > Freshwater > Lake | place: Tanzania: Lake... | reverse complement strand
CCCGCTGCCAGCGGGAAATGGGCAGCTTTTCCGCCAGATGGCTGAACACCGCGTTGGCCAGCCCCAGGTTGCCCTCGGAGTTCTCGAAATCGATCGGATTGACCTTGTGCGGCATGGTCGACGAACCCACCTCGCCCGCCACGGTTTTCTGCTTGAAAAACCCCAGCGAGATATAGCCCCAGACATCGCGGTTGAAGTCCATCAGCACCGTGTTGAAGCGGGAGAAGGCATGGAAGAGTTCCGCCAGGTAATCATGCGGTTCGATCTGCGTCGTGTAGGGGTTGAACACCAGCCCCAGCGACTCGACGAAACGGGATGCGAAATCAGGCCAGTCCACCTCCGGATAGGCGACAAGATGCGCATTGTAATTACCCACCGCGCCGTTGATCTTGCCGAGAATGTCCACCCCGCCCACCTGCCTGGCCTGGCGCGACAAGCGTGCGGCGACATTGGCGAACTCCTTACCCATGGTCGAGGGAGTCGCCGGCTGGCCGTGGGTGCGCGACAACATCGACTGATCGGCATAGGCATGGGCCTTTTCAGCGATGGCCTGGATGGTCTGGTTCATCACCGGTAACAGCACGGCATCCCGCGCTTCACGGATCATGAGACCATAGGCGAGGTTGTTGATGTCTTCGGACGTACAGGCAAAGTGAATGAACTCGCTGATAGCCTCCAGTTCGGCATTGCCCGCAATCTTCTCCTTCAGAAAATACTCAACCGCCTTCACGTCGTGGTTCGTGGTGCGTTCGATCTGTTTGACCCGCGCGGCGTCCTCGACACCGAAATCCGCGACAATCCCGTTCAATACGGACTGGGCCTCGCCGCTGAGCGGCGGCACTTCGCCGATCGCGGATTCCGCGGCCAGCGCCTGCAACCAACGGACCTCCACCAGAACCCGGTAGCGGATGAGCCCGAATTCGCTGTGGATATCGCGCAGAGGCTCCACCTTGTCGGCGTAGCGTCCGTCAATGGGAGATAAATCAGTCAGTGACATAAGGTGATCATCCGAAACAGTTGGGGCGGGGATTTGGCAAAGGAACGCATTTTACCCGCAAGCCATCGCGAGTTGATGTGAATGACCGCCAAACTAGGTCAGCAAGGCGCAATCCTGGGTCTGCCGATGATCGAGGAGACCCGTGGGCCGGTCCTGAAAACTGGCTGATTCAATCACGCCGCCACCCAGACACTCATCGCCCAGGTAGAAGACGACCGATTGACCCGGCGTCACGGCTCGTTGCGGCTCGGCGAAAGTCACCCGGCATCGCCCGTTCTGGAGAGGCTCCACCACACAGGCCTGGTCCGGTTGACGATAGCGGGTCTTGGCGGTGCAACGCAGAGGTTCATTCAGGACAAACTCCCGACACCAGTCCGGCGTGCCGGCCTCGAGGCTGTCCGAGAGCAACCATGGGTGATCGTGCCCTTGCCCGACGATCAGCACATTCCGCTCCAGATCCTTGGCGAGCACATACCATGCCTCATCCTCGGCGCCCCGGATACCGCCAATGCCAAATCCGCGGCGTTGGCCCAGCGTGTAATACATCAACCCATCATGGCGGCCGACGGCATTGCCCTCGGTAGTCTCGATCACCCCCGGTTGAGCCGGGAGATAGCGCTGCAGAAAATCCTTGAAGCGTCGCTCCCCGATGAAACAGATGCCGGTACTGTCGCGCTTGCGCGCATTGTCGAACCCCGCCTGTGCGGCGATACGGCGCACCTCGGATTTCTCGAGATCGCCAATCGGAAACAGTGTCCTGGCGAGTTGGGGTTGCCCCAGCGTGTGGATGAAGTAGGTTTGATCCTTGTTGCCGTCCACCCCCTTGAGCAAGTGGCAGCGTCCATCTCTGGCTTCGATGCGGGCGTAATGGCCCGTCGCGATCAGGTCGGCTCCCAGCCCCCGTGCATAGTCGAGAAAAGCCTTGAACTTGATCTCCTTGTTACAGAGGATGTCAGGGTTGGGGGTCCGACCCGCCGCGTATTCGGCAAGAAAAACCTCGAACACAGCATCCCAGTACTCGGCGGCAAAATTGACGGTTTGCAGCGAAATGCCCAAGCGATCACAGACGGCCTGAGCATCTGCCAAATCTTCCTTGGCCGTGCAGTATTCGGTGCCATCATCCTCATCCCAGTTCTTCATGAACAGGCCGGTGATGGCATAACCCTGTTCCAGCAATCGCAGCGCGGAGACCGAGGAGTCGACGCCGCCAGACATTCCAACTATCACATGTGCAGTCATCGACTCAGGGCGGCAGGGATTTGAACACGCTCAGTGGATAAGCCTCGCCCGCCAGGTAGTCATCGACACACCGCAACACCAGCGCGCTCCGATGCCGTTCGCGGCAGGCGGCCAACTCATCCCGCGACATCCAGAGGGGTTGGACGATACCCTCATCGAGGGGCGCCTCGGGTTCGTGACGATCGGGCTCTGCTGCGATAGCCATCCGTAGATAACTCACACTGCCATCCTGCTTGGTCCATAGATAGGCGCCTACGAGCGCTCGCGGCTCGACGTACCAGCCGGTTTCTTCATAAGTCTCGCGGATCAGCGCCTGCGGCAAGGACTCGCCGCATTCGACATGACCCGCCGGTTGATTGATGACGAGTTCTCCTCTGTCGTCACGCTCTTCCACGACGAGAAAGCGTCCGCCACGCTCGACGATTGCCGCCACCGTGACGCGTGGTCTGGCCATGTTTCCAAGCATTTCAGTTGACATATATCCCGTGTAGCGCGTTCGTGGAACCAATAGTGAAATCGTACCGTATTTTTCCTTGACCCGAGCAGGAGTAGGCAGGAGCGAGAATTCGGTATGCGTTCCCCTTCGCTATCCTGGCCCGCTTGTCTATCCTGTGGTTCCCTACACTGTGGTTGACAATCAATGTGGCGAAAAATAATATACGCATCCTTCGTGGCAACGTAGCTCAGTTGGTTAGAGCACCGCATTCATAATGCGGGTGTCGGCGGTTCAAGTCCGCCCGTTGCTACCATAAAATCAAACACTTACCGCACACTCCCACAACATCGAAAAACCCGTAAGTGCGTGGTAAGTGCAAATCAACAGAAACGCCGGGGTTTTGGGCGATTCTGGCGCTGGCGGTTTAGGGGCTGCCATGCCCTTCCTTGGTGGGCCGGGGCAAGTCCAGATTGCTCCGATTCCAGACCGGGGCAAGTGAGAGGATCGCCCACGCGCGCGCGGACGTGGGGCTTCACGCCGCCCCCCGCTTCGCCCGCGTGGAGGATCGCCCACGCGCGCGCGGACGTGGGGAAAAAACGTCCCACGGGTCGTTTTTGATAAGGATCACCCACGCGCGCGGGGGAGCAATGGACACCGATGTCCTTTTTCAACATGGTATTGCGGATCACCCACGCACGCGGGGGCGGATGGCTATTTGAAAAAAGACAGGGCCTGTCTTTTTTGGATCACCCACACCCGCTGGGGCGGATGACCAATTTCCCCGTCTGGCAAAAATGGTCGCGAATGAATCGCCGCCAGCCGTGCTGATAAGCAAGGCTTGGGGTTTGGCAGGGTTACGGCGTAACGCGCCGTAGCGGTCAACCTCGATGGTCCTCGGGTAGCTCCTGCATCAGTTCCAGCACATCATGAGGAATTGACCGGGCGGGAGGTTGTTCACCCTTGGGTTGCTTCCGCCGCTCCGCCGCCAATACCCGCGCCTCTCCACCCATGCGCCGCCAGGGGTGAGGATGCTTGTGGTAGGGCTTCCGTTTCTTCATGCCCTGGTGGAACAGCCGCAAACCCGCTCAGGCGCGCCTTCCAGCCGCAAGGTACTGTCACCGCACCGTGGGCAGTAAACGGCTGTAGCGGGCGCTGGTGTGCGCCGGAGATAGTGCTGTAACGCTTCCCCACTCACCTCCACGCCGGTATGGGTCATGAAGCCTGAGCACGGCTTGGACAGCTTGCGCTCCAGCTTCACTAGCCTGGATTCAATGCCGGTGGTCACGGTGCCTCCGTCAATACATGGAGCATGGCATCCCGGCCTGGTGGTGGCGCGGTCTGAAGAACTCGGTCAAGAAACTGGTCCTCAGCCTCCCCGGCCAGTCGGCGGAAATGGACGTTGCCCACCTCCACGCCGGTCAACGGGTCCGGCGCTGGTGTGGTCTGGAAGCGGATGACGAATACTCTGGGGTCGCCCTGGTGGATGCCAAGACTCTTTTCCAGCTTCAACAGACGTTGCTCAAGTGCGGCCATTGGCCAGTTCCTCACCGCATCATCTTCAATAAAAAGTCCTCGGGCTGGACGCCAATCCCCGCCAGCTTCCGCACCGCTATTTCTTCCTCGGCGGTCGTCCGGTGGGTCACCAGACGTTCCCGCAGGCCGCTGTCCTGATCGAACACGGCCGCCGCCAGGGTGGTCCCCACGATCTCGGCCAAGATGCGCTGTACCTCATGGTGGGGCAACCGCTCCCGGTGACTGGCTCGCCGTCCCTCCAGCTTCAGAACACGGGTGGATAGCACACTCACGGCGTTCTCTGCTCAAGCGCCTGGATACGCTGCTCCAATTCCTCGGTTTCCCTGATCCTCGCCACGACGCCCAAGGCATCCAGCAAGGCTTTGGTATCGGTCGTACTCATTCGCCCCTCAGCCGCCGCCAGCAGCAGACTATGGGCCTTGTCTGTCAGGGTAATCCCCGCCAGCTCGAAGTTGACGGGTTCTTGCACCGACCGCACGGGCGGGACCAATCGCGCGAGTAGAATCTCGGCCGCCCGCATGTCGCCGGTCAGCGCATTGTCCAGCACCACTTGCACCAGTTTTTCGAAGCCGGTGTCACCGACCGCGCCCCGGAGTCGTTGCGCCAGACTGGTGCCGGGTTTCCGGCCGGCCGGGTTGCCGCTTTGTCCCCTCTGGAAAGTCACGGTTGTAATCCTCCTGCAAAAAGAACCGCGTCCAGGCTGATGTACCCCAGACGCGGAGATGGTTGCTCAGCCTGTCGCCCGCTCCCGCACGGCCAGACAGAACGCCTCCACGGCCAGTGTCGCCGTGAATTCCAGATCCATCGATGTGCCCATACCCGCCAGCCATGCCAAGGGAATCGTCACCTTCCACGGTTGCCGGTCCGCCCGCCAGGCCAGCGCCGGTATCAGTCCGGCGGCTTCGGCCTGTCTTGCCGCTTGGCTCCAGAAGCGTGTCATCAGATGCGGGGTGATGTTGCCGTAGCGTTTGCACTCGATGGCCAAACCGCGCACGGTATCGACAACCGGGCCGGATTGGTCGGGGGCCGGTGCCAGGTCGAATCCGCCGCCGCGTGATTGGTCGAGGACGCGAACGAGTTTCACGCCCAGGTGATCGAAGATCAGTCCGGCAAATTCCCGCTCGCTGCTCGCGCCCTTCTGTCTTGAGTTGATCGCGCCCATTTACGCCGCCTCCTGTTCCTGCTGGTAGGACAACAACCGGGTACGGTACCGGGTCGCGAACTCGAACAGCCGCGCCTTACGGTCGGCGTAATCCAGACCGGCCAGCAGAAACGCCCGGTTCCGGTCCCTGATGGCTTCCAGTAGTTCGGCCTCATCATTGCTCAGGGTGGACTCGTCCAATCCCTCGAAGCGCCCGGTCAGAGCCCAGTTGCACAGCCTAGCCTCGCACATGAAATGTGGTGCGCCGGTGGGCTTGCCAATCTCTTCCCGTGCCTCAATCAGCGCCGCCAACATGGGTTTGTTGCTGGCGCGTTTCGCCGCTAGGATGCCCTTGCGGGGTGGATTGGCGAAGTCACGCTGTATCTGGTTCAGCGCCCGGCGGAACGCCTTTACCAGTGACAGCTTGAACGCCAGCACGGCCGGGGTATTTCGAAACAAGGTGATCGCAAAGGTTGCCTGGTCCTCATTCAAGATGACTACCTCGGTAGGACTACCTTGCGGGTTAAGTCGCGTTTCAAATGCGACTTCTCCCAGTGTCGCGAACTGCTCGGCGTACTTCCGAATTACCTGAAGAACGGACTTGTGCTGGATGCCACACCCTTCAGCCACGGCTTCACTGGTAGTCAGGGCTTGCCGCCCGCGAATTTCAACAATCGCATTCATGCCAATAACCTCACAGGTATCTCGATCAGCTTCAGGTCGTCGATGAACCGGCCGCAAGCAACAGCATCCTGGAAGATGGTCTGGCGCAAGGCTTCGTTACGGGCGATTTCAGCCTCAAGTTCCTTCGTTCGCTCCCTGGTGGTCGTCTGGATCCATTCACACAGCGCCACGGTCAGCCTGTAGGCATCGGTCACGGACAGTTGGACGAATCCGGGTTCGTCCGGATCGTCGGAGTGATTGGCGAAGCCTTGCGTCAGTTGCAGCATGGGCTTGCGGTGCGGACCACAAAACGCTTGGAGGCTCAGGGTCCGGTCAGCGGTGCGCCCGGTGTTGGAGATGATCTTGAATTCGCTGCTCACGCCGCCCTCCCGGCCGCGCCGTCCATCCGTGCCCAGATTGCCCGCACGGCTTCCACGTCCGCCATGTTGTACTTGCGCACGGCCGCCAAGTTGCCGGCCTTCCAGACGTCGCCCACGTTGCCGCCATCCATGCCGGTGTCTTTCGGTGAGGGGATGCCTAGGGCCTTGCATAGCTTGTCGAGGCTGATGAAATCGCGAAACCCAGACCATTCGATCATTGTGCAAGCGTAGTCACGCCCATACCGCCAGGACGCCGGGCCGGGAAAGCGAAACGGCGGAACGATCCTGCTGACGATCAGTCGCCGGAACAGGAATCCCAGATCGAAGGTGGCATTGTGGGCGATGAAAAACGGCTCAGGGGCGAATACCTCGCGCCCGGTATTGGTTGATGATGCGATGCTTTCAGCCTGGAGTTGCCGGTGAAGGTGGTTCAACCAATCCTCCAGTAGAGCCTTGTCGGTCGGCTCGGCTGGATCGCGGACGAGGCAAACCGGGTCCGCATCGCCGGCCGCCCAGGCGATGGAGATGACTGAACCGGCCGCCGCGTCCAGGGCGGTCTTGCGGACAGCCTCGGCCAGTGCCAGCGGTCGCTTATCCCGCTCCCACGCGGCAATGGTCTCGGCCTTGCTGATGTTGCCCGGCGGGCTGATGCCCTGCTCGATCTCGCGAATGGTAGCGGGGTCGCTGGTGCAGGTGGTTTCGATGTCTAGGAAAACTTTCATACTGTGATCCTCAGAATCGGCGGCCTGGTCCGGCCGCCGGTGGGTTGATTGGGATGATTGGCTAGAACGGAATGGTGTCATCGAAATCAATGCTGTTGTCGGGATCGCCGGGAGCCGGTGCGAGCGGCTCCGGTCTGCGCCCATAAAACGCCTGATGCGGATCGGTGGGCATCGAGGTTGCCGCCGGTGCGGTCGGTGCGGTCGGGGCCGGGGCCTGGTGGCCGCCGCCCATCGCTTTTTTGAACTCGGGGGATGCCTCGATAGCCTCCCGAGTGCGCTTTCCCAATTTATCCAGAACGGCCAGGTCCGGGTTGTCGCAATCGAACATGATCGGCTTGTTCACCAGCGCCGCCGGGGTGATGCCCTTCGGCAATTTGCTAATGCTCTGCAATTCAGCGCGGTAGGTGCCATCGGTGCGGATTTTGTGAACGATGTTCACGAAGCCATACGCGCCCAGAAGTCGCGAGAAATCGAATTCCCGGGCTTCCTGGTCGGTCATGGCCTTACCTGCCCATCCGCCTATAAACGGCCGTAGAGCGCCCTTCTCGTGCATGCTGAAGGTGAATTCGCGAAAAACCATAAATGGCTTGCCATCTTTCATGCGAACCTCATCGTCGACGATTTCAAACCCCATCAGTAGCTTCCGCTTCCAGGTCATCGGGCCGCCTTGGTAACTTTCCTGTCGCGAACCTTTATCGATCAGCCGCACCAGACAAGCTGCGTAAACGCCAGCGGGGCAGGGTTCGAAGGAATCTGAGTTTTCATTGAAGGAGGGTGCTTTCACGGGTATTACCTCTAATCGGTGAAAGGGTCATAAGAAAAATCGCGGGTCTTGGGAGGGGTCGTGTCGCGGGTCGTGACGACCGGCTTCCGGATTGCGCCGGTGCGGTCGATAAATTCATGGCAACCGTGGCGGTCGGTGTGCCAGCGGCCAGCGGTGGGCAGACCGGATTGAACGCCGGCCGCACATCGCAAAATGGCGGGATGTTGGGTTGGTCGCGAGTGCAGGCAGGTGCCGCAGGTGATCGCCGGATCGGCGGGGGTGGCTGGCAGGGGTGACAGTTGCGCTTGAAAGCGAGAGGTCAACCAGTCCCAGGACGCCGCCGGGTAGTGGCACAGGTCGTCAACCATCACCTGAACCTGCTCGGGTCCATCTCCGTGAATTTCGACGCAACAGCGGGTAGCCACTTCGGCCAGTTCGGGGGGTAGATTCGCCGTGAATTCAGTCATGGCAAGCGCCCTTTTTCTGCCTAATTCGCGGAACTCGCGGATATTCGCGGGCATAAATCCGCGAATTGCCAGGAATCAAGGGAAATGGAAGCCGCGCTATTTCGCGGATTCCAAATTCCCTATAGGCCCGCGAATTAAAAGAAGGCCGCGAATTGAGGGGCTGAACGCCAATGTTTAGGGTGTTCATCGGGCCTAATTCGCGGGCAATTCGCGGGCAATGGCGCGGGTGGGATGCAGGTAAGTCTTGCGCCGGCCGTGCTGCTCGCATGCTGGCAAGGGTTGCTCCACAATCCGGCGGGAAACTTCCAGTTCCGCCAGCGCCCGCCGCAAGGGATCGCGGTTCATGCCTAGCCGGTGCTTGGCTTGCTCCAGACTGTTCCGGGTGTACCGGCGGTCGGTCGCCAGTTCACTCAGCAGGAATTTTTCGAGTTGGTCGGCATGGGTCGAGGTTTGCTGTTCCGGGGTTTGCGCCGGTGCCGCCAGCGCCCAATCGAAGCGGAAGCCATCCCGGGCAATCCAAATCATGGGTTGCGGGCCGCAGAAAGAGAGCTTCGGTCTGGCCAGCCGGATCACGCTCGCGCCCGGAGCCATGTGCAGCGTGGGCGGTGGGGTGTCGCTGTCGCTCGGCTTCCAGGCCGCCAACACGGAAACCATGCGGGCGCCATCGCTCAGCGCCGAGCCGCCTCTGGAGCTGTATTGGTCGAGACTCCCGGAGCGTGCCGCCGCTTGGCCGGTATGAGTCACTAGCCGGACACAACAGCCCAAGCCGCGCACGATCCGCCTGCATTCGGTGATAACGGCTTGCTCGCCATCGTTGACACGGTTTTCAGTCGCTCCAAACGAAACGACTGGATCGAGGATCACCAGCACAGGGGCTAGGGTCTTGGCCGCCGTGACAATGGCATCGGCCATGCCTGTTGGCGTCAATCGTCCGGCGGCGTCGGTATCCACCAGTCGCGACAAATCGCCGCTCACGTCCCAAATCGCCAGCCGCTTATCAACCTCGGCCATTTGCTCAGGAGTCAGCCCTAAGTCCCGCAGGATGCGATGCAATCGGGCCGCCAGCAGCGAGCGGCCATCTTCGGCGGTTACGATCAGCACGGGCCCGGGGGTGCGGACGGGCAGGCCGTAAAGCGGCAAACCCAGCGCCACATGGACCGCCTCCCATAGAATCAGCGTGGTCTTGCCCACGCCGCCGGGGGCCGATAACAGGCCCACGTCCGCGAACAGGTAATCCTCAACAATCACGGCTGGGGACAACGCCGCCGCTTCGCGTTCGCTGGGGTTCAAAGTCAGCGCCGCGAAGGACTCGGGCGGTTTGGGCCAGGTGCGCCGGCCAGCCTTTTCGGCGGATTCCAGCAGCCGCCGCAAGGAATCGGCGGAACGGTTGCCGGTGAACTCCTTGGCAATCCGTCCCAAGGCTATCTCCCGCGCCAGCGGGGGCAATGTCTCCACTTCGGTAATGGCAATTCGCAGTGCCTCAGCGGCCCGTACCGGGTCGAACGACTCGGGGCCGGGTTCTGGCTCGGGCGCGCCCAGGATCGCCGCCCGCACGGCTTCAGGGCCTTTGGCGGTAAACACGTCGTGAAAGTCTTTACCCTGGTCAGCAGTCACATCCGGTACCGCCAAGGTCGCGCCAGATTCCCGGGCCGCCCGGACCGCATGGGCATCGGGCTGGCGGGTGGTCTTGTCCAGATCGGCGGCCACGATCAGCCGCGCCGCCGGATGGGCCTCGCGCATTTGCCCGGCGATGGCGGGCAGGTTGCCGCATGACAATGCCGCCAAGGCGTAGCAGTCCGGCACGGCCGCCAGGATCGCCGCCGCGGTGCGGATGCCTTCAGCAATTACGATACATTCCGCATCCGGCGGGACCAGCTCCAGCGCCACGGCCGCGCCTGCCTTGCGGCCGCCGTAAACGGCAGACTTGTGGCCTGCCGGGTCGATCAGTTCAGCAGTAGTGACTTCGCCCGCGTCGGTCGCCAGTGCTATCAGTAGCGGGCCGGTGAGCGTTACGCCACTCGCCTCCGGCTGATATCCGAGAATTCGCGCCGCGTCCGTGTCGTCGATCACGCGAATGGAGTTCGGCCAGGGGATGCCGGGGGCGATGCGGTAGGGGTGCGAACCATCCTCAGCCCGGCTCGCGGACCATAATTGGCGAGTTAGATCGGCCGCCCGCGCTCTTTTCTTGGCCTGTTCGGCTTGCCGCGCCGCCTTCATATCCTCCAGACGCCGGCGGTAAGCCGCTTCCTCGATAGGTGTCAGCTTGCGGCCGATGTCCGCCCGGAAATGAATTACGCCGGTGGTGCGGTGATCCTGGAACCACCCGGCCGGTATACCGTCCGGGTGAATCTGATAGACGCCGCCATCGTCTTTATGCCGGCCTTGCTTGGTGGAAAAGCGGTGGACTTCGCCATCCAGTTGCAGACTGTCCGGCGGCTCGATGCCCGCCTTCCGCATGGCATCACGGACTTGGGCATCAAGATCGGCCAGGCTTAGGGGATCGAAGCGGAATGAAAATGTCGGGGCGGTCCATGCGCCCGGGCGGGGTGTGGCGTTCATGCCCGGCCAGCCGCCTTACTGGCCAGCTTTTCTACAGCCGCATCGATGAATCTCTGCGTGGTATAGCGCCGCGCCCCAATCTTCAAAGTCTTGAGGGTGCCATCGGCAATCAGGCGATATCCGGTCGGGGCGGATATACCCAAGTTGGTCTTGAACGCCTGCCTTATCGGGATAGGCTTCAGGTCGTTAGTGGTTGCGGACATATTTGCTCCCGTGAACTGAACTGATTCACCGTGAATCAGTGTTTACGGGGCAAACTTTAGGCGGGGTTTTGCGGGTGTGTCACAGGGTCATATATTGGAGGGTTTTACCCTGAGGGTAAGCCTCAAAACAGCGGAAAGCCGCGTCTGGCGCGGCTTTGGTAGGGTCAGGGTTATTGTGATTTTCGTTGTCGGTGATGGCTGTAGGGTCTGGGTGAAATGATGGTTTCGATCTTGTCGGCCAGGGTATCAGATGACTGCAATCCGGCCTGCTACACAAATATCAACAATACCTAGATGTATTAGAATTTGTTTTAATCTCTCTATTTCTTCGATTTCAGTGAGTCGGGATTGAATATGCTCCGATGAAAATACTATTGATTTCGCGTTTCGATAATCTATTTGTATCGATTCAATCTCATCTTTTAGGCTGGCAATGACGTTCTTTTGAAAAAGTTTTAGTTCAGCATTTGTGTCAAGTCCATATAGTCTCGTAAATTCATCTCGTCTATGTAGATTATAGGCAGCAACCGCCAAAAGTGTATGGTTCGTCCTTCCTGCATTTTTTGTGTAAATGTAACCCTTTTCTAGTAATATTATTCTATTTAAATCAAAAAAATTTTGTATGGTAGTTGTACCGGTTTTTTCAGTTCCAATATGTAAGTAACATTTCATAAGATGTGCCCTTGAGGTTGCCTGCCTTAAACCTAACGCCTAAGCTCACCGGCGGCAATGGAGTGTAGCGGAATTGCCGTCCAGTGAAGTGCTTTGTTCGGCTTTTGACGGTGGAGAATATCCAAATTTATCAATCAACAACTTATCGCGACTACCAATGAGTTCAATAGATTTCGTGTCATAGTAATCCGAAATCAGAAGGCTTCTCTTTGACGTATTGGTCTTTTCTGCGCTATAAATTCGCTCTCTCTCTTCATATGTGAGCGGTCTTACCTTTTCAACAGCCTCACATAAATCATCCTCTAGTGATTCCTGACGAATAAAGAAGTCGATATAACAATTGTTGTTTTCGAAGTTGACAAGATCTGTGTACGTGGATATCACTTCATGGTTTCGTATGTCTTTGATTTTTTTACAGCACAGACAAAGGTATCGGTATGTCATGAAACCACACAAGGTATTTACCTTTGTATCTCCATACCCCTCGCCTAAAAAGCGGCTATAATTTGGATCGTGTATTAATCTTAACCATTTGCGAAATGATTCTATATCATCACTTCTGGTATATACATCTCTCCATAAAGCAGTGTCCTTTGATAGCTCTATTGTTTGTTTAATAGAGCTAGCGAGGTTCTTTTGTGTAAGCCGTTGCATGAGCGCCCCTTTTCCTTGAACACCAAATGTCCAAAGAGAAAGATACCAGTCCCAGGGGTTGCGGATAGACGAAATAAAGTACCGATTATTAAGTATTTGGTCATGTGTTGCGGCATTATGCTTTCCTATTTGTTTTCCATCAAACAGGCTAGACAGCACTACAGCTATATGGGTGCACCCAGTTTTATGCATTTGGATGTATATTAGTTTGTCACACTGAAACATTGCCACTCCTTATTAGTTATTCAGCCGAACGCTTAAAGCTTAGCCGACAGCGGCAAATTGCCACTGAGCACCAAGTCGCCCCGATCTAGCTGGTCGGTTGGAGCTCGGGGTTACGCAGGTTATTAAAATTGGCAAGGACAACCCCAGCCAAACCAAAGCCGTTTTGATGGAAACGGAAAAACCAATTAAAACAAAGGTACTAGCCTTAAAAAACCAACAAACCAAAAGTTTGCCAGAGGTAACACTTCAAAATCAAAGAAAACTTCAAGCTGTGAATTTGCCAAAGTCATTCAACCGCAACGGACTTTAAAATGACCTCATAGCTAAAATTCATTGCCTAACGCAAAGCTCAGTGGGAGTAGCGTTAGCGAAGCTCTGCTGGAGCGATGAGTTAGGCAAATTATTTACAAATAATAGTCTTCGTGCCTCAGACAATAATATTGCGCTTGAAGAGATTTAAGCGTTTATTGCTAGTAGCTGTTGAATATGCGATATAGGCTTACAAATTGATAAATCATAAGTTGTTTGAAGATTAAGCCAAAATTCGGGTGATGTATTTAGAGCTTCTGAAAGTAGCCATGCCGTACTTGGAGAAATCCCTCGTTTACCTTTAACAATTTCATTAATTCTCTGCATTAAAATTCCAATGTGTACCGCTAACGCTTTCTGAGTAATTCCCATTGGTTCTAAAAATTCTTTTAGCAAAATAACACCTGGGTACGTTGCAACTCTATTAGATGGAATCATTTTTAAATCTTCTTAGTGATAATCAACTATTATAACGTCATAAGCATTTGATGCTTGCCATTTAAGTACTATGCGCCATTGAGAATTGATGCGAATGCTATAAAATCCAGAAAACTCACCTTTCAAGGATTCTAGTCTATTGCCAGATGGTGACCGCAAATCATCAATTATTTGTGCAGCATTTAGAATATCAGGCTTATACAACGCAAATTCAACTAGTTTCGGTGGCAAACGCTTTACACGGCTGTTAGTTATGCCGTGATATAAATCCGCAGTAACTCTGTCTCTAAAAGAAATAATCATGCTAAATAGGGTAACTAATACACGATATTCATGCAATATTTTTTGTTATGGACAAATGAATTTAGCACCTTAGATTATCTCATTTCACTATTCACTTTAAGCTTAATGCTAACTTCCAAAGTAAATAACACAGTGAAAATATTTATCCACGATGGATAATTGCATCGTTTACAGAATTTACAACTTTGCTAATCCAATTTTGGTCTTTGCTTCGTAATGCTGTTGCTTCGCCCGAAGCAGTACTGAGCCTGACTTGGTATTCTGGTTTTGATAATATCCAGCACAGCACGGCTAAAATCAATAGGATAATTTCTATGATTTTTCCAAAGAACAAACCACATCCTATTAGAGCTAGTGCAATTGGTACTCTCCGATTTGGCGATCGATTATAAGATTTCACCGAAGTAATTCCACTCATTGCATAAGTTTGAGATGGCACGCTAAATCTTGTGTTTGTAACCGTTACACCATTTTCTTCAAAAAAATTTTCTCTTGCATACACTTCTTCGACCTTAATTATTTTAGCAAGACAAACGTTACAATTTGCCTAACAAGCGTTGGGGTGTTGAAACCTTTTTTTCTAAAATGAAAGTTCGTTTGGGGCTTGAAAATTTCACCGGGACAAGCTGTGAAGCTGCGTAGGGTACGCATCGCGTACCACAAACCTTGAATTTACCTCACAACTCCAAAAAAATGCGGGGATGGTGGTTGGTAAACACTCAACATGCAGAAATGGAACGCAATGCGTACCCTACGTCAATGCGTTCTTCCGGTGGTTCGTCCCCTTCCGTCGGGCCATCCGCCGGACGCGATTTCTCCCAGGGGGCTTCCCGGCTGGGCGGCAACGAGCTGTTCCGGCTGGTTTGGTTCAACCGTTCCCGCGCTTCTTTCAAGTCCAGCAGCAGTTTGGCTGACAATGCCCGCAACGCCGCGTCCCCCAACCGTTCAAGGTAGGCCTCGTCGATCTGCCGTAGACTGTGGTCGCTCAGTTGCATCGGGGGGGGGAAGCTCAGCGTTGGAGGCTCATTGTGCACTCGTCATCGAAAATGAGCGATAGGGGGGTGATCGTTTACGTCCAAACTACGGAAAAATTCTGCAGTGTCCATGTCTGCCGTTGCTGCCTGTCGCCACGACTCACCCCCGCTCGCCCCGCCAACGGTCTACCAGCCCCGGCGGCCGGAGCGGACCGTGGCGTATCAG
>Ga0194119_10007834_pt1 | contig 14908 bp, 10 predicted proteins | sample TA2MahC100mmetaG_FD_148620 | JGI IMG/M metagenome (GOLD analysis project Ga0194119, IMG submission 148620) | Freshwater microbial communities from Lake Tanganyika, Tanzania - TA2015018 Mahale Deep Cast 100m | ecosystem: Environmental > Aquatic > Freshwater > Lake | place: Tanzania: Lake... | reverse complement strand
CACACCAAATGCGTATTCATCTTCAATAGAAATGTCTATATTTGGTTTTATTTTCAGCAACCATTGTGCTATATGTAAATATCCTCTTTCACACGCTCCGCGAAAAGCATATTCGCCACACGCGGAAACATTAATATCTGGTTTTATTTGTAATAACCATTTTGCTATATCCAAATGACCCCTATAACATGCGCTAACAAACGGATATTCATCATTCATTGAAATATCTATATCTGTATTTATGGTAAGCAACCATTTTGCAAGTTCCAAATGTCCATTTTTACAAGCCTCACTAAAAGCTACTCCTTCGTAAGCCAAAATATTTATATCTGGTTTTATATCAATTAACCATTTAGTTAAACATAAATGACCGTTCTCACATGCTCTACAAAAAGCTTGATCAGATAAAGCAGAAATATTTATGTCTGGTTTTACAGTAAGTAACCATTGCGCCATTTCTAAATATCCTTCTTCACAAGCCAAACGGAAAGGCTCTTCATTTTGAGAAGAAATATTTATATCCGGTTTTACACTAAGCAACCATTTCGCCATTTCTAAATATCCTCCTTCACACGCGAAACGAAACGCATTATCATTTAAAGCTGAAATATCAATATTAGGTTTTACACTAAGCAACCATTGTGCTATTTCTAAATATCCTCCTCTACATGCTAACTGAAAAGGATTGTCATTTTCAGTAGAAATATTAATATCCGATTTTAACCAAAGCAACCATTTCAGAACTTCTATATGACCTCCTTTACAAGCTTGACTAAAAGCATTATTCATAGCAGAAATATTTATATCTGGTTTTACATTAATTAGCCATTGCGCCACTTCTAAGTGTCCATTTTTACAAGTCCAACTAAAAGTTTCATAATCATCCGCAGAAATATCTATATCTGATTTTATTTGTAATAATAATTGCGCAATTTTGATATGTCCGTTTATACATGCATTATTAAAAGCGTATTCATTATTAAGAGCAATAATTGGTTTTATACGAATTAACCAATTCACAATATTCATATGACCATTGGAACAAGCCAAACGAAAAGCATTTTCGCAATCCGCAGAAATATGTATATCTGGTTTTATATCAATTAACCATTCAGCTATTTTTAAATGACCTTCACTACAGGCTCTACGAAAAGGATTTTCATTATTCGAAGAAATATCAATATCAGGTTTTATAGTTATCAACCATTTTGCTATATTTAACTGTCCTTTTTCACAAGCAACGCAAAAAGCAAAATCTATATCGATTAAATGATAAAATAATGGATTAGTAATAATATTTTTTGCTAATTCTAATTCACCTGTTTTACAAAAAAATAAAAATAATTTTTCTATATTATGGGTAATCATTTTGTATTATAATAACAATATCTTTTTAAGCCATTTATATAACTGCTTTATCAAGAATTTTCCCTTTATTATCAAAATTATGTAATAACCAATATCTATTTTTTCATTTATTGACCAACTTATAAAAATAACTATATAAAATTATTCTAGATCAATATTTATAAAAAAAAATTCTTTCACAGCTTTACACCAAAAAAATTATTTTTTTCAGTGTATCTATATGCTTGATATTCATCTATGAGTACTTTATCATCATAACCTAATTTTTTAAGGAAAGTTATAATTTTATTTCTTTTATTTTCTTCAATATCATTCCATTCTTCATCTATCTTTTCTTTATACTCTTTATCTAAATAATATTTAGCGTGTAATCTTTCATGTTGTATAGATTTTGAATTATAAACACCTATAACATATTCTATTTTATTTTTTTTAACAAAGTTATATATACTGTCTGTTTTATCAATAAAAGAAGCAGGAAAGTTATGTCCTTCAGCAGCAATTCCTAGACCTTCATATCGTTCAGATATTTTACATAATTCTTGATTCATTGTGATTTTATTACTATATCTTATAATTAGTAATCTTGGATCAGTTTTATCTATTTCATAATTCATTAAATAATTATTATATTATTATTTAATTATATATTTTTATTATTTTTCTATAATATAATTAATTTATAAATAACTATTTTCAGTCTAGGAGATACTTGATTTTTTTGGATTGGGTAGTTTATTTTTAATATAATTCAAATAACTATAACATAAGTAGTGGTTTTAATATATTTTATATTTTTCAAAATAATAAAATTATCCTATAGTTTGAAAATTTTTTCCATTCTTTTTATTGATTTAAGTTATCTATAAAATACAAATATTTTATAAAATCAAACAGAATCTTGATGTTCTTCCTCTATTACACCATTAGCCCATACAAAAATCTCTGTTGTGTGTTCACACTTTTCCAGATCTTTATCTTCATTATCTCTCTGATAGACATACGGAAAGAATCTTGCTTTTATCTTTTGCCATAGTGATAAAACTTTTGGTTTTGATTTTGTAGGAATAGATACAACTTTCTTAAAAACCTCAATTTCTTTCATATTTTTACTTACGAATTTATGGTGGTCTATTGAAACCACCTTTACTCCAATAGATTTTATCTCTTCAATCATAACACGAACTTTGGAGAATGACTCATCATCAAGACCTGCTGATACCTCGTCTAATAAAACTATCTTAACAGAAGATATTCCGCAAAAGATTGGAAGAACACTTTGCAGAAATATAATGCGTTTTTCTTCACCACCAGAAGGACTTAAAAATGGCTTAGATAATGTATTGTCATTTATCACATTAGAAATACCCAATTCATTAGCACGCTTTATAAGCTGTATTATTAAGTTTTCAGGAATAAAATCTTGTGAAAAGTTTGATTGAAAATATTCCAAAATAGATACTCCTGAAGGTATGAATGCATATTGATCAATATAGATAATGTGTCCTTCTTGCTTAAACTTCTCACATATTCCAGATATAATTTTAATCATTAGCGTCGTTTTACCACAACCTGAATCACCAATAAGTTTTATTTCATTAACTTCAGAATATTTAAATATAGGTATCATTTCTTCCGCTGAATCAGGCACTCTTAAAGATCTAGGTATTGGTTTTTTGGTCTCTATAAATTCTGTATATTGAGACCAAGGTGCTGTGCTTACTACAATTGATTTCAGATTAAAAAACAGCCACCAGCTGTTCCAAAACATAGGCTGAACAATGATATAAATAGATAAAAAAGTTCCTGGAGTTTTAAGAATGCCTACCATGGCAATAGGTAATGCTATAGTAGCAATTTCTAAAAAACCATATAAGAGTATCATGATGAAATCGTGACGTAAAGTTGGTTCAATTTCATAACGTCTTATAGTTTCCATCCAAGAAATTAATTTTTTACCTACTCCATTTATTAAAAATATTGGTATGGATTGAATAAGTGAACGAGCTTTTACATCTGCCTCTATTTTTATTTTGGATAATTTCTTACTTTGTTTGTGATCATATGCTGTTATGATGTATCCTATTAAAAATACACCAAATAAAGATAAAACTATAATTGATAAGTGTGAACGATTAAGTCTAGTACTAAGAGCAGTTCCTCTTGAAATCAATAAAAATAATGGATTAATAATAGTTATTGTATTTTTTAAAAGATCAATCAATGCTTCTAAAGCAGTATTCGTTATTCCATTCATCTTATCTCTGTTTAGAATTAAAGATGAAGGAGATAGTTCAAGTATTTTATCTAAGAGTATTTTTTCAGCAGAAAGCTTAAAAGGAGTTACGATAAACTTTTTTAAGATAAGTTCATTAAGATTTCTGCATAGATATTCAACAATCATTACAATAACAAGATATACAACAGTTTGATAAACGTCAAGATCAGATTGCATCAATAAAGCTGCCTCGTAGGCGCAATAGGCACCTATAAGCATTATAACAAATACTATTGATATGGATGGAATGACCTTGGCTGTTCTTAAAGCATGGACAATCACAACAATAATAGACATTATTTTTTTATAACTAATACATTTCTTTGTTCAATTTTTTTTTGTTTATCAACAAAACCTTAATGACAAGTGAATTCTATATAATATTAAATCTCTACTCAATGGATATATTAAGAAAATGCATAATATTCTAGTAATTAAATAAATTCAAATGTTACTTTTTTTATAAAACAAATCACATTTTTAAAATACAATCAAAAAAACATAAATGAAAAATTTTTTTGGTGAATTTTCTTTACACTATTTAACATTTAAAAAGCCCATTTTATCTGAAATGTAAATTCTATTTATTATAAATTGAAAGAATTTAGGAATAACTATTTTATAAATATTAATACAATATAAAAATCTTCAAGTTTTTATATGGTATAATAATTAGGATTTGTAAATAACAATTTTATTATATATAATTAAAATTATATTTTTTAATATATATATGTCTGAATCTGCTTTAAATAAATCAACAATGATTACACAATTTAAAGAATATTATGATAAATCACAAACTTTATTATTAGAAAATCAAAAATATTTACATTTAGATATTCATAAATATATAGGTAAATATAGTGAGTGTTCGTCTACATCTATACATAAAGAAATCATAGACCAAGGTTCATATGGAGAAATTTATGAATGTAATGTAGATAGATTAAATCTAATAGTTAAACGTATCCCAGTTTATTATCCATTTAATAAACATACTTCTAAATATAATGTTGTTATTAATAATAATATAGAATCAGGAGAATTTTATACTAAACATATTAATCCTTTTCTTAATGAAATACTTATAAATATAATTCTTCAAACAGAAAATAGTGAATTATTTTGTAAATTGATTGGATTTAATTTTAAACAAGATACACATAATAAAGAAATTCTTGGATATTTTTTTATTATAATGGAGCATTGTGGTTATATAATGAAGAAGGACGTGTCATTTACAGATTTATTAAATTGGTTTATAGAAATAGCTAAAGCAATACAAATAATGCATAGTAAAAACATAGTTCATAATGATATAGCTAGTAGAAATATATTGATATTAAATTCACATATACGAGTAATAGATTTTGGAATGAGTAAAATAACAGATGATCCTGATGAATTTAAAAATGATATTTATTTATTTTATAAAATGATTTTAGATGAAATTAATTATATAACAGGTTCTAATGATTTAGGACCTTTTACACCTTTACAACCGCTCTTATCAAATATAGATAATAGAGATTTATATCCACCTATTGAAGATATCATATCTAAATTAATAAGTTTACAAGCTTGAAGATTAAAAGACTCCCCTTTCCGTAAAATAAAAATCAAAATGATTTGTGGAAACTTAACAATAAATAATTTGATTATATTATTTAAATATATTATTATAGATCATAGAGATATATTAGTTGTAAGTCAATTATTTATGATTATTTTGCCGTAAAATAATAGGTTTTTACATTAGGTTTTCCTTCCCATTGGAGTGTTTGTGGATTAATTGTTTGTGTTGAAACAGAAGATAATGTTGTATAATATCCTATAGGATCATAACCCCCTTCTATTTCATTTATTTGATATACTGTCTTAGGCCAAGATGATTCTGGAACTTCCAGATTTGTGCAGATGTATCGTTCTATTCCATCACTAAAAATAATTTTTTCCATGACACATTCATATATTTCCGGTCCACAACAGGGCTTTACAGCGATAAATGTAGCTTGTAAAGGCTGACCTCCTTTTTTCATTTTTTTGTAACTTGATTTTTTGTTAAAACTATTTTTCTTAGATTTTTTCATATACATTAATCAATTATTTTTTTTTGACTATTAAGAATCCATTATTGAGATATCAAAATATCTACAATTGTATCCTATATTTTAAGATATAAATGTAATAGGATAAATTGATCCAAATATTTATGGTTATTATCATAATGACAAAGATATGTTCAATTGCTCATAATTATCAAGATATAAACAACAAATATATATTATAGATGGATTAATAAAAAAAACAAAACACTTTTGCAGATTATTTTCTTATCTAATTATATCAAATCTACAAGATATAATTAAATAAATATTTATTTATTGACATAATTTTAATTTTTCTACTCTTTTAGGGATATCTTTCAGTTTCATTAACTACTCTACCTTTATCAGGTATATATTTACAATCTAAATTAGTTTGTCTTTTCCAATTTTTTTTACAATCTTTTGTTAATTCTAAATACGATGATTTATCATGTTCTTCTTTAATATATGGTTTAAGTTCGCCATAACTAAATAACCCTGTTTCAAATAGATATCCTGGTGTAAAAAATTTGAGAAGCTCTGGTATATTATCTCTGTATTGAAGTATTAAATCTTTTAATGTTAGATTGGGAATCTTATACCGTTTACTAACCAAATTAATTAAATTCTGGTTTAATTTAATATATGGTTTAAGAACGTCAATACTGAATAAGCCTGTTTCTAATAGATATTCTATTGTAAATTCATTTTTGAGAAGTTCTGGTATATTATCTGTGTATTGAAGTAATAAATCTCCTAATGTTATATCGGGAATCTTACCTTTAATAACTATATCAAGTAAATTCTTGTCTAATCGTAATTTTAATATTTCTTCTCGTGAAAACCAATTTATTAAATCACTTTGAATTACTTCAGGATTACGATTAACGGCTCTATAATTGTCTTTTTGCTTATTATATATATACCAATCATTTTCTGCTGCAATTTCTCTAGCCAAATCCCATATTTGTTGTGCGGTCATAAATGTACTTAATTTTTGAATTATGTTTTCACTATATATTGTTTTTAAATCTTTAATTGAAAATCCATCTTCATATAATTGTTTTGGTGTATAATATTTGCTAATATCTTCTGGTACATAATCGCCCCGGAGTTGGGTAGGTTTCAAAAATTTTGCTAAGGCTGGTAAAACATACCTATCATCAGTATACCACTCAAGTTTATCCATTCTCTGAGGAGAATATAATTCTTTTATTTCGTTTACGGTCATTCCACTATCATATAATTCTTTCATATTAAAATAATATTTTAATTCGTTCTTATAACCTTGTTCTATTAAATCTGATGGTTTTAGATTTAGAAGTTTAAAATAAGGTTGTAACGCTTTTCGGTCTCTGCGTAATTCTTTATAACTAAGTCCCCCTTCTATTAATTCGGGTATTGTATAATATAATAGTAGTTCTTCTAAGGTGTAACCCCCATTATATAGTTCTAATGGGGATATTCCTATATTTTTAAATTTATCTATTTTGTATCCATCAGATTTAAGACTTTTTATTGTTGCTTTTCCTGAGTCTAACCGTTCGCGCAGTGCTTTAGATGGACTATTAACAGACAGCTTATGATCTAACACATCTACTTTTAACTCCATAGGTTCATAATTATTTAATAATGATAATGCGTCACTAAAATTACCAAATTCAGTCATCATTTGTCCATCAGATCCTGGTACATCATTTGAATAGACTGCTCCTACAACACCTGTTATAGGGGAGGATCGGTCTAATGTGTAATATAATAACACCTCCGCAATATCTTCAATAGAGCCATCATAGATTCCACTTGATATTTTGCTATCAATTTCTTGTAATGAAACATGTTGCCAATTATGAGATGTATTTAGGTTATTTAGTTCAATTGTATCTATTGCCATACTAGATTCTAAAATTGCTTGATTTCTTGAATCTGGATACAATAAATTTTCTGGTAAATCCTTAGCGAACATATGTAAATTTCTAATACTTTTACTCATTGCTACTACTTGAAGTTGATTTTGTTGATTTTTTGTACCTAACACATATAAAATGTGTATTTGAGTCTGATTACCTCCTTTATAATTTCTAATTTTAGAACGTTTTGATTTAAGTTGCCTATTATTCAAACTTTTGCGAGTATTCATATTTTTACGCATTTATATATATATATATATATAATAAAATTAATAAATAGTCAATTTTATTATATAAATAAAAAAATATTTTATTATAAACTACTTAGTAGATAATATTGAATAAGTTTACTTTTTCTACTCTTTTTGTGGATACCTTTCAGTTTCATTAACTACTCTACCCTTATTCCCTGATATATAGGCAGTTGTAAAATATTTAGGAAAAGTATCAGGTATAAATTTACAATCTAAATTAGTTTGTCTTTTCCAATTTTTTTTACAATCTTTTGTTAATTCTAAATACTGTTTACTATATTGTTCTTTAATATATGGTTTAAGATCGCCATAACTGAATAAGCCTGTTTGAAATAGATATTCTGGTGTAAATTCTTTGAGAAGTTCTGGTATTCTATCTCTGTATTGAAGTATTAAATCTTTTAATTGTGCCATGGATATCTTACCTTGTGAAACCAACTTTTTTGTATTATTGTCTAATTGTAATTCAGATAATTTACTAGCACTTTGAGTAGCATCTATTTTTTGAGCTGATTTCCATTCCTCTAAATATACATTATGATCAGTTAAAGCACTTTGAGTAGCATCTATTTTTTGATTTGATTTCGCTGCCTCTAAAGATACATTATGCTCAGTTACATTTACAGTTAAATCTATAGGGTCATAATTTTTTAATAATGATATTGCGTTATCAAAATTACCAAAATCAGTCCTCATTTCTCCATCACGGTCATCATAGCGAGAGGTGTTATTGATCCACCAATCAACTGTATAAACGGAACCTACAACACCTGTAATAGGAGATGATTTATCTAACCTGTAATATAATCCTCTTCCAAAGCGGCTGTATCCCTTTTCATCTATTTCAAAGTAATCTCTTTTGTCATAATCTCCGTTTTTAATTAGTCTATCAACATCTTGTAAGTTTACATATTGCCAATTATGTGATGTATTTGAATTATTTAATTCAATTGTATCTATAGCCATATTAGTCATTAAAATATCTTGATTTTTATTATATCTATTTTGTACTTCATATCCGGTTTTAGGATCTCTATAAAACGAATAGTTATAAGCAGAGGGTGGATAACTTAATTTACCAGGCAAATCCTTAGCAAACATATGTAAATTTTTAATACTTTTACTCATTGCTACTACTTGAAGTTGATATGGTTGATTTTTTGTACCTAACACATATAAAATGTGTATTTGAAACCGTTCAACTTCTTCTGATTTAACTTTATGTAAAGATATGTTATGATCAGTTACATTTACAGTAAAATCTATAGGGTCATAAAAACGTAATAATGATAATGCCTTACTAAAATTAATATTTAATTCAGTCATCATTTGCCCATCAGAACCAGATACATTAGTTGAATAAACGGCACCTACAACACCTGTTATAGGAGATGACTTATCGAATGTGTAATATAACACCTCCGCAATATCTTCAATAGAGCCATCATAATCTCCATTATAAATTAGTCTATCAACATCTTGTAAGTTTACATTTTGCCAATTATGTGATGTATTTGGATTATCTAATTCTATTGTATCTATTGCCATACTAGATTTTAAAATTGATTGATTTTTTGTATCTCGATATAATAAATTTTTTGGTAAATCCTTAGCAAACATATGTAAATTTTTAATACTTTTACTCATTGCTATTACTTGAAGTTGATATGGTTGATTTTTTGTACCTAACACATATAAAATATGAATTAAATTATGATTTCCACCTCTTATTTTTCTACTTCTTGAACATCCAGCTTTTTGTTGTCTATTATTTTTACTTTGTAAGGTTATGCTATATTTACGCAAATTATTCTTACTTTTGAGCGTATTACCTTTTTTCAGAATATTTTTTATACTTGTAGGCATTTTAATTTATATATATATATATATAAAATAATATAAATTATATTATGAATATAAATAATTCTAAAATTAATTATTAAGATTAGCAAATATATTGTAAATATGAATTAATAAAAATCAAAACTATAATAGAAAAAGATGAAATGTCAATATATCAAAATATACTATGCCTGATTGGAATAATACTACATATTATAATCTTAATAATATTTTTGATAATATATATTAAAATTATAAATTGATGATGAAGAAGAAAATTTTTCGTCAATTTGCTTGATTAAAAAAGGTAATTTATGTTTTAAGTGTGATCAATTAGATGAGAAATTATTAGCAAGTAAATCATTTAATAAATAATTATATTTTTTATTTTTCCTCTTTTATACTTTTACCTATTTTAATATATAATCGCGTATTGATTTTGTTTTTGTACCGCTTAACCATTAGTTATATCTTATTCAACAAATAAAGGGTATTGCTCAAAATTATTTTTTTTTATTGATTTTATATCACTTTTTTGAATATTATCTCTTTTATTAGATATATCTTTATAACAGAGTCAATAGTATAATACACAGTGCTTGAAATTAGTTGGAATCTTTCTGGTTTAAATTACTTAAATCTAATTTACGTATTTTTGTTACAGTTGTTTTACCTAGATTTGTGATTTGTATATACAAACTATCATTTACTTTATTTTTATAGGATGAGACCATATATGGGAAAATATCGTTGGCATGTAATTTTAAATCACGTATATTATCAGCAACCAAATACATCAGGGTTTTCTCTACCTTTCACATATACTAAATCACCTTTTTTAAGCAGATTAAATCGTCTAGACTTCTATTTTGTCTTTGATTTCTATATCTTTTCTGTTTATTCAATAGATTTTGTGTACTTTTCATTATATAATTTTTTTTTTAATGGGCTTTATTAAAAGAAAAATTAATTTAATAAAAATGCAATGTTTATAAGATTAAACAAATAAAAAGACTTAGGCTTTTATTTTTTTAAGACATTTTTCTTTTCGATTGGTGTAATAAAAAAATGTTCAATGATGTAAACACCTACTTTTTAAATATAAATATTTTTTGTTGTACTTTAACATTCAATAGTGTATATGCGTTTCTTCTATAAAATTAATGGTCGTTTTAAATGTAAAAAGGTGTAATAAGTTATTATTGATGTATTTTCCATAATATATTAGATATAGTTTATATAAATTTTTAATATGTATATATATATGTCTGAATCAGCATTAAGCAAATCAACGTTAATTGCGCTATTTAAAGAACAATATAATAGAAAACAAACTTTATTAATGGAAAATCCAGAATACTTATATTTAAATATTGTCAATTACGTGAATAAATATAGTAAGTGTTCATTTACATCTAAATATGAAAAAATTTTAGATTGGGGTTCATATGGTGAAATTTATCTATGTAATGTAGATAGATTTAATCTAATAGTTAAACGGATTCCAGTTAAATACCCATTTAATAAACAGACATCGAAATATAATGTTGGGACAAATAAGCATATAGAATCTGGAGAATTTTATAATGAACATATTGATCCATTTTTAAATGAAATCCTTATAAATATAATTCTACAAGCTGAAAATAGTGAATTATTTTGTAGATTACATGGATTTAATTTTAAAGAAGATACAAGTGATAATGATGTACTTGGATATTTTTTTATTATTATGGAAAATTGTGGCAATAATATGAAAAAGGATGTATTACTTGCTGATTTATTAGATTGGTTTATAGAAATAGCACAAGCAATACAAATAATGCATAGTAAAAATATAGTTCATAATGATATTGCTAGTAGAAATATATTATTATTAAATTCGCATATAAAAGTAATAGATTTTGGAATGGCTGAAATAACATATGATACTGATAACTTTAAAAATGATATTTATTTATTTTATAAAATGATGTTAGATGATCTCACATATATAATGGGTTCTGATGATTTAGGACCATTTACACCTTTACAACCTCTTTTGTCTAATATAGATAATAGAGATTTATATCCTCCTATTGAACAAATTATATCTACATTAATCAGTATAAAACACAGATATCAATAAAGTAAAACAAAATGAGAATCATATTTTGTTCTACTATTTTTGTTTACGACAAGTTGGTTTCAAATCTTTATTAGGACCACCACAACCAGCCCTATAATTTTCTATCTCCTCCTCTATTTCACTTAATGATTTACATTGCATTTTAAAATTTTCATTTATCTTTTGTTCTAGGCCATATACCCATTCTTTTAATTTTTCACGACTACTTAAAGCGTTCAATAAAGAATTTTTATGAAAATATTCATTATAAATATAACGTAATCCACCTTTTTCAGGAAGTATTTTCCCCAAATATGTAAAAAAAATACAATATCCATTATATTGACAAGTTGTAGCATTATATAAACCTTCTTCTGGGAAAAGGAACGCAATACAATATAAAAAATTCCATCCCATAATACTATCATCATTATGTTTGCATTTATCAATATTATTATATATTTTATAAAATCTCTCTTCAACTTCATTTATATTAGGATCTGGTTTATCAAGTAAACCTTGACTTCGTAATTTTTTATTTACTTTATTATGTATTTCGTATAACCAATTAAACATTTCATCCCTAGAAGATAAATAAAATGAAATCGGCAAAGACTCAATATATTCAATATAACTTACACGACAATATATACATGGTAAAACATATTGTAGATTTGAAAAAAAAATATTATATTCATCTTTATACTTTGGATCATAATTAAAAGCTAATGTATGGAGTAAAACCCATGCAGGAGGTCCCCAAAATCGTGTATCCATATATATAATTAATAAGAAACTATATATATACATTATTATAAATGCGATTTAATAATCTTAGTTATATTTTGAATAATATCGGTTTTATCATTTCCAAAATTGCCTAATAAAATAGTTTTCATTTTATTAAAATTAAATATATTTTTGGTGGTATTTAATATTTCAATATTACTTATATTTGCAAATTTATCATTTAATTCCCAATATTCTGTTATATTATTTCTAAAAAATAACATCTGTTTCGCATAATAATCAGCAATTTCCATGGTATTTTCATATTCAATTACTAAACTGTTTTTTATATTGTTTTTCCATACATTTATTTCATCATCTGTTATAAGTTCTGTCATTATTAATTTTAGTTGTTGCATTATTATAGAAATTATTTTAGCATAATAGTCTTTATCAAAACTTGTTAAAATATAAAATATACCACCTTGATAATATTGTGCTATATCCGTCTTAATACTATATACTAAACCTTGTTTTTCTCGTAATTCCATAAATAACCGACTACTCATTGAACCTGATAATATAGAACTTATTAATTTAATAATATATTTATCATTATCATCATGTCCTTTTAGGGGAAATCCTATACCTAAAAAATATTGAGTCAAAGACTCTTTTTCAATTAAATTTAATTGATTTGAATCAGTAGATATATATTTTGGTTGAATAGTTATTTGATTTATGGATTGATTGGGTTTTAAGAAATCGCTCTTTTTTAATATCTCCAAATAATTATCTGGTACATTTCCGACAATGCTGATAACCATATTATTTGATTTATAAAAAGTATTTAAATGTTGATTAATTTGATCAATTGTCATATTATCAATTATATCTGTTGTGCCAGCTATATCTCTTGAAATTGGAGTATTAGGATAAATTAAGCTAAATAATTTATTATATATAATATCACTTGGTTCATCATAAGAATTTTTTATCTCTTCATTTATTACTTTTTTCTCAATGTTAAATTCATCAGCGGATACATTTGGATTACATATAAGACTGGATAACATTTCAACTAATTGCTCAAAATAATTAAAATGTGTTTTAACAAAATATGTTGTAATATTTTTATCAGTATAGGCATTAAAATTTGCTCCTAAGCTATCAAGTTGTTTGTATAGTTCAAATTTTGACTTATATTTATTATTACTTTTGAAAATCATATGTTCTAAAACATGACTTATACCATTTACCGATATATCTTCATCAATTGAACCTACTTTAACCGATATTACTAAACTTACAGTATAAATACTTTTATTAACATTGACAATATATTCTAATCCATTATCTAATTTTCCTATTTTTGATATAGTCATATATACTATATGTTTATGTTTTTTTATAGAAAAATGATATTTCATATAAAAAATTATAACAAATCAGCATATCCTTTTATCCACTGTATATTACATAAACCATATGTTTCTGGAATATAATCTCCATTAATTAATTCTATAACTCCAACTATTTCATTTGTAACAGTTTTATATAATATTCCACTTTTACCTACTAATAATATTATATTTTTTCCATAAAAGTCTAATTGAATTTTTTTTAACGGTTCAGTAAAATCTTTCTGATCTGGAATTAAAGGTGCTGATTCTTTATTAAAAGATTCTTCAATCATTTTATTAATAATAAGTGACTTTGATTCAGATAGATTGTAATCATTAATTGACTGATCATTGAGATTTAATGATTTTATTATAGACCAATAATTTGGGATTCCTTCATTAATAATTAAATATACAAATATTGTCATTTTGTCTTTTAATATTGATTTATTTAATAAAAATGTGCCATTGTTTAATAATACTACAATATTCATATTTGTATATTGAATAATTTCTTCAATTATTAATTTAATAGTATCCACTGATAAATTTTTATTTTTAAATATATCTTTTATTTCATTTTTTGTTTTATTTTGAAAAGTATTTCTTTTTGAAATATTTTCATATAATAATTCATAATTATCAATGTATGAGTTAAATACAGTATCTAAATTATTATATCCTGTTATGAACGATATTGTATTGAAATTTAAAAATAATGAAGGAAATTTACTATAACTAAATATCATATATTCATTTTCGCGACCACCATATTGAGTTTGAGTATCATCATTAACATAATCTTCAATAAAAAAAGAACTATTGGCAATAACTTCATTAAAATAAATAACAATACCAGTTATTATATGCTGTTTATTAATTTTATCTAATATATCTATTTTAGTATACTCATAATTACTAGCGAGC
>Ga0194119_10007823_pt1 | contig 14928 bp, 10 predicted proteins | sample TA2MahC100mmetaG_FD_148620 | JGI IMG/M metagenome (GOLD analysis project Ga0194119, IMG submission 148620) | Freshwater microbial communities from Lake Tanganyika, Tanzania - TA2015018 Mahale Deep Cast 100m | ecosystem: Environmental > Aquatic > Freshwater > Lake | place: Tanzania: Lake... | reverse complement strand
CAGCGATCGAGCGGCGAGGAGGGGCATTGGAATGTCGAATCAGGTTACATTCGCAGCGGCGTGTCTGGCTGCCGATTCCTCATTCGCCCTTCGTCATTTACTTCCCTCCCATCTTCGCCTTCAGGTCGGTCCAAAACTCATCCACGTTGTCTTTCCGAATCTGCCGGGCCGGGATGTCGATGAACTTGCTCGCGGGCACCACGGCGGCGTTGCCCTTGAGAATCTCGTTCAGCACCTCGACGGACTTGTAGCCATACATGTAAGGGTTCTGCACCACGGTACCGTGGACGGTGCCCTTCTGGATGCCTGCGAGCGTGGCGTCCGCCTCGTCGAAGGCGATGACCTTGACCTTGCCGAGCTTACCGGCCTGCTGGAGGGCTTCGAGCATGAGCGGCGGGTTGTAGGCGAAGAGGCCGACCATGCCGCCGATGTCGGGATACTTCGCGAGCGTGTCCTCGGCATTCGCCTTGCCCTTAGCCTGGTCGAACTGGTCGGTGAGCGTGCCGAGGATTTTGAAGCCGTTGCCTTCGAGCACCTTGTCGGCAGGGTCGAAGTTGTTCGGGTTCTCGGGCCGGCCAAGGATGGCGTCAATCGTGCCCTGGCGGCGGCGCTTAGCGTTGTCCTGCTCCATGCGGCCGATAAAAATCATCACCGTGCCGCCCTTGGGCATCGCCTCGCGCACGAGGTCGCCGCAGAGGCGGCCGGCCTTGTAATTGTCCATGCCGATGTAAACGAGGCGGTTGGCGTTGGGCGCGTCGGAGTCGTGGGTGATGAGTTTGGCGCGCTTGGCGGCGGTGTTGAGGAGGTCGGTCTGGTTCGCCGGGTCAATGGGGCTGACGGCGATGCCATCCACGCCCTTGGTGAGCAGGTCCTCAATCATGCGCTTCTGGTCGCCGATGCCCTCGACGGGCATGAGCGTCTGCGCGTCCACGCCGAACTTCTCGCCGGCGGCCTTCACGCCCGCAGCGGCGATGGTCCAGAACGACGCGACGCCGTTGGAGACGAAGGCGATTTTCTGTTTCTTGCCGGCGGGCGCGGGTTTGGTGGCGTCGCCCGGTTTGGGCGCGGGCGGCGCGTCGGCGGGCTTGTTGCACGCGGTGAGGCCGAGCAAGAGCGCGGCAACGGCGGGGAGGGTGAGGAGGTGTGTTAGTTTCATGGGAAATTAATTTGGAATTTTAGGCAGGTGAAATACGCGACAGGGAGACACGACAGTTCAGCGGTTTCGGAGAACGCCAACGGCGTTCTTCGACGCCCTTTCGCCGCCAGGCGGCGCTTTGCTCGCTGTGATTTCAGTCATAGACCAAGTAAATCCCACCGGTCCGCATAGTCGTTGGCTTTGTCCTGAAAGTTGCGATTCGGGTTGTCATTGTGAGGCTGTTCGTGAAGCCCCGGTTTTGCCAGCCATCTCCTGTGGTTATCGCGAATATGCTTGGCGACGATTTTATTAGGAACAACGTGGTAATGCGGTCGTTCTTCAGGACCGCGAAGGACGACGAAGACGTAAAAATGATTCTCTGAGTGGAATGACTCATCCTTGATACTCAGTAACCACTTGCTCCGAGACTGGCTGGTTTTGCATTGGATGGTCACGGAACGGCTCGCTGCGGCGTTCGTGGCGAGGATGTCGATGCCACGAGTGTTGCGAGGGAGATGGAAGCGATGTAACCGAGCCGGGAAAGCTCGGCTGCGACGAAATACTCACCAGCCACGCCAGCAAGTGGAGGCGTTATCTTGCTGTGGGCTTGTTTAGTTTTCGTGCTCACGGGACGCTGGAAACACCTAACATACCGTCAGCCCGCCATTCACATGCAGCGTCTGCCCGGTGATGAAGGACGACGCCTCGCTCGCGAGGAAGACCACCGCGCCGTCGAGGTCGGTGGGCACGCCCCAGCGGTTCACCGGGATGAGCGCGCGGTAGCCGTCCTTCTCGGACTGCGGGTCGTTCGCGTGGCGCTCCACGGGAATCCAGCCGGGCGCGATCATGTTCACGGTGATGCCGTGCGGGGCGAGTTCGCCCGCGAGGCTACGGTGAAAGCCGTTCTGCCCGCCCTTGGCCGCGACGTAGGCTGTGAAGTTCGGCACGCCGCGCGCCACGACTTCGGAACCGATGTTGATAATGCGGCCCCAGCCCTGCGACTTCATGTGCGGCAGGCTCGCGCGCGTGAGCAGGAAGGGGCTCTTGATGAAGAAGTCCACCATGCGCTGGTAGAAGGCCCAGTCGTAATCCTCGATGGCGCGGTGCGGTTGGTCGCAGGTGGCGTTGACCACGAGCACGTCCACGGGACCGAGCTTCTTCGCAATGGCGCGGTGCAGGCGGGCGACTTGCACTTCGCTCGTGACATCGGCCTTGAAGAGCGCGCCGGTGAGACCGAGCGCCTGGAATTCGGCGAAGGATTTTTCCGCGCGTCTGGTGTTGTTGGCGTAGTTCAGCGCGACTCTAGCGCCTGCCTTGCCGAGCGCGACGGCCATGGCCTTACCGAGGCCCGTGCTGCTGCCAGTGACGAGCGCGACGCGGCCCCCGAGGGAGAACAAATTCGAGTCAGGCATGGCGAGTCAGTATTCGCTTAATGGTGCTGGGGGAGGATTGTGCGGAGAACTCCTCCGAAGCGCAAGCGGCAGGCACAGCTTCTGGCTCAACAGAGAATCGCCTGGATGACCTCGCCGTGCACGTCCGTGAGGCGGATGTCGCGGCCGCTGAAGCGGAAGGTGAGGTGCTCGTGTTGGATGCCGAGCAGATGCAGCATCGTCGCGTGCAGGTCGTGGATGGCGACCTTGTCCTCGACTGCCTTGTAGCCGTAGTCGTCGGTCGCGCCGTAGATGGTTCCGCCCTTCACGCCACCGCCCGCGAGCCACATAGTGAAGCCGAAGGGATTGTGGTCGCGGCCGTTCGTGCCTTGAGCGAATGGCGTGCGACCAAACTCGCCGCCCCAGACCACGAGCGTAGAGTCGAGCAGGCCGCGGCCCTTCAAGTCGCGCAGCAGGCCGGCAATGGGCTGGTCCACGGCGCGGGAATTCTTCTCGTGGCCGTCGCGCAAGTTGCTGTGCTGGTCCCAGCGGTCGCCCGCACCGTCGGGGCAGGTAAGCTCGATGAAGCGCACCCCGCGCTCGACGAGCCGGCGCGCGAGCAGGCATTGCTCGGCAAAGACCGCAGTCATGCGGTTGGGCGAGCCGATCCCATACATCCGCCGGGTCGCGTCGGACTCGCCGCGCACGTCCATCAGTTCGGGCACAGCAGTCTGCATCCGGTAAGCGAGTTCGTAGTTCGCGATGGCACTCTCCAACGCGTCGTGCGGGCCGAAGCGGGCTACGACGCCCGCGTCGAGGCGGCGCAGGAGCGCGAGTTTGGCGTCCTGCTGCTCGGGCTTCGCCTCGGTGGGAATGACGTTGGCCACCGGGTTCACGCCGGGCTTGAAGATGGAGCCTTGATAGGTCGCGGGGAGAAAGCCGCTGTTGAAGTTGTCGAGGCCGCCGGGCGGGATGAGGCCGCCGTTGAGCACGACGAAGCCTGGCAGGTCGGCGTTCTCGCTGCCCAAGCCGTAGCCCGCCCACGCACCCATACTAGGCCGGCCTTGCAAGCCGCTGCCGGTGTGGAGGAAGTAATTTGCGTTCGTGTGCTCGGAAAAGTTGCTCGTCATCGAGCGCACCACGGCGAGGTCATCCACGCACTGCGCGACGTGCGGGAAGAGACTGCTGACGGGTATGCCGCTCTGGCCGTGCGGTTGAAATTCCCACGGCGAGCCGAGCGTGCTGCCGTTGTTGTTGAACTGCGTCGGCTCCATCTTCATCCCGAATGGCTTACCGTGTTCAGCGGTGAGGCGCGGCTTCGGATCGAAGGTGTCCACCTGCGAAGGCCCGCCGTCCATGTAGAGAAAGATGACCGAGCGGGCGCGGGGCGAATGGTGCGGCGTGCGGGGCGCGAGGGAATTGGCCGCGCTGCCAAAAGCCTTGTCGGCGAGCAGCGACGTTAGGGCCAGCGTGCCGAAGCCGTTGGCGCAGCCGGCGAGCCATGCCCGGCGGGAAAGTGGCTGGGATTGGAATCTACCGCAACGCGCCATGGTTAGTTGAGGTAGATAAACTCCTTCACGTTGAAGAGCACGTGCCCGAGGTCGGCCCAGACGCGCGCGTCGGCGGACGTGGACCCGAGGCGCTCCGCCTGTGCGCTGACGAAGGCCAGCGCGTCCTGCAATTCCGGTTCGCTCGGCGGACGGCTGAAGGCCGCGAGATACATCTGACGCACGCGTTCGGCGGGTTCGCTCACGGACGCGAGACGCTTCGCCCAGACGCGCGTTTGCTCCACAATGAACGGGTCGTTCATGAGGATGAGCGATTGTGCCGGGACGTTCGAGACGTTGCGGCGACCCATCGTGGTGAAGGGAATCGGCATGTCGAAGGCCAGCATCATCGGCGGGAGGAAATTCCGGCGCACCGAGGTGTAGAGGCTGCGCCGGCCCGCGCCGTCGAGCGGGCCACTGCCGGGCTTGCCGCGCCCGTCCATGAACGGCGTGAGATGCACCATCACGCTCGGGCCGCCGATTTTCGGGTCGAGCCGGCCCGAGACGGCAAGCACGGCGTCGCGGATGGCTTCGCCTTCGAGACGCCGCAGATTCGCGCGGTGAAGCAGTTCGTTCTCGGGATCAAGCTGTTCGGCGCGCGCGTCGTTCGGCGTGCTGGCCATCTGGTAAGCGCGCGTGAGCACCAGCTCGCGGATGAGCGCCTTCACCGACCAGTTCAGGTCGCGGACAAAATGGACGGCGAGGTGGTCGAGCAATTCGCGATGCGTCGGTGGCTGGCCGAGCACGCCGAGGTTGTCCACGGTCGGCACGAGGCCGCGTCCAAAGAGGTGGTGCCAGACGCGGTTGACGATGGCACGCGCCGTGAAGGGGTTTGCCGGGTCAATCAACTGCTGCGCGAGCTCAAGGCGTCCGCTACCAGTGACGAACTTTGGTACCTCGGTGCCAGACAATGCTTCGAGGAAGCGGCGCGGGGTTGCGCCCGCTGGATTGCGCGGCTGGCCGCGAACGAGAAGAAACTCGTCCACCCCGCTACCATCGAGCATGGCGGGTGCGACGACGCTGACGGGCTGGATGCGCGCGGCGAGTTCGGCATGGCGGGCGAGCGCCGGCTTGGCCGCGGCGGCGAGTTGCTGGCTCTCCGCGCTGCCGGGCGGGCAGAGCTGGTCGAGGTTTTGAATGAGCCAGTCAGCGAGCGGCGCAGTCTCGGCGCTCACGCGGCCGGATTCCATTTCCGCGATGACGCCGAGCAACTTCTCGCGCAATGCCGCCAGCTGGGCCGCTGGTGGGTTCGCCATCGGTCCGGCCAACCCGGCGGGCAGCTCCGGTTTCGTGTCCGCTTGCACAACCATCGCGATGGCGAGGGGGGCGGTGCCGACCGGGTTGAATTCGGCGTGGACGCGGTGGCCCCGGTAGGCCGCGAGCGGATGCTCGACCCATCGCCATCGGTTGCGCTCGTCCTTGAATTCACGGAGCAACGCGCCGTGGAGCGGGCCTTTGATGATGAGGTGTGAATCCACGGCTGCGTAGGCGCGCACGGGGCCGCGCACCAGGTACCAAAGGCTGTTCGCGGTGAGCGTCGTGTCCGGCGTGCGCAGAGTCTGGCCGCTGCGCTCCCATTCGCCCAGCGTGCCGACGTCGCGCTCGACGCCTTTCGCAGCGAGGCGATTGAACGCGGGATCGCGCACGGCGGCGGCGCGAGTCACAAGCCCGGTGAGCGGGCGTTCCGCGCTGTCACCGAAGATGATTTCGCCGGGTTGCGCGGGTCGCGTGCCGAACGCCCACCCATCCTGCACCCAATCTTTCGGGCCAGGCTTCGCATAATCCACCAGCACGCGGAGTGAAGGTGACGTCCCTGTCCCAGTTGCGGGTTGGGTCGAGGGAAATGGGGTAGTGTTGGTTAGGGACAGGAGTGTCGTCGTCACGCCGGGGCGCAGTGCGCGGGCGGCGGCTTGCAGCAACTTCGCCTGCTCGGCGGAGCGGAGTTGCACGAGCTGCGCAGCGATCTCGCGGTGCGTTTCCATCGCGGTGAAGGGCACCTGGCGGTAGGTGCTGCTGATGAGAAAGCCAGCCAGCGCGTAGTAATCCCGCTGCGAGATGGCGTCGAACTTGTGGTCGTGGCAGCGCGCGCACGCGACGGTCATGCCGAGGAACGTCTTGGACATCACGTCGAGGCGGTTGTCGAGGCGATCGCACTCGTCCTGCCGGATGTCGACGGGCGAATGCACTTCCTCGCCGAGAAACCAGAAGCCCGTGCCGAGGACCGACTCGTTACCGCCGGTGGCCGGGTTAATGCGTGGTTTGGCGACGAGGTCGCCCGCGAGGTGCTCGATGACGAACTGGTTGTAAGGCACGTCAGCGTTGAGCGCGCGGATGACGTAGTCGCGGTAGTGATAGGCGTTCGGGATAGGCGGCTCGAACTCGTGCCCGCGCGTCTCGGCATAACGCACGAGGTCGAGCCAATGGCGCGCCCAACGCTCGCCGAAGGCGGGGGAGGCGAGGAGTTTGTCCACGACGCTGGCGATGGCGCTTTCTCTCCGTCTACCCGTCTCCCCTTCTCTCTGTCCCGCTGGAGAGGGAGTGACGGAGGGCAGGAGAGAAGGAGAGAGCACGCGGGCGAACGCTTCAGCGTCCTCGGGGGACGGCGGCAGGCCGATGAGGTCGAAGTGCAGGCGGCGGAGCAGGGCACGCGGGTCGGCGGCGGGCGCGGGCGTGAGCTGCTTGAATTCGAGCTTGGCGAGGATGAAGCGATCCACAGGCGCGGCGCTCCACGCGGAGTTTTTCACAGCAGGAACCGGCTCGGCGCGAGGCGGCGTCCAGCTCCAGTGTGTTTGCTTGCGCTGTTGAAGATCGAAGCCCTTTCCGCTAGCGCGCTGCGCCGCCGCTTCAGCCGGCCACGGCGCGCCGCGCTTCACCCACTCGGCAAGCGTGGCGACCTCCGCATCGCTCAGGCGCGACTTGGGCGGCATCTGCAAGTCCTGATTCCCGTAGCGGACGGCTTCGAGGAGAAGGCTCTTGTCCGGCTGACCCGGAACGACGGCGGGCCGGGTGTCGCCGCCCTTGAGCGCAGCGGCGCGCGAGTCGAGGAGCAGGCCGCCCTTGAGTTTCTTCGCGCTCGCGCTGTGGCACTCGTAGCAGCGCTCGGCGAGTAGCGGGCGAACACGTTTCTCGAAGAATTCTAAATCCTCCGCCGGAAAGGCCGATGTCTGGGCTGCGGCGTCGCGGATGCCGACAACAAGCGCGCCAGCCAGACAGGCCAAGACCGCAAGTTGTCGAACTGATGGCTGGGAGAAATTCCGCACGAACAATGGGACGGTCGGTGCGCGCGGCTACTTCATCGGCCCGCCGTCGAGCGGCTTGCCGTTGGTGTCGAGGATCTGGAAATGGTGCACGCCGGGGCCGTCTTTTTCGACGAAGCTCCAGACGAGCTTCTTGTCCGGTGTGACCTCGATCATTTTCGTGCGGTCCGCGCCGATACCATAGCAGGCGATGACGGTGTTGCCGTTGGGCAAGCGCTGGCCGCCGCAGGCGTCCTTGATGAGCGGCTTGTCGAAGCTGGAGTTGTCCACCTGCCAGACGGTTTTACCTGCCTTGTCCACTTCGATGGAAACGTGGCCGTAAGTGCAGTTGATGAGCGTGTTGCCGTTGGCGAGGCGGATGGCGGTGAATGGCCAGTTGGGCGTCTTCACCTCCCAGACAATTTCGCCCTTTGAAGTGTATTCGCGGACGACCTTGTCGTGGAGTTGGGGAATGAGGTAGTTGCCATTGGGAAGCTTGCGGGCCATGCGGCTCTGCATGTGGTGGTTGGTGAGCTGACAGGAGATGGGAAACTCCACTACGATTTTACCGGTGCGGTCAATTTCCAGCAGCCGCGGCTTGGGGCCGGCCTCGGTGACCATGATGCGGCCGCCTTCGACGACTTGCGCGGTATTGACCTCGGCTTGCGTGCCTTTCCACTCGAAGAGCTTCTGACCGTCGCGCGTTATTTCCACCACGCCCCCGCCGGGGTAGTCCTTGGATTTGGAAAGGGTGAGAAGGAGGTTGCCGCTGGGAAGCATATAGCCATCGCGCGTCGCGTGCGGGTAACTCCAAGTGGTCTTGCCCGTGCCATCCACGATGCGTGTTTGGCCGCCGAGGGCGAGGAAGGAGTGGGTGACGGCGGTCTGGGCGTGCAGGCCGGTCAAGCTGACCAAGGCGAACGCCAAGGCCAGCGCGGGGGGGCGAAGAAAAGTGTGCATGGGCGAGATTGAAGACAACTTTCAGAACGGAAGCAACCGCAACTGCCATCCAAAGCCCACCACGGGGTTTATGACTATGACCGGACTTTGAGCCCGTATCGGTTTGGCGGACAGCCTTAGGTAGACTGGCACGGCTGATTTAGTTGAGTCGCCTGCTCTAACCGTTGAGCTACGGGCCTAACTTCGAAAAATCAGTGTTCATCGGCGCCCAGCTATGGTTTTATCGTAGCACTTAAGTTGACCGCACCATGAAATCTTTGCTTCGCCGTTATTCTGTCCTGCTTGCGCTACTCATCTACTGGGTGCCCCAGTCACAGTCGTACGCGCAGGTGGCCGCTCCTCGCGTGCAGCAGATCGAGGTCCGGCACGTCGGTCCCGCCGCAGCCAGCGACGAATTAATTCGCGCCAACCTGCGTGTGAAAGTGGGCGATCCGCTGTTGAAAAACAACGTAGATGACGATGTGCGGAACCTCTACAACACGGGCTATTTCTACAATATTCGCGTGGCCGAGGAGCGCGTGGACGGCGGTGTGAAGCTCACTTATGTGGTGCAGGGTAAACCACTGCTAACGGAGGTACAGTTTGCGGGTAACACAAAGTTTAGAAGCAGCAAGTTACAGCAAGAGCTGACCTCCAAGGTTGGCCAGCCGCTGGATGAGCGGAAGCTCTTCGCCGACGCACAAAAAATCCAAACCAAATACCAGAAGGCCGGTTACCAACGCACGAAGGCGGAATATAAGCTCAATATTAATGAAAACGCTGGGCGGGGCACGGTTACCTTCGAGATCACCGAGGCTCCCAAAGTCAAAATCGCAGAGATACAATTTGTGGGCGCGGCGGCCTTTTCCGAGAAAGAGCTGGCCCAGCAACTGAAGACCAAGCAGAAGTGGATGTTCTCCTGGCTCACCGGCTCGGACAAGTTCAAGGATGACCAGTTCGAAGACGACCGCGAACGGCTGGCTGACTTCTACCGGAACAAGGGCTATCTGGACTTCGAGATCAAGGAAGTGACGTTCAAGTATCCCCGACCCGACCGCATGGTCATCACGTTGCAGCTCTTCGAGGGTAAGCCATACAAGGTTGGAAACGTTGCTGTGAAGGGCAATGCCATATTTTCTACGCCAGAGTTGGAGCGCGATCTCCGCATGACCACGGGCCAGACCTTTACGCCCGACGGGCAGCGGAAGGACGTGGAAACGCTACGCGATTTCTACAGCTCCAAGGGGTACATTGATGCTCGCGTCAACGCCGTCCGCACGCCCAACACCGAGACGGGCAAAATGGACGTAACATACCAAGTGGCCGAAAACGACAAGTCCCTAGTCGAGAAGATTGAAATTAAGGGCAACGTAAAGACCAAGGACAAAGTGCTCCGCCGCGAGTTAGCTATCTCGCCGGGCGAGACGTTCGATATGGTGCGCGTGCGCCTGTCCAAGCAACGGCTCGAGAATCTCAATTACTTCGAGAAAGTGGACGCGCAGCCAGAGCCGACCGAGGTACGCGACCGTAAAAATCTCGTCATATCCGTCGAAGAGAAAAACACTGGCAACATGAGCATGGGCGCAGGCTTCAGCTCAATTGAAAGCGTGGTAGGCTTCGTTGAGGTAAGCCAGGGTAACTTCGACTTGTTCAAGCCACCTTGGTTCACCGGCGGCGGCCAGAAAATGCGCCTGCGCGCCAGCTATGGCTCACAGCGGCAGGACTACCTTTTGAGCTTCGTCGAGCCATGGTTCCTCGACCGCAAGCTCGCGTTTAGCGTAGACCTGTACCACCGAAATACCGCCTTCCAAAGTGCGCTTTACGATCAGGTACAGACCGGCATGAGACTCGGCTTAGAGAGGGCCTTGTGGACCGATTTTATCCGCGGCAACGTAGGTTACACAATTGAGGATGTGGGCATCAGCAATGTAAGCCCTGCTGCTTCGCCAGAGTTGAGGGCCGAAGACGGCACGCAAATCGTTTCAAAACTTAGCGCTGGGCTGGTGTATGACACCCGTACCGGCGGTCTGGTGCCCACGGGTGGTCAGCGCGTCGAGTTCATTTCTGAGTTAGCGGGTGGACCGCTAGGCGGCGAAACAGATTTCTACCGACTTGAAGTGCGCGGCTCACAATACCTACCGGGCTTCTGGTCAGGCCATGTTTGGGAGCTAATTGGCCGAGCCGGCTCTATTCAGGGCTTCGGGGGCGACCGCATCACGCTCTTCAATCGCTACTTCCTCGGTGGCCCGCGCACGATGCGCGGCTACCGCTTCAGCGACGTTTCGCCGCGCGACTCGCTTGCCGAACCAATCGGCGGCAACACTTACTGGTTCGGATCGATCGAATATTCTCTTCCGCTGATAGAACGACTGCGCTTCGCGCTATATTATGACATCGGTAACGTTTATAGCTCGTCCTTTAGCTTCAACCCGAACAAAGCGCGCGGGGAGACCTTCTACCAAGACAACGTAGGCTTTGGGCTGCGCATCAATATTCCTAACCTCGGCCCGCTGCGACTCGATTACGGCATTCCCTTAACGGCAGACCGCTTCCAAAACAAAAGCGGCCGCTTTAACTTCGACGTGGGCTTCACGCGCGATTTCTGAGCTGCGCCGAACAAACGCCATCGAACTAAACCCATATCGTTATGCTTCATTTCCGTGCCTCAATTCTCAAACCAACCCAGCTGCGATTGCTCATCGGCGTGGTAGCCGTCGCTTGGTTCGGCCTCACAGCTCAGGCCGCTGACCGCATCGCCATCGTAGATCTCAAGAAGGTCTTTGACGGCTATTGGAAAACCAAGCAAGCCGATCTAAACCTCAAGGAACGCGCCGGCGAACTAGACAAGAAACGCAAAGACATGATCGACGATCTCAAGAAATCCGGCGACGAATATAAGAAACTGGTTGACAGCTCAACCGACTCCACCGTTTCGCTCGAGGAGCGCGACCGCCGCAAAAAGTCTGCCGAGACCAAGCTCCGCGAACTGCAAGAAATTGAGCAAAGCATCCGTCAGTTTGACCAAGGCGCTCGGGCCCAACTCGGCGAGCAACAGCGCAACATGCGCGACAAGATCGTGGTTGAGATTCGCGACTTGGTTAACAAGAAAGCCAAAACCGCTGGTTACGCCGCCGTGCTCGATAGCGCCGCTGAGAGTGCCGCCGGGACCCCCATCCTGCTTTTCAATGTCAACCTACCCGACCTCACTGAAGAGGTCATTTCGCAGCTCAACGCCACAGCCCCCGCCGGTGCGCTGGTCAACCCGGGAACGCCAGCTCCCGTCCGCCCGAAGTAAGGTCGCCAGAGGTGAGGTGGCTTTTCCCATCTCTTCACCTTGAAACTACCTGCTGACTGACCAAGTCTTCAGACCGACACTGTCAAACCTTGCCGTTTTACAAATATGGTCCCCTAACCGGGCGGGTCACAACTTCTTGGCCGTGACGAGGCTGCGGTCAGCGGCGGTGGGGGTGTAAGTCAGGTCGTGGAAGCCCACTTGCACGAACAACTCCGCCAACTCGCCTAACGAGTAACATTTTCCCTCGGTCGAGTGCATAAGGATGACGGAATACTCTGCCACGGGTAACGGCCCGGTCTTCTCCGCGTTGAGGTGCATGTCATGGATGACAAGCAACCCGCCCGACGGCAATGCAGCACAAGACTTTTCCAGCAGTCGCCTCACCACGGGTGCGTCCCAGTCGTGCAAAACATTCGAGAATAGGTGCATATCGTAGCCCGTCGGAAGTGGTTCACTGAACATATCACCGGGCCGGACGTTTACGCGGGCTGTGAAACCACGCTCTGCGATGTGCTTGACTGCTACGATGTCCACCGGTGGCTTCTCGAGGACGGTCGCGCGGACGTCGGGATGACCCGCCGCAATGGCACACGCATAGATGCCCGAGCCGCCCGCGATATCCAGCAGCCGCGTGCGTCCGCCAGGCTGGAGCGCCTTCGCGACGGCACGCCCGAGGTAGATGCCGCGGCAATCCATCGCCGCCGTGAAGCGCTGGGCAAAGTCTTCCTCCTCCATAGCCTTGCTCCATTCTTTTTCGGACTTGGAGCTGCCCCAATTCGCGGGCTTATCGGTGCGCAAAACCTTAAGCATGTCTAGCGTTACGGGTCGATCCCTGAGCGAACCGAAGTAAGGACCGAGAAACCAGGGCGAGCCTTTCACGAGATGCTCACGTGCGACATCGGTAACGTAATGAACGCCGCTGGTCTCACGAACAAAGCCGTTCGCCTTGAACAGGGTAAGCATCACATCCACCGGCCTTGTGGCGAGTTGAAGCTCGCGACAGATCGTAGCCGCGTCCGATGGATGCGCGGCCAGCCAGGTGAAAAAATCGAGGTGGACGACAGCGGCGTTGAGCAGGTCCACGGCGTAAATGCCGTCGCGGTAGCGGTAGACGCGGAGCGGATCGGTGGACGGATCACGGGTCAAATCAAGCATGAGCGGAGAGTGCGGGAGGTGGAGCAAGGCGCAAAGCGCGAACTGGCGGCCGACCTACTCCGCGCGCAGGTCCGCCACCTTAAGTTGCACGTTGCGGCCGCCCCGGAATTCGTTCACCTCGGCGGTGAAGGCAAGCGCAAAGCGGGCGGGCGGCGTGAAGTTTTTGGGGACATTCCACCACACAGCCTCAAGCACGTCGTTGCCGTCGGTGACGTGCAGTTTCAGGTGTTGCTGCTCCTTGCCCATCCGCAGCGGCGGGCGGTGCAGGCGCAGGCCCCCAGCACTGAATTGAAACGGGGGATTGCTCATGCCGCTGGGCGCGAGCCGTTCCAGTTCTGTTATTCGCTCCATGGTCAGGTCGCGTAAGCAGACTTCGGCATCGAGCTTGAGCGAGGGCTGGAGTTGCTCAGGGCGCAGCGTGCGGCGGGCGATGGCGTTGAGGCGCTCGCGAAACGGGCCGACGTTCATCGGCTCGATGGTTACGCCAGCGGCCATCGCGTGTCCGCCATGGCGTGACAAAAGATCGTCACACTCTCGCAGCGCACCGGCGAGGTCGAAGCCCTCAATACTCCGGCCTGAGCCGCGCCATTGCCCGGCATCGCCGCCAAGAATAAATGTGGGCCGATAAAACTCTTTTAGCACGCGGGACGCGACAATGCCTACCACGCCGATGTGCCACAACAACTGCCCTTCGACGATGACGAAGTCGCGCGCTGGGTCGAAGCGCGACCGTACCGCGCCGATAACTTCATTGGTGATGGCGCGCTCGATCTGCTGACGCTCGCGGTTGCGGCTGTCGAGCGCACGAGCGATTGGCTCGGCGGCGGTGAAATCGGGCGCGAGCAAAAGCTGCAGGGCCTCGGCAGCATTCTCCAAACGCCCGGCGGCATTGAGACGCGGACCAAACTGAAAGCCGACTTCGTGAGTGCCAATGACGCGCTCGATTCCCGCCACCGACTTTAGCGCGAGTAAGCCCGGCCGCCGCGTCGCGTTGAGCCGCTCTAACCCAGCGGTGACGAGAATGCGGTTCTCACCTGTTAGCGGCACGAGGTCAGCGATGGTACCAAGCGCAACTAGGTCAAGTAATGGGCGTAAGTCAAAAGCCTGGAATTCGGCGAGTTGATGGTCACGGCCGTGCTTCACGAGTGCATGAGCGAGCTTGAAGGCAAGGCCGGCAGAACAAAATTCAGTGTAACCGTTAGCCGACGGTGATTGACTAGCGGGAAGCGCAGAAAGCCGCGGGTTCACCAATGCACATGCGGCTGGTAGCGGATCGGAGACTTGATGGTGATCCAGCACTAGCACATCCACCCCACGCGAATTTAGCCACGCGATGGTATCCACCGCCGTTGAGCCGCAATCCACGGCGAGCAATAGTTTGGTGGCAGAAAACTTCTCCAGGCAGTTTTGCAAGCCGTCGCGGCTGAGGCCGTAACCTTCGTCCATCCGGTGCGGCAGGTAGAAATCCACGCGCCAGCCAAGCGCACGGAGCACTTCAAGCAGCAACGCCGTGGACGTCACGCCATCTACGTCATAGTCCCCAAAAATGACCAATGGCTCGGCGCGCTCACGCGCAACAAAGAGCCGCTCTACAGCGGCGGCCATGTTGGGCAGCGCGAACGGGTCGGCGAGATTGCGCAAGCGCGGTTCAAGGAAATGCGCAAGGGCGTCCGGCTCACTATGGCCGCGGTTGAGGAGACATTGCGCGAGCAAGGGCGAGATGCCGAGTTGGCCAGCCAATTTAGCAGCTAGCAAAGGCTGCGCGGGAGCAATGGACCATTGGAATTTCATCCTGTCTAAACGGTGAAGAGGTGTTACGCGTGCCGCAGTGACAACACTTTAATTTGTGGAGGATGCCGATGAAATATGCAGCCGTGGACATGGATAAGAAAATGCCGCTCCGACTAAGCGCACCATCCTACCCCCATGTTTACCGCCAGAGCGACGAGATCCAGTCTACATCCACCGTTATCTTTTAGGAGTTAGTTTGAGGCCAATAGCTGGTTAATCGTCAATAAATTGACTAGCTGATCACAACTCTTGTGAGAGCGTGTCGTCGTGACACTTCTGTTTACCATGCTTTCACCAAACGATGCGGGCAGCAGCTGCAGCGGTCAACCCGATGCGTTGGGAGATGAGGGCTTAAGAAACGCCCGCCGGCACACGCCGCAAATCCCGCTCCCGTAATATGGCAAAGATTACCGGCGTGACCACGAGAATGTGTAAAAGGCTGCTCACCATGCCGCCGATG
>Ga0194119_10007815_pt1 | contig 14939 bp, 16 predicted proteins | sample TA2MahC100mmetaG_FD_148620 | JGI IMG/M metagenome (GOLD analysis project Ga0194119, IMG submission 148620) | Freshwater microbial communities from Lake Tanganyika, Tanzania - TA2015018 Mahale Deep Cast 100m | ecosystem: Environmental > Aquatic > Freshwater > Lake | place: Tanzania: Lake... | reverse complement strand
GGGGGGGACGAGCGATCGTCCCCCCTTGGTCGTTTTCAAATTGATGCGACCCGCAGGGCAGGGGAGATAGGTTCTTGATAACGCTCCCAACTCCTAGGGTCTAACGAACAATCCACTCATCGTCCGCACCCACTCCCCCGGGCCGAGCTCGGCCACGTCTTCGTGACGTACACCACGACGGCCGATATCTGCCGGTGGAACGCCGCGTCCGATGACGGGCACACCCCTTCAGTTGTTCTTGAACTGCGGCCCGGCAGGCGACTCTGCTACTGGATGGAAGCGCGTGATGGGTCGATGGGCTTCGACCTCAAGGGGACGGTGGAGATCGTAACACCCCCGCATCGCCTGACGTATCGGATCGGTGATGGGCGCGCGGCCGATGTGACCTTCACCGAGGCGTCGGGCGGCGTCGACGTGGAGGTACAACTCGAAGCCGAACAGATGCACACTCGGGAGCTGCAGGCGCGGGGATGGCAGGCTATCGTCGACCGGTTTACCGTCGTCGCTGCGGAGCACGATCTCGCATGACTCAACCAGTGAAGGGCCCCGATTCCTATTTTCCGGCGATCGAGAAGGCGTACAGCAAGTCAATCGACACCCGGGTGAAAATCCTCAAGGCAGCCAAGATCGAGAAGCATATGATGCTGGTCGCGTTCCTGAAGCGTGAGCATCGCGTGGACTACGCTCTTGCAAACGCACTCGTAGCACACTTTCGGGCGTATTCGTGACGACCGCCGCAGTCACTCGCGTGACGCGAGGGCCGATGATCAGGCTCGAGGTCATCGGGGCAGATGCCTCCGCATCACACATCGAGACGGCGCGCGTCCTGATGCGCGAGTACGCCGCACTCCCGCATGTCTGCGGTCGGTGGGACACCATCGACGCGGACATCGCCGCGCTCCCTGAGCCGTTCACTGCCCCACAGGGCGCCTTGCTCATCGCCTGGCAGGACGACGAGCCGCTTGCGTGTGTCGGCCTTAGTGCGCTCGAGCCGTCGATCGGTGAGGTGAAGCGGATGTATGTGCGACCCGCCGCGCGCCGGCCCGGCGTCGGTGCGGCGCTCCTCAAGGCGCTCCTCGAGGCGCTCCTCGACTAAGCTCGCCTCATCGGCTATCGGCACGTTCGGCTCGACAACGCGCCGGAACTGACGCCCGCCATCGTCCTGTACGAACAATCAGGGTTCCGGCCAATCGCGCCATACCGCGAGAGCCAGTGCCACGCCGCCCTCTATTTCGAGCGGCGGTCTAGCGAAGATGTGTCCTCACTACCCGATCGACCCGCGCTGAGGAAGCCACTAAGCACGGCGACGGGAAGCTTGCTTGGACGAGACCTCGTAACCGTCGGAAGCTAGGGAAGTCGGCGCCGCAGGCGCTGGAGGCAAAAGTGCTGGCAGGTCGTCGCGGAGCGTGTACCACGCGTGGGAGAGCATGTCGGGTCTCACGGCGAGCCGGTGCCGCTGTTCGCGCGGCCGTCGGCTGGCGCACTCCAGGCGCCACGCGGTCCCGAGCTGCGTGCAGATGCCGTCCTCGTAGGCCGCAATCCACTCGGCGAGTGCCACGAAGTGGCTACGCACTGTCTCGCGGCAATCGCGCTTGCAAGCAAGCTGACCGCGGGGCAGCGCGGTGGGCTTCCAGAGCGGCGTCGGGAAGCGCGTGGTGGGCACGATTCGCAGCGCGAAGCCGTGCCGCTTGAGGAGGAGGCACTGCCCGTCATCCACGAGCACGCCGACCGCAAAACCCCAGAGACACAGCGTGCGGCCGCCGGGCAGCGGCGTCTGGTACATCGTGCTGCCGTGCTCGCCCGCTGGCGGGCGCACGCGCATCAAGCCGGCTGCCAGGAGTTGATTACCCGCGTCGTGATGCACGTCCTGCCCCCAGCACCACATCTGGAAGTCGAGAAGTGCCGATGCGCCTCGTACGGACAACAGCGTACGGACCGACATCCGCTCAGGCTGTCCGCCCGGCGCGGTCGAGTGCGCGCCAGCCCGACACGCCAATCGCCAGCACCAACGCCAGCAGGATCAGTAGGCCGGGCGCGAGTCGTGCGCCGAGGGTGCTCCAGCCTTCCTCGACGAACATCCAGGCCGGCAACGCCGCAAGCGTGGCAGCGTTCAGCCTTTCTTGGCGAAGCATGCGAGCCGTGAACGTCTCGCGCCACGTTTCGTGGTAGCGGTCGAATTGCCGCTCGTAATGACGAAAGCGGTGCTCGCCGCTGCCGCTCAGGTCGAGCAGCGCGCCCTGCACCACGAGGGCGGGGCTCAACAGGCGAAAGCGCTCCGCCGCGCGGCGCTGGGCGTCGAGCGCGGCGTCGAAAGCCACGTAGTGCGGGGCCATCGTGCGCTCGGCCGCATCTTGCAGGGCCACCGCCTGTACGAACGGATCGGACCGCGCGCTAGAGTCGGAGGCCGCACCGGGATGATCGAGCAGAAACGTGGCCACGGCATCCTGCCGCCGCTCTGCCGCCGCATCCGTGGCTTCTCGTAACTGCGTGGTCAGCGCGATGCGCGAGGGCGCGGGATGCGTCACCGAAATGGCCGCGGCGGCTAAAGCGGGGAGCACGACAATCACAAGCAGCCATGCGCCAAGCAGCGCGACCGCGCTGGCCGCAGCGCTCAGTCGCCGCGCATTGACGAGCAGCGCGACGGAGAACCAGAAGGCACCATAAAGTAGCACCACGCCGCTCCACGCGATGAGGCGCAGCACTGTCTGCGCGTCCGAGAGCGGCAGCCCGGTCGCCACGGCCGCACCGATGATCAGCGCGATCGCCATGCCAGCCACGAGTATGGCACGTAGCCCCACCTTCGCCCCGAGCACGCGACGCGGCTCGACCGGCTGGGCCAGAACCAGCGCTAGTGTGCCGCGCTCGCGTTCGCCGGCAACGACATCAAAGGTTAAGGCCAACACCAACAGCGGAAACACCACGAGGATCACGAACGCCACGTCCAGTCGCCCCGCCAGCAAGCGCGCTGGATTCTCAATCTCGTCGTTCACGAAGAACGTCTGCTTGGTACGTGTCGTGACCTGGGCCCAGAAAGGCTGCACGTCGGCCTGGCCGATCGACAACGCCGTGAGTGGTCCCGGCGGAAGGATTGCGTACTGCGCTGCAGCGCCGCGGCCGGCGATGGCCGGCATGCGCGGGTCGAGGAACGACGGCACGCTGTCCGTCCCCGCATCCAACTGCGGCATCAGGGCCGCGATTGAGTCGAGCCGCGCACACTGCTCCGTAATCAGTTCCGCGATGGCTGCACGCCGCTCGCCGGTGAAGCGCGCGCCGGAAGCGCTGGCATAGGCCCCGAGGCCGATGAATATCGCCAGCACCAGCCACAGCGTACGCTCGCGCCGGAGCACGCGCCACTCGAACGCCATCAGTTCGCGCATCTCAAGCAACCTCGATGCGACGCTCGCGCCTAACCAGCAGCGCGGCAAGCACCAGCCAGGCGCCAAGCGCCATGAGGCTCACGGTGTGTGTAGCCAAGGCATGGCCGAGCGATGGCGCCTCGTACGTAAACGCGGGAATCGACCGCCACAGCGTCGAGTCCGCCTGATAGCTGAAGGACTCATCGGCACGCGCCTGGTCGCGGATCTCGTGGTTCATCACGCGGTTGAACTCTTGGCGATACGCCTCGGCCTGCTCGGCGAAGGCGCGGTGCTGGCCGAAGTCCGTACCGGCAATCCCCATCGAGAGGAACCGCACGGCGATTACCGGCGCGACGACGGTGCCTACAAGCTGCGCGCGGTCTTGCTGCCCAAAGCGGTCCCAGAGCTGCGCAAAGTAGTGCGCGTAGACTTCGTTGGCGTGCTCTTCGCCGCGCTGCATCGCGAAGCCGTCGTAGTTGAATGGCAGGGAGTCCACGCTGCTCACGCCGTTCGTGCGCAACACGGAGTCGCGCAGCGCATCGGCGCGTGCACCCCTCGGCGAATGTCCATCAATGCCCGTCGCCAGGGCGCGTTGCACCTGTGCTTGGAACTCACGCGCGGTGGGCGTGGGGAACGCAGCCTGCGCCACGTCCGCAGCCACGCGAGGCACGAGGAGCCCATTCGCGGCCCAGAGGGCGAGTAACGTGACCAGCGCCGCGCGGGCACTGCGCGCCTGCGCAGACACCACCAGGACCACCGTGAGGATCACACCGAAGTATGCGAGATACACCGTACTCAGTGCGCCGAGCCGCAGCAGGCCGCTCGCGCCGGACGACATCGTCACCAGGGCGGCGCCAATCACCGCGGCAGGCACGCAGAGCACGGCCAGCGCGGCGGTCACACCCAGCGCCTTGCCGCGCAGGAGCGTAGCCGTCGGAACGCCGAGCGAGGCCAACTGCCGGAGCGTGCCGCGCTCGCGCTCGCCAGCGAAGGCCGAGAAGCCGAGCAGGATGATCAACAGCGGGATCAGCTGCTGTAGCACTCCCGCCGCCGTCCATTCGCCGAAGCGTTGCGCCGCCGTCGCATCCATCGCGGGCCGGAAGCGGAACTCGTTCATGCGATGCGCCTCGAGCCACGACGCCGTGCCCGCGTACGGATCCACGCCGCGGTCCACGAACGCCAGCGGCATCTGCGGCTTGAAGGCCCACAACCCATAGTGTGCCGCAGAGTGTGGGTTCTTGGGTGGCTGGTTGAACCACGTGGCCTGCATGGTCGCCTGCGCTGCGTCACGCTGCGCGGCCTGTTCGCGCCACGCGATGAAGCCTGCGAGGCCGGCCACCAGCAACAGACCCGCGACAATGCCGCCCGCCCAGCGGAAGCGTCCGTCCCGAAGCAGCTCGCGGTACTCCTTCGATGCAATTGTCCGAAGCATGATTGCGGCCTCAGTCGTGCATGTGGGTGAGGTAAAGCTGCTCGAGGTCAGCGTGACCAATCTCGTCAGCCCGCAGCTCGGCCACCTTGCGCCCTGCCTTCATGATGCCGATGCGCGTGCCTGATTCCTTCGCACGGAATAGATCGTGCGTGGCCATGAGCACTGCGGCCCCGCGGTCGCGCATCAGTCCGAGAAGGCGATGGAACTCGTTTGATGCCTTGGGATCGAGGCCCGATGTGGGCTCGTCGAGCAACAACACGTCGGCGCCCTTCGCGAGGGCAATCGCAATGCCGACCTTCTGCCGCATGCCCTTAGAGAATCCGCCCACTCGCTGGTCTAGTTGCGTATCGGTGAGCCCCGCTGTCCGCAGGTGCTGCGCGAGTTCGGCCCGCACCGGGCGACCACCGGTCGCCAGCGTCGCGAAGTACTCGAGGTTCTCCAACGCCGAGAGGTTGCTGTAGAGCATCACCGTCTCGGGGATGTAGGCGAGCCGACGCTTGGTGCCGATCGGGTCCTGTGCCGCTACCGTGCCGCCGATCATCGCCGAGCCGGCGTCAGGCCGCACGAAGTCGAGGAAGCAGTTAATGGTTGTGGATTTCCCCGCGCCGTTGGCGCCGAGCAGGCAATACACCTCGCCAGCTCCCACGCTGAGATCGAGGGTGTCGAGGGCGAGCGTGTCCCCATAGCGCTTGGTGAGGCCGCGGGCCTCTAGCAGCGGGCTTGGCGTGACGGTGGTCATACCCGAATCCTGCCAGGCTTCGCGAGCCTCAACTCCGTCGCCGCCGGTCAACGGGCGGCTCAGGGGGGGCAAACGGTCGGTTCCGGAGGTCCGGCGGTCGCGCCGGATCACCGGCGCACGCAATCATAGGACCCGTATCACGAAGAAGGTGCTCAATGACGAGACGGTGCAAAAGCGGTGATCACTCCATCCGCCAGCTGAGCCCGACAAAGACCAGTCGCCCTGTAAACCCGGGCCAATCCCGACCGAGCTGGCGATCAAAAAGGTTTTCGGCACCAAGAAGCGCCTGCATCCCAGGTCGCATCTGGATCGTAGCCTTGAGATCGAGCCGGTCGAAGGTCGGTTGATGCGCCGTCGGCTCGAGTGAGGTCCCGACCGCGATGAGGGTGCGACCGGTGATCACCCAAGTGGCCGCGAGTGTCCCCCGTCGTAACAACGGCAAAGTGAGCGCAGCGCGGCCACTGTGCGGCGTGCGTGCCGGCAAAGGCTGGCCGACGCCGTCACGCGCTTCGAGATAGGTGTAGCCAAGATCCGTTCGCCATCCTGCATGGGCGAACGAACCCTCAATTTCGAGCCCCCGCGTCAGACCGGTCTCGACATTACGATAGGTGAACGTGCCTGCCATCGTCCCAGGTGCGAAGGCGATAAAATCATCGAAGTGATTGACGAAGCCATTGAGTCGTAGCCAGCCATGCGTAACGTTCCACTCGAGCGCAATCTGAGCATTGGTGGATCGCTCCGGCTGCAGCTGCGGATTTCCTGCGACGGCGTAGCCGACCGCACTGTTCGCGAAGGCGAGATAGAGCTCTTTGAAGTCGGGAGCGCGGAAGCCACGTCCGACCGAGGCGCGCACCGCCACCATCTCGGAGGGACGCGCGAGCAACGAGAGTCGCGGCGCGGCGAACGCACCAAACTGGGAGTGCCGCACCAGCCGAACTCCCGTGACCAGCGTAACGGGATCCCGAGCGAAGGTCACTTGCGTGAATCCCTCGATGGCATCGAGCGACCGTTCCTCGCCTGGGATGCGGTCTGATCGGATCCGCTCCTGCCGTGCTTCCAGCCCGGCATCCATAAGCATGGGACCCAGGAGCGTCCCGCCCGTCACCTCCAGCTCTGCTAAGGACTGCCGATCGCGCTCGCCGGTTCCAACACGAGGCATCCCGCTCGTAGAGGCCCGTGCCAGATGATCGAATGTGGAGAGATAGATGAGCGGGGTGACCCGCGACGCCCCGCGACGCCATTCAGCGCCAAGCCGTGCCCCGGCCTGGACATCATCCACAAAGCGAAAGAGTTGCCCGGTGCGATACCGCTGCGACTGCCCACCCCCAAGCGCGCTCGCCCGAAGGGTCCACACCTCGGACACCGACCATTCGGCGCCAGGCGTCACCGTCCAGCGCGCCGATCGCGTACCGAGGTCACCTGGGATTCCCACCGCGAGATCGGAGCGCCGCACCGAGGCGTCGCCCATCAGACGCAGGCGACCGAGCGGGACACGTCCGCCAAGCGAAAGATCGACACGCCCACGCGTCCCACCGATTCCCTGTCCCGCGAGATCGGGGTCACCACGTGCCGCGCGCGTGATAATGTTCACCACCCCACCGAGCGCCTCGGAGCCGTACAGCGTCCCCTGCGAACCTTTGACCACCTCAATCCGCTCGACGCCGGCGAGAGAGAGTCGCGAGAGATCAAAATCGCCATTCACCCGACCGACGATCGGTTGCCCATCGACCAAGATGAGCACGCGGCGAGCGTCCATCCCCTGCAACTGGATGCCGAGGCCGCCACCAACCCCGGCATCGAGCTGCATACCCACGAACTGTTGCAGGAGCGCGGCGACATCAGTCGCCCCGGTCCGCAGGATCTCGGATCGACCGATCACCTCGGTGGGGACGACAACATCCTTGAGACGTTGCTCACGCCGCGCGGCGGTGATCACCACCGTCTCGAGACGTGTCCGGACTGAGTCGCCTGCTGGTGGCATCGGCGCCGTCCCCTGCGCGCCGAGAATTGAGGTGAGTGTGATCAGTAGGATCGGAATGACCCCAAGCCACCTCACTGCAGGCGAGCGCTCCGAACCGTGATGTGCCGCGGCTCACCCGCTAGGTTGTAGTAACCTGTCAACTGCACCTTGTATACCACCGTCCCGCGCTTCACGAGATACACGTTGAAGGTGGGCCAGATCTGCATGTCGCTCCCCGTCACGTTGTAGCGATACCAGGGCTTCACCCCGAACTGCGAGGCGAAGCCATCCCGGCGAAAGGTGGTCGACTGCACCTGTCCCGCCGTCGCGGCATCGAGCGTCGTGAAGGGTATCGCGAAGCTGATTCCGACGGTGCTCCCCGTCCCACTCGCCCCGCTGTTCAGTCGGAGACTCCCCCCATCGAGCTGCAAGTCCCACGCGGTCGCCGTACCGAGCGCCCCGGCGGTGAAGTTGAACCGATCGCCATTCGTAAGGGTGACCGTCTGCGTGGTACCGAAGGGAGCGCCCGCCGAAGGCTGCACCGCAAACTCAAGCGTGACACCACTCGGTCCCCCCGCAGCCGTGGGGGTGATCGCCACGACCCGCGCCTTCACGAAGGTGGCTGTCGTCGTCCCGCGCCGCAGCAGGAGGAGCTGTGACGGAGCTGCCACCGCCGCACTCCCGGTTCCCGTGTACCACCCGCTCAGGGCGGGGCTGAAGACATCAGGACGGAACATCGTATCCACCGGGATGTTCACGGCCGTCACCGCCGTGAAGGCCGCGAGCTGGTTCACCGCCGTCATCGCCGCCACCTCGGTGTTCGTCGCCGCGGCATTCCCGCAGAGACAGGCGACCTGCACCCCCGCACTGACATTCGTCGTGATCGTCGTCGCACTGAGCGCGATATCCCACGCGGCGCTCATGCTCGGGTCTGCCAGCGTCAACGCCGTCGGGCCGTCGGCGAGCGCCACATAGGCGGGAGAGGCGGCGCTGATCGTCGCCTCCCGTACAGAGGAGTCGATGGGATCCGGACCGGTCGCCCTCTCACCCGAGCAGGCGGAGAAGAGCGCGACAGCGGAGAGAATGACTGTACGGCGGCGGGCCGCGCGGTCGAGGGGGGTGAGAGTGGACATGCAGTGAAGGTCTCCCCTCGCACCTTGGCCGGGCACCGCATCGCTACGGAAGCACCCACCCCGTATTTTTACGGGAGCGCTAAAGGAGCTTGGCCTCAATCGCGAATCGCGTAAGCCCCGCCGCCGACCGGATCCCCAACTTCCCCATCAACGTCTCGCGGTACGACTCCACCGTGCGCACGCTCAACACCAACCCCGCCGCGATCTCCTTGTTTGTGCGGCCACTCGCGATCCCAATCAGCACATCCCGTTCGCGCCGCGTGAGGAGATCCAACCGCTGCGCCGCCGCCGTGAGGATCGGTGCCGCCACCTCGGTCGTGCCTCCCTTGCTCGGCGGGAACACCGTACGCCCCGCATGGATCTCCTGCACTGCGGCGCGCAAGGCACCGGGCATCGAGTCCTTCCGAAGATAACCACTCGCGCCGGCGCGGACGCTCTCCAGGACATATTCGGGATGATCATGCACGGAGAGCACGAGCACGCGTACCGCCGGATGCGCTCGCCGGATCTGCTCCGTCGCCTCGATCCCACTCATCCCAGGCAACGTGATATCCATTACCACAAGGTCCGGTGGCGCTGTGCGCAACACGGTGAGTGCCTCCTCCGCACTACCGACATCGGCGAGAACCGTGAACCCCTCAACCGTGAGCGCTTGCCGGATCCCCTCGCGCACGAGGGGGTGATCATCCACGATAAGCAGACGGATCGGCATCGATGTCATGTGATGATCACCGGGATGTCGATCCGCACGCGCAATCCTGGATGTGCCAGAGTGAGGGTAAGCCGTCCACCGACACTCGCCACCCGCTCACGCATCCCAAAGAGCCCCGATCGCCCGGGCGTAGACGCGAGCTTCGCGAGCACGGCCGCATCGACCCCGGCACCATTATCCACGATCGTCAGCACCGCCATACCATCCTGCACCGCGAGCGTCACATAGACCGTCGTCGCGCCAGCATGGCGCACCACGTTACTCAACGCTTCCTGCAACGCCCGGAACAACGCCACCTCCCCCTCGGACGTCAGTAGTCCCCGACTCGGCGTGGGCCACGCCGTGAGATCGGCCTCCACCTCGAGCCCACTCCACTCCCGCAGGTCTACCAGCAGCGCGCGCAGCGCCGGTACCAAGCCGAGATCGTCAAGGACAGCCGGACGCAACCCGTCCGTGACCTGCCGGATGCTCATATTGCCGCGATCGACCCAGGAGACCAAGCGATCGATCGGCGCATGGAATGCCACGCCCCCTTGCTCGCGCAACAACCCGAGTTGCAATTTGAGCGCCGAGAACACCTGGGCAGTCTCATCGTGGAGCTCGCGCCCGATGCGTTGGCGCTGTGATTCATGCTCCTGCAGCATCCGGATCGAGAGGCGCTCGAGATCGCTGGTACGCTGCGCGAGCCGTCGCGTCAGCGCGTCCCGCTCCAGCGCATGCCCGACCTGCTCCCCCACCACTCGTAAGATCCCGTCATCGAGCGCTGCGAACGGGGCGGCAATGTCACCGACGATCACTAAGACCATCGTGCCCTCGCCTGTGGTGAGCAGTGGGAGCACGGCGACGAAGGGCGGGGTGTCAGCGGGAGTCGCGGCATAGCCTTCAAGCCGGGCACGACCGGATTGAGCGACCTCCCGTGCAAGAACCCGCACCTGCGCCGGTATCGTATCCGTTGTCCATGACTGCGCATCCCCAACCGCACGGGTCAGCGAGAGCACCTCCCCCCGCACCTGGATGAGAAGGGCGCCACGCACCCCACGGAGTCCGAGCGGTCGGGCCAGCAGCGCCTCACCAAGATCATCATCGGCACCGCGCCTCGGCGTCGCGCGCAGATCGCCGGAGAGCGCGGTCAGCGTGCGCAGACCCTCCCGCTGCTCCTCGATCACGAGCAGAAGCACACCGGCTCCCATGGTCAAGGTAAAGAGAAGATCGAGGTGGTACCCCCAGGGGTCCCACGCCCCGCGAGCGCGGAGGAGCGGATAGTCGAGATGGTGCAGGGCCCAGAAGAACATCGCAATCGCGAGGAACCCCGCCGCGGGCGACCGCGTGTGCCGCCGGTAGCGCAAGAAGACCACCCCGGCCCAGAGCGTCGCCAGAGCGAGGAAGAGCACCGCCACGCCAGCCGCGAGCGCGAAGTTATCAAGGATGAAGATTGCCACCACCGACCAGATCACGGGGAAGGCTGCCACGAGCCAGTAGCGCCGATCCCAGACCGACTGCCAGGCGAAGACCTGGGCCGCATAGACCAGGCCGCACGCCGTCCAGCCGAGGAAGACCTGATGGAGGTAGAGAAACCCCATCCACTCCGTCAGGAGGAAAATCAGGATCGCTAGCACACTCAGGACGCGCATTGCGAGCGCAATCGCCCACCACCGGAAGTGCGACTTCCCGTGGCGACGATACAGATGCGTCAGCAGCAGGGCGAGGCCGGCGGTGACAATGCCTTGGAGGAGGGGCGCGGCTAGGGAGGTGGGCGTCATGGGTAGAACCAATCTTATACCTTCCCACCTAGGATCGCCGTAATGTCCGCCTTCGACACCGAAACCGTCGCCCTCCGCGCCACCACCACCATCACCAGCACCCAGGTCGTGAACGGGCGCACCTGGTACCTCGGCACCCTCGGCGGCCACGAGGTAGTCCTCCTCCTGAGCGGCTACAGCATGGTCAACGCCGCGATGACCACCCAAGCGCTGCTCGATCGACTCCCCGTGCGGGCCATCGTCTTCTCTGGGATCGCCGGCGGGGTGAACCCCAGCCTCGACCCGGTGTGCCTGCAGGGAGCTGCAGCAGCGCCGATTAGGTGATAATTTCGAGGTATGGACCGGCGCTCGTTCGTAGCTACCCTCAGCGGAACCCCATTTGCACTGACCGCAAATGCCATACCGGTAGTCCGTGAAGCCAACCGTGATATCATCGGCCAATTATGTGATGAAATAGCAGGTGATGAATCGTATTGGCGTCGCATAAGGCAAGCTTTTGCGCTTGATGTAAACCATATCAATTTAAACTCGGGAAGTGTCAGTCCTGCGCCCCGTGTTGTTGCCGATGCGATGAGTCGGTATTGGACTCTGACAAATATGAGTCCCTCATATTATGTCGATGAACTTCTTTACCCGGAGGTTGAGGTGATTCGTCGCCGCTTAGCGGCGATCGCGGATTGTAGTGCAGAAGAAATTGCTCTGACGAGAAATACGAGCGAATCATTGCAAACCGTTCAATTCGGTCTCACGCTGCGGCGTGGTGACGAAATTGTAAGTACTACACAAGATTATCCGCGAATGATCAACGCGTGGCAGCAGCGAGCGCGCCGGGATGGCGTCGTCCTGAAATTAGTCCAGTTTCCTACCCCGCCGCCATCAATGAGCAGTCTATATGATCAAATATTTTCGGCTGTTACATCACGAACAAAGGTATTGCTGATCTGCCATATGACATATACAACTGGGCAGATCTTCCCCGTGCGCCAAATCTGTGAGGAAGCACGTCGACGCGGCATCATCACCCTAGTAGATGGCGGACATACCTTTGCGCAGTTTCCGTTTTCTGTTTCGCTGCTGGGATGCGATGTTTACGCGTCATCGTTGCATAAATGGCTCTGCGCTCCCGTAGGCAATGGTCTGCTATATGTTCGTAAATCGATGATTCCGCAGATTTGGCCACTGTTAGCTGCTCCACAATCATTGGATAATGATATTCGAAAATTTGAAGCAATCGGGACGTATCCTCTGGCGCTACGGGCAGCGGTCGGTGACTCACTGGATTTTCATGCGGAGATTGGGGCAGAGCGGAAGGCTGCTCGGCTGGGATATCTTCGAGAGCGTTGGATGCGCGGAGTCGAACAGATTCCGGGTGTCACTCTGCGCACAAGTTTTGATCCAACTCATGCCTGTGCGATAGGTGCAATGTCACTGGCGGCATACAGCGCACAGCAGCTCACCGATGAACTTCACCGACGGTGGCGTATTCATGTTCGGCCTCGTTTTGTCGAGGGAGAGTTTGACTGTATCCGGATTACTCCCAATGTATTTTCAACAACAGATGAAATCGACCTTTTTGTTGAAGCAATTCGAACGCTTGCAGGCGCACGCTGATTTGATTTAAGCCAATAGGGGAGGTGAATTATCTTAATAATAGCGTAGACATATAGAACGCTATGTTCACACGCCAGAAGGGAAGTGGAGAAGTGAAAAGCACGGATGTCCGCGTATTTACAATTCCAAAGAGTTAGAAGGCTTCCGGCAGACAGACGACCGTCTGTGATGTCACCTTCGACACATCCGAGTACAGCTTGGTGAAGGCCTCCCATCCGGCGTCACGCGGCGGGTTGGTCACAGGTGGGTTCGTGTGAATCGTCATCACCTGCGCGGCATCGACCACGACCGTGCTGTCAATCATCTTGTAGATCGGCACCATACGCTGCTCGTTGAACATGATGCCACGATCCCGATACCACTTGCGATGCGCCGTGACGGCTGCCTCGAATTACGCCATGGGCCCGGAGAGTGACGAGACCCGTACGATAGCAGTAACCCCAGTGCAGCCGGGCAACTTCCGCGCGACCGCCTGCGCGCGCGCTACACACGGGGTGATCACGACCACGGCGGCCAGGACGAGTAAAGTGCGCAGTTTCATCCATTCTCCTAATGAGGTGACCTAGAAAATCTGTCGCGTGAGCGGATTATTGGATATTCCCGCGTGGAGGCGGCTGGGGGATGGTTTTAGGATAGATTCTGTACAAGTGAATTACTAGTTGGGCCGACCTCGATGACTTTGACACACCGACAGTTCCCGTACCTGCGCAACGCGAAGTCTCTGCTCTGGATCGACTGCCTAGGCGGCTTGGTGGTCGGCGTCCTGGTCCTCACGCTCTCCTCGTGGCTGAGCACGCTCTACGCGATGCCAGAACGCTTTGTCCTCGCGTTGGGCGCCGCAAATCTCGCGTACGGCACGTTCTCGCTTTCCCTCGCCCGCCGCGCCGTCCGCCCGCGCGCCCTCCTCCAGCTCCTCGTCGCCGCCAACATCGCCTGGGCGGTGTTCTGTGTCATCGCCAGCGCGATCCTCGCTGCGCAGGCCACGGCCTACGGGCTTGCGCTCCTTATCTTCGAGGGCGCCTATGTCGGAGGCCTCGGCCTCCTCGAATGGCGCTTCCTCGATGCCTTGCTCACCGACGGCTGACGCCACCTCCGGCCTCTGGGGCGACAGCATGGTGGCTGTAGTCACTTTGTTCGCAGTTGCGGCATCGCTCACGGGCTGCAGTGGCGGGGGTTCCAGTGTGTCTGCACCTCCATCCACTAGAGTGGAAGAGCCGCGCGGCTACTTCGCCCTGACCACGCGCACTTTGTCGGCGACACAGAAGGCCGAACTGGTCAGCAACCCTGCCATCGTCGGGATGACGTCGTACGTGACTTGGAACGATATCGAGCCCACCAAGGGGCAATTTGATTGGTCCCGGATCGACAGCGACATCGCCATTGCCGCGGCAGCAGGCAAGAAGATCACCATCGGCGTGTTTACCGGACGGAATGCCATTCCGCCATGGGCGGCGGGCGACGGGGTGCGCCTATGGACGAACTCTGCCGGGACCACGCTCGTGCATCCTGCCGATCGGCGTTTTGTTGACTTGTGGCGCGAGCGCGCTGCCTTTCTTGGCGCGCGCTACGACGACAGCCCCACAGTCGTTCAAGTCACCATCTGCGGCGCGGTAGGCACCTTGTGTGGGCCGCGCTATCCGCAAGTCCCAAGCGACCTTGCTTATGCCGATCTCGTCCGCAATTGGAGCGACATCATCGATGCCTACGTCGGTGCGTTTCCGAGGACGTACCTGAACCTTGAAGTGCATTTGACGGATGGCTATGGCGCACAGCTGCCGATCGATCTGTTCGCCACGATAGCGCCGAACACGGCGATTGGCCCGTTCGCGGAGTTCCTCTCCGATATCCAGCCGTCCCCCACCGCCCCAACGGGGATTGCGGTTCAATCCATCAAAGCCAGCCGAAGTTTTTGCGCGTTCCAGATGGTAAGCGCCCTGGCAGATCGGGTTGACAGGGCGATCTTGCTCGGGCAGTCGTACGGTTGCCGCTATTCAGAGATCTATGCATCGGACGTCACCAGCCATTCGGCGAGATTTCCGCCCAATTGAGAGAACTTCAAATGCAACGGTTCCTTGCATCCGGATTGGGTGGGGCGGCTATCTCCAGGGGGTTCGTCTCCCCTCTGTCGTTGGAAAAGTGAAGTCGATGTAGTACGCGATGTACTACAGAGACCGTGGGGAGTCCGAGTGTCGGGGAGGGGTCGGGACGTGGGGGTGGTTGGGAGTCAGCAATCAGA
>Ga0194119_10007813_pt1 | contig 14941 bp, 24 predicted proteins | sample TA2MahC100mmetaG_FD_148620 | JGI IMG/M metagenome (GOLD analysis project Ga0194119, IMG submission 148620) | Freshwater microbial communities from Lake Tanganyika, Tanzania - TA2015018 Mahale Deep Cast 100m | ecosystem: Environmental > Aquatic > Freshwater > Lake | place: Tanzania: Lake... | reverse complement strand
CCCTGTTCGCAGAAGTTGTAATAGTTACTGCCGTAAGAGAGGCAGCGGTTCTTCCTATGGCTCGTTGAGTAAGAGAACCATTAGCGTTCCAGGGGTCGTAACCAAGGTAACGCATTAGCTAATCTCTTCGTAAGAGCAGACCGCCTCCAGGTCGGAGTTTGCACCTGCGGTCAGTCTGAGTATATCGCCCTCTTCTAAATAAATTGATTTAGAAATAATATCCAATGTTGCATCAGCCGGAACACTAACTGTATAGGCAAGACGATATCCCGTTCCGGATCTTACAATATCTGCTGTCACATCAGCAGCGTTTGTTCCGTCAACATTTGAAACATAAAGAGCATTTACTTTCAATACTTTGTTTGAATTACTTGCCGTACCAGTAATGTTTATCGTGCCGGTCATTGCCGAGTGATTCTGACAGACATAGTACAAGGTGTTCGGCGCATCAGCTGGGACCTGGTAGGTGACATACCCAAGTTCTGTGCCGTTATTTCTGATACCAGAAGAAACCACATTTGCTGCGTTGTAAGCACCCGATGAAGTTTGAATCCAAAACGGATGCCCAACAGCATTTATTTGAAATGTATAAGTTGCGCCGCGAGTAAGGCTCAGGGTCGCATTGTTCGAGCCACCAACGACATAAGCGGATGTGCCGCTGTTCGTAACCACAACTGTTGTGCCAGCACTACTCCCCTCATTTTTTAAAATAGGTGTAGCAGTGGTGGTAACGGCAAGAAACGCCGTCTGTCCCTTGATTGTGGTCACTCCTACAATATTTGGTGCTGCCATGTTGTCTCCTTAACCGAAAACAATCGCCATAGCGATTGCCTTACCGGTTGTTGCATAAGTTGTAGTACTCCATTTTAGCCCAGTAGCGGTGCTTGTGTCTACAGTTAAAACTTGATCATTTGTTCCGCTTCCTAAACGATCAAGAGTGTCATTGGCTATGCCTACAAGCAAATCTCCTTTAGCATTAATTACAGTATTAGTGGCGCCAGCCGGAACCGCACCAACTTCTGCCCACGCTCCACTGTAATACACATAAGTTCCACCATCCGTAGAATTAAACCAAATCTGTCCTAAAGCCGGATTAGTCGGAGCGGTGTCGGAAACAGTTACAACCGTTCCGCCGCCACCAATTTCAACCCATTGCGAATCGTAAAAAATATTTGTAGCGCCAGAGTTGGAATCAAACCAAAGTTGTCCTACTGCGGGAGAGCCGGGAGCAGAAGAAGAAACAGTTGCAACACCTGGTGCTGCACCAACTTCAACCCAGTGAGAATCGTAAAAAACGAAAGTTTGAGCCGTGTCTGATTCAAACCAAATTTGCCCCGTTGCGGGAGAAGCAGGGGCGTTCTCGGATACTGTTGCACCACTAGTTGCTGCAACTTCGGCTAACAGGGATCCGCTTAGATTAGGCATATTTCACACCACTAATTGCAAAAGTTATAGCGTTTGCTGTAACTTGAGTTACATGAATAACACTATTTTTTGGCATAACTATTGATGTATTGTAATATACAACATTGTTTGCCAACACATTTACATTACTTAAAATTTTATTACTTATAGCAACCGCGGCTCCTTCAACCAATATGTGAATACTGCACACAGCATTTGACGATGTGGTGTTGCACAAATTAATATTTTTAATAATTGAATAATTACCAACCGTATTTGCTACGGTGTACACATTTGAACCAGAACCGTTGCCTATATAAAAACTATCAGGAACTAAATTAGCCATTTATACCCCCATCCATACCAAAACTTGATTATCATAAGTTGTGGTGTTCATATCTTGTATTGTGTTTGCATCAAGAACATGGTCTACTAACGCCCCAGAACCATGAGCAACTGCCGTAGTACCATCATAGCCTCTCTGGGATGCTGTAAAAGTATTGCTTGCTCTTGAAGAAATCAAAATCTTTTCTTCAGAAGCAATCCCGCGATCAACAACAATAACAAAAGGATTTATTCCACTTGGATAAGTGGAACCGTCTACAACAGCAAAGGAAGTAGCGGAGGCGGAAAGAGAAGCGGTCAGTGCTGTTTGTAACACCGCTCCGTTAAATTCTCTTCTTAGCATAAAGTCTCCTTAATCAATGCTGATATCCAGATCGCCTGTGGCAATTCTTAGAGTATCTCCAGCATCGGTTGTTTTATTTGTAGTAAGAGTTCCGTAAACCAACATGTTTCCAGATGTACTTGCATCAAATAGTGCAACAGCTACTGTGGTCGCGGCGGGCATTCCTGTAAAATCAATATTTGCAACATTAGAAGTAGCGCCTGCCGAGGCTGCGGTAAATGTTGCAAGTTTGCGTGAGTATGGTCCAGTGCCACCGGTAACTTCAGTTCCACCACCAGCATCAGTCGGTGCAACAGTAAATAATGCTACATAAACTGTGGAAGGCATAGTGAAAGCTGTAGTGCCCAAAAAATGGTCCAGAAGTTTATTTTCCAAATAATTTGTTAAATTGCCTGCCATCCGTTAACCCTCTTAAATATTATAGTATAGTTTTTTTTCTTCATCACTTGGCAATCTAAAATTTGGAAGTTTAAGCAACGCATTAGCCTCTTCTGCTGGAACTTCTGCAATTCTATTTGCTGATGAAAATTTTATACCGTCTTTTGTAAGATATCCATAACCGCTTTCAAAATATATCAAAACTGCACCCGTTGTATCTACAGAAGTAATTTTTTTCTTGGTACTTTTTTTTACAGGCGGGGTTTTTGGCGGGGCTACATCCTCACTTGTGACGATATTTTCTTTATGAGCCATATTGAATATCTTATCATTAATATTTAATTAAATCAATTAAACAATAATGGCGGGGGAGCACGAGCCCTCCCGCCATTTATTGTTTCTAGTTTAAATTAGAGTGTACGAAGCTTTACGTTCTTTGCAATAATATAAGAAGATGCATTCTCAATATTAGCTGCTACACGCATAAACTGGGTGTACTCAATTGTGTCTGTTTTTGGCTGGAACTGACGATATACCGTGATATCGCGGTGCAAACCAACAACCTTGTTATTCGGGAATGTAAGCCCGATATAAGTGTGACTACCCGCAGCACCGGAATAGTCACCAGTGACTGTTTCCGGCATGAGCGGCAATTCCAGCAATGGAATACCGTATGGTGAAATTCCTGTTGAACCAGGACCACCATTTCCACGGATTGAGCCGTTCAAAAATGCCTGTTCACCATATGTTGAGCCTGGAGCCGGAGCACCTGCCGTTGCAGCAGTTGCTGAGTTTGGTGCTTGCAAGCTAAACGAAATATCCTGAACAAGGTTAGAACCTGAAAAGAAACGCAATTCATTACGCTTCTGCAAGTACTTACTTGGCATGTTGCGGATAAGTCGGTCAAATGTTGCACGACTAACGTTGTTTCCACCCTCATCAATGGTTGTACCACCGGCAAGAGCCAATTTAACAAACCCATCAAGTGCCTTGAGAAGGCCATTGCTTGACGATGTGTTGCCATTAATCAACAGATCATCCAAGTCATTGGCTGTTTGACGAGCCATGATTTGGGCAATGTGATCTTCAAGCGAAGCACCCGCAATGTTGTCCTCAAGAGACTCTGTGCTTAGTTCCCAATCAAGACGAAGCTTGACGCTTGACAATGAAACTTTTGTGAAAGTTACTGCAGCATTGGCCTGTGTGTCGGTTGCCTCTGTGGCTTTTGCCATCAGCCTTGTGCCTACAGATACTTTGTCAATATCCATTGTCGGTGTGCGCATGCGCACAACACGAGCGTTTTTCATCAAATTAGATTGATCAACTACGAAATCAATAAAACGATTTGATTGCTCTGCATTAAGCAGACCACCTGACCCAGCGCCAACGACGCTCGTAGTTACTTCGTTAGCCTTAGCGAGGATTTCTTCTTGTGTTGCCATAGTAATTTCCTCCTATTATGACTTATAGCCCAAGGACTTAATTAAACCCTGTGGCAAATACATGTTTCCCCAAAAAGGCTTGGGCTCTGATTTTATCAAATCAGCCTCATCATCTTCGGGGTCAACGCTTTTCTTAACAGCACCAGCTTGCGCAAATTCATCAACCTTTGCTGTTTGAGCTTCCAGAGCCTTCTCAGTTGCTTCCAACTTCTCAGCCAACTCTGATTTCTGAGTTTCTACGCTTTTGGTAACTTCTTCAATCTTTGCATTAACTTTTTCTTCAACTTCTTGTTTAAAGGAAGCTGCAAAATCATTTAGTTTTTGATCAATTACATCACCAAGCGCAGCTTTAAGAACTTCAATATCCATTTCTTGTTCCTCCACTTGTTTGACATCCACTTCCACTTCAGTTGAAGTTTCAGCATCATGTTCAGATTTTTCCAATTCTAAATTATCTTCCGGCGCAAGCCAGTTGATAAACTTCTTAATTAAAGACAGCCTATTATCTGTCAATGAATTTTCCATATGGTCAACAGTATCATAATTTATATCATTTTGCAATTTATCATTAATAAAATTCTCATCTAAATTATTTTGGTCTAAAGGTAATGTTAGTTCCAGCAGATATTCAAGCAACACCTCTTCCAAATCTTCGGTAGAATAGCCTTTGTTTTTCGTGTTTTTATACCCTTCCAGAAGACGCCTACCCTTTGCTGTCAAGTCCCCCTTTGGGTCTTTAAGGCGTGGTATGTCTGCTTCTTTTGGGTCGTTTCCAAGGACATACCCCAATATACCATTTGTGTCCATTTTTACAAGATCAATGGTTGCCAACGCATTGGCTGGATTGTCAACTAGGCTTAACTCTCCTAATTCGTATTCCTTGATAATATGAATTGGTCTATTTTTGTAAAGCTTGCCAGCAAGTATTTCTTTTTTGATAATTTTCCCACCAATAGAAAAAGCCCTGAGGGTTCCGTCAAGAATTTTTTGCCAAGTAGACTCAGCACCTTTTGAGATGTAGGCTTCTACTTCAATTGCATTATATTCTTGTCCTTCAAGATCTTTCATTTTTACTGGCTTATAATTAATTGCCCTACCAACAGCAATTGGGGCATGCATTTCTCTAATGTTGCCCTGCCAGTTTTTAAACGCAATTTCCGACGCAGAAAAGTCAACTATGTCATTTGATTTATCAATATTATCCGCTGTGGCAATGCCAGAAATTATGCGTTGTTCTTTCTTAATTAGATTAATAGGAAAAGAAAAATTTAATTTATCCATACTGTATTGTATAGTATATTGTATTATTTTAATATATGCAAGTTATGCAACTGCATATACAGCCAAAGTAACGCTAGCTGTTATAACTTCAAATTTAGGGTAGTCTCCCACAACTGCAACATAACCCCCGCCACTATCTTTTGCCGGGATTACAATCTGATGCGGACCACCATTTAACTTAACAGTTGCATTGCTTGTAGCATGGGTATTATAAAAATAAATACAACTGGTGTGTATATTTAAAGATACAGTACCGCTTGCGCTTGTAACTGCTGTATTAGAATATACTATTTCGCCTTTGTAACTCATTCAGAACCTCCTGTGGTATCTTGTGCTTCGCCCCTCTCGGCTTGGTCTCCAGATTCTCTTGGGTCCGAAGCCCCCTGTGGGGTATCAGAGCGAGCGTTTCGTGGCTGAGAGGCTATGTTATTAGAATTTCCAACCGGAGCACCAGGCTCAGATTGTTCTTTCTTAATTTTGGTTGGGAACGGCAAAGGAATATCCCCATCGGTTCTTTCGGTCAAGCCAAGCGCCGTCCGAACTTCATTTGGAGAAATAACTTCTGTTCTCAAATATCTATCATTAATTCTAGATTGAATATCTTCATCAATCAAGTCAATTCGTTTAAATTTCATTACTAGCAAATCACTGAATTCAGCAATAACTCTGTTTAACTTTTTTTCAATAACAGACTGATCTGGTCCAATAACTTGCATTTTGAAAGTTTTATCTGCATCTCTTGAAACGGCCAAGTTAGCATTATCGTACACGCCAACCTTGGGTGCAGGAACTCGATTAGCAACAAGAATTTCATCTCTGTTGGATTTGCGAAATTTATCAAACGAAGCATCTTGAATACCAGCTTCTAGTTTTTCAAATTTGATATCACTTTCAGAACCAATAGATGCTGGCAAAGGAATTACCAATGTCCCATGATTGCGACCTTTAACTTCTTTCCTAAAATAATTTACCAATTCTTGTTTTGATTTATTGCTGAGCTTTGCCCCTTTAAGAACAATTGCGTAACGCGGGATAGCTTTGTTTTCAAAATAATCAATATTATATTCTTTGGCAAATTTGTCTCCTACAATTGCGGCTGCTGCTGACACAGAAGAAGGAATTCCGTAGTAAGTATTTTTTGGTGAATATGTTTTGAAATGAATAATTTCATTCGGATTAAAATCTCCGTTAATGGGGTCTGCGGTTTCTTTGTCACCAAAATTTCTAAAAAAGACCGCAGATATTTTGTTGCTTCTAGCAATTTGTACATAACCATCTCGCTTACGCCTAACTCTGACTAGAGTTGCAGGAATGTGTCCAATGTATCCAATCTCCCCTGCATTATTTCTTCCAAACTCAACATAGCCATTACCAATTGTTAAAACATCTTGCCAAACCTTGACCATTGTTTCAATAAAAGTTTCTTCTTTGTTTGTGTCTTCAAAAATTTGTTCTAGTCTTTCTTTTTCGTCTTGAAGGGCTTTACGCACTCTGGCTAACTTGTCCGGGTCGTTGGCCACTTTTTCAATTTTTCTTTTTGCCTTTAAAGTTTCTATAAATTCAAAACCAAGACCAACCGTGTTCATTACTCTGGCAGATACAGATGCATTGTGAATGGCGCTAGAATCATAAAGACCAGCGAGAGTTTCTAAATCATATGGCGGATTTATAATATCGTATAAGGAATATCCATCTAGCGTTTCGGGATCAATATATTTGGTAGATAGGCCATCTATTCCTTCATATTTTTTAGCCAATCTTTGAACTTTGCGTTTCATTTTTAATGAAAGATCATTAAAATTAATTTTTACAAAAGGATCATCATTAACGGAAACTGGTTCAAACCCAAAATAATTTACATCATCAATTTCGTTCAAAGATTCCTCATCTTCCATGTGTATCATATGTTTATCTTTCATTTTGTTTCAATCCATCAAAAAAATCTTCATAAGGGTCGGGCAACAGGCCGTTGTTAAAACGCTCTGTTTGGTCATCTCTCTCCGATGAAGAGACCTTCCTTGCCCCTTGAACCCAAACAACCTTTCCTTCGTCAGAACCAGACCAGTAAATAGCGGCTTCCAACACTTTCTTTTCAATAACACTATCTCCAACAAGCCCTTCGGCGGAAAGAATATTCTTATCGGCGTCCATTAGCGGTTGTCCGTTAGGCAAAATCCACATACATACACCATAGGCTCTTTCTGGAACCCAAAATTGACTTTTTTTGACAGTATCGTGCTTCATTAACACCAAGTATACACCAATTTTATTAAAAAAAGAATATTTTTAAGCAATACAAATGTAATTTGTTTATTTTCTAAACATTACCTTACCGGACAGGCGTTGGTAGGGCAATCTTCAAGTGGCAACAGTATGTTTTCTGGGGTTGAAACAGCCGGAATTGACAAATCAAGTTTTGAAATCGCTAGTTTATACTCGTTTTCAGTAATTTCTTCATATGGAGGTAGCACAAAGTTATGATCTACATGAAGCAAAAACGATACTGACTTAATATATTTATCATAATTCTTTGATAACCAATCTTTAATAGACTCTAATTCTTCTTTACGATAATAAACCGTCACAGAAACGGCATTATCAGCCCAGATAGTTTGAAGTTTTTTAACCCATTCAAGCTGATCAACCGCTGTCATGTTTTTAGCAAGAACAGAATTTTCTGGAGATTTGCACGGGAACTCAATCACATATTTGCTGTGGTCTTCACGACCATCCAGCCCCATCTCCCAAACAATTTTATAGCCGCGTTTGCGACAAACATCTACCAATGGGTCAACAGAATTAAAGCGCACTCTCCTGATGTAATACGGCGCAAAAGCCGGGTGTATGCCCGGTGTAACGCCAGGAAGTAAAGAAAGGGTTCCTGATGGTTGCACGGTAGTCAGCCTTACAGAAGGAGCCCAGTTTTTTTCAGCCGAATACTCAGCGTCAAATTTTCTAATGTAATTATAAACTTCATCTAACCACTTAATTTTGTTTTCATCACACTGTAATATCCCAGTAACCGATTGTCCAAGTCTAGAATTTTTGTGAACAATTATGTTTGTTTTTTCATAAGGGTAAGAAAGTTTAGAAATTTGTTTTTGAATTATATACAACAATTTACTAATTTCTTTAAATTGTGATAGAGAATCAACATTGGGCAAAAATATAGTTGCAAGATTGCAGGACTCCCCATCGCCCAAAGCAATTTCCGCACATGGGTTAAATCCTTCTATGGTTGAATCTAAATTCTTCTCTCCAATTCTCCCGTAAGTTCTAGCAAGTTTTCTGTTTAACAAACCATATGGCTCACCGGTGCCATCATATCCTCGCCATAACTCTGGCATAATTTCATTATACGCATCAGCATAGATTGAATTATTACTATTAGATCTCCATGCAGGAATATCACCAGAGCCCCAATTTTTTGCTCTTAAAAACAAAACATCATCAGGATCTCCAATAGCAATTTGTGCTGAACGCCGCGATGAACCAGAAACAACAACTCTACCAATAATGTTACAAATGTCCAAAACATCTATGGAACGCAATTTTTTATTAATTCTGTTATTGAAAACTTTGCAAATATCAGTAATGCCATCTATCAAAGAACCAGGACCAGAAGCCGTGCCTCCAAAAGTTTTCACTGGTGCTCCAAACTCGCGAATTAAAATAGTTGAGTATGTAAAAGATTTACCGGTAATAAAATAAGACTCTAATACTTTATGCAACAGTGCTCTCCAGCCCTGACGAGAATCGGGAATAATAAAATCCGCATCATTTGTTCTTTCTGCGGTAATTTTATCTACACTTTTAACTTTTGGTAGTTCATGGATTTTGGCTCTTTCTACAGAAAACCCAACGCCTCCGCCAAGCATCAAATAATCAAACAATAATTCAAAATCTTCAATTTTTTCAATATTGGTAAAAAAACAATTATTTAACGAAGTTCCTGATAATTTAGAAACCAAAGGTGTGCCTAGTTGCCACAAAGCACGACCAGAAACGCTACAGCGCAAATTAAACATATGATCAAAAAGGGTTTCGGCTTGTCGCTGAGTAAAAGGAACCCCAATTTCTACAGCCCCATCAATAATCCTTTTAAGGGTTTCTACCCATGTTTCTGTTCTATCTGTCCCGTCAACTTTTCTGCTATAGGTTCTTAAATATACAATTTCTCCCAAACCCCCAAAGCCCCAAGGAACTTGTTTTTGGGAATAAGAATTTATAAAATTAGCATTTAATAATGACAATACAGCCTCCGCAAAAGTAAGTAACTAGTTTACTATGTAACAAGTTAAAGTCAATTAATGTTACTAAGGATTACAAAAAAGAATTTTCGTAAAACTCTAAACGCTTGAGAATCTTATCAGCCACCATTCCCCAAGAAAACTCGGAATGTAAAATTTTTGCAGATTTTAAAGAAAATTTTTTGTAAATATCATACTCATTCACAACACTAGACATCAAATGCAACAGTTCGTCAAAATCAGGGCTTGCCCAATTCCCAGTGTCGGCAGCGTAAAGATTGTCTTGCCAATCAGCTTTGACGAAACTTGCTGATAGAGGAATTCCGTAATGAGAAAAATCTTTACAGCCAGTTGCATCTGTCAAAATTGTTGGCATACCAGTAGCAATTGATTCAAATGGAATCATACCAAAACCTTCTCCCATTGTTGGATAAACCATGCAGTGACATTTATGGTACAACTCAACTAATTCATCAGTTGAATAATTATCTCCAATACCAATGATTTGCGGGTGATACACAGCCGGCATTAGTTTGTTATCAATATAACACTCTGCTGTGCAGAATTTGTTGTATTTCAATATTAATCTATAATCGTCATTGTCTTCATACAATTCTAAAAATGCATCTACAACCATTTGAGCATTTTTTCTTTTATTGTCACCGCCAACATGTAGGAAAATAAATCTTCTTGTTAATTGTCTATCGTAAATAGAAAATGTTGGAGATATCCCATGCGGAATTGTATAGATGTTAACATTGGCATTATATTTTTTATATACATCATTAATAAACTCTGATGTGGCCCAAACTTCATCACATTTTTGCATATTATCAATCCAGTGTGGTGGAATTTTAGTTGACTCCCAAGGAGTATAGCCAATTGTATATTTTGATTTATATTGATAATAAGGAGGTGGGCAAAAATTTATATGATAAGGAATATCTTCTCGGTTATAAAAAACCCCACATTCTTTTGCTTGCAAACTTCTAATAGTTTCTAGGGCTGCAACCTGATAGCCCTGACTAAACCAAAATTCACCGGATACGTCTTGATTGTTAAGACTAAACCAACTAATTTTTTTCATTAAACTACTCTTTTTCAGTTTCGACTGTGTTATTAATTCCTAACATATTTAAACATTGTACACCTTTTTCCATAAGGGCAAGAGCTGTTTCTTCAGAAATTTCGCAAGTAATTGGCGAGTTGGTAAATACACATCGCGTAGCTGCCAGATAGAATCCATTAAATTTTGTAATTGTGATATGAGAAGGATCAAGAATTGCCGCTGGTCCATAATCGTCTGATTCTGCAATCGCAATTATTTTCATACTCAACTCTATCATTTTTTTGGTTAAAACGAAAATTCTAACCACCGTATGCTAGCATGCTTAGTACACTAATATGCTTATTATTTATATATTTATTAAGTATGCTTAGTATACATAGCATGCTGGTACGCATTGGCATGCGTAAGCATACCACAAAAATAAAAAAATTTCTGCATATTTCAAATTTCTTATTTGTCTGATAGTATTTATTGTGGGAGGTTTATGGCGACTTTGATTTTTTGGTTAATTTGGAGTGCTGTTGGTTCTATTGGAATAAAATATACTAGTATGCAATTGTTAAATGTTGATTTGGATTTAATCCCAGCATTTTTGATTTTATTAACATATCAGTGGATTCGGTTTGTTAAGCCAGTAACACAAGATGAGATTAAAAAAGAAAAACAAAGTTCATTGTCAGATTTTAATACAATTATTTACAAAAATTTTAAAAAAAATAAATGAAAATTTCAAACTTTAAAGACAATACAGATTTAGAAGATTTTAGAAGTTTGCAAATTATAATTAAAGCCGTACCGTATAATAAAAGTTATCTGCCAGCTTTTGCTATTATGTCACCAGAAGAAACTTATCCAATGTCATTGGACGAATTAAATTGTTTAATGGATGGAGTAGAAATTGCCAGATCTAAAATAGACGAAATTATTAATTTTATTTTGCAAAAACATTTGTTTACCGAAAACGATAACATTAAAGGAGATGAAAATGATACTGGGCCAACTGATTAAAGATTTCCCCTACCCCACTAGAACATGCCCATATTGTAATACAACATTAATTGTAATTAATGCAGTTCATTGGCATGAAGATAAACATCAATATAAAGCTTTATATTTTTGTTCTAACGCTAAATGTCCCATTTATAACGAAGGAGCAAAACAGGCTTATGCTCGGATTGTATACTCTTCAGAAGAAGCTGCTCATTATTTTTGGAAAATTAAAATTCCAGTACAACGGTGGGAGCAAAAAGACACTGTTTCGGTTTATGAATAATATGATAGAATTAAATTATGCCCATTCATTCTTGTTCTGATCATGGCAAACCCGGCTACAAGTGGGGTAATCGGGGGAAGTGCTACACATACACATCTGGAGATGAGGGCTCTATGAAAAGAGCAAAGAACAAAGCTCGGCTACAGGGCCTCGCTGCCAGAATTAATGGTTATCAAGAAAAAGCCAATGAAGTAACAACAGGATCTATGCAGTCTGGGATTAAAAACCCACAACAAGGCTATAAACCTAAAAAGAAAAAACGAAAAATGGTAGAAATAAAAGAAAAGTGATACAATTTATTTTGTATCACTTTTGATATAAGGAGAATGTATGAAATTTATTAATATCCCAGTAGACAATGCTGAGAAAATGGTTCAACAACATCAACTCTTACTCAAAGAAGCCCTTAAGGCAGCCGCTTATCATCAAGAACAAATTGATCAACTTTCAAAAGCTGTTAAAGATGTAACCTTTATGCTGACCGAAACAACTCAAAGTGCTGGTGGCACAGACACCGGCTCAACCGGTGAGCCAGCTTCAAGCGCTCCGGCCCCAACAGGTTTTGTAGATGACGGAAAAGTACAAGAGGTCAATAAACAAAATCTTATTTCTTTGCTAAAAGAACATGAATCAAAATTTGGGGAGTTTGATATTAACCCCGAAACAATTGCCACTTTTTTGCTGAGTAAGTAATGGAAACAGAAATCATTGTTGCAATTATTACCATTCTTGGTGGAATTACAGTTGCTTTAATTCAACAAAGTAGAAAAGAAAATAAAATAGATCACAATATTGTAGCAACAATGATTAAAGATGTTCACAAAGATGTCGTTAAAGTGGAAGATAAATTAGAACATGTTGAAGTAAAACTAGACGATCATATTAAAGAACACAAAACAATTCCAGTAATTAAACCGGTAGTAACAAAAAGAAAATAATTTTAAATAACCAGTCTTGATTTGGCTTATTTCGTAAGATTAAGCCAGATACGGGGCTGGTTATTTTTTTATAAAATGGCAACATTTTCTATTTTAATGTGGTAGAGTGTTTACAGACAGAAAGAAGGACACCGTGAATACCGAAGAAACACCCGAAATTACAGAGCCTAGCAGTTTTATAGTTAGCGATATAGAGCTAGAAAACATTTATGAAAAATTGATGAATACTGTAAAAGAATCGCTTACTCCCGTAGCAGAAAGAACCGCCAGCGCAGTGATTTTTGGCTACTACAAGGGCTGGAATTTTTCTAAAACTGTAAAATATTACAACTTAGAAGAAAGCATGGCGACCAATTTTTGGAAACACTTTGATTTTAAATTAAAGGAAGGAGGTAAAACTATGAGTAGAACAAAAACTAAACAAAATAATATTGTACGTTATTTGGAAAAAAATGTTGGGCAAGTTGTGACACCCGCAAAGGTATCAACAGATGTCAGCATCTCTCTTCCAACATTTTACAATTTCTACAACGCCAACCGTCAATTCTTTAAGAAGGTTAAGCGCGGTCAATTTGAAATTGTAAATCCAAAAGAACAACGAGAATCAGAATTGAATTCGTAATAAAAAAGCAGCCATTTTTTAAGGAGTGACATGACAATAGTAAAACAGCCAATCAATAATAATACAGTCATTACTTGGGAAATGGCTGCCTATTCTTCTGCCGAAGAATTGTACAGCAGTATAGACGCATATGCTAAAAATGAACTTTATACTTTACGATATGCGATTGATCACTACATAAATTCAAGATTTTATTTGGATGTTGATGGAACAAACAAACTTGCAGAGCACAAATATCTTTGGGCACTGCTTTCTTCGGGCGCATTTGATATTGCAAGACAGTTTGATATTGCTTACTTGTTAAGTAAGTCAGAAATATTGAATACTGTTATTAATAAACAAAAAGATTATGGGCATAAAAATATTGCAAGATTTGGGATAACCGGCTTGGTAATTAGAGTCCACGACAAAGTTGCCAGAATAGAAAACCTAATGGCAAAAGAGAAATATCATAATTCGGTTGCAGATGAAACATTGTTAGATACCTTGATGGATATTATTGGTTATTCCATTATTGCTTTTATGTGGTTAAATAATACCTTCATGTATGAATTAGAAGGTCATTATGAAAAAACCATTACATAAACACTTGGTGCTGCGGGGGATGATTACCGACCCGCCAACATCAGAGCAGGTAGTTATTGATTGGCTAAAAGATTTTGTCAAAAAAATTGACATGAAAATTGTCCAGGGTCCATTTGCCTCAATGATTACCACAGAAGGGAATCGTGGTCTTACTGCCTCTGTAATGATTGAAACATCACACATTGCATTTCATATTTGGGATGAAACAGATCCAAGCTTAATTCAATTTGATTTGTATACATGTTCAATTTTAAATCTTTCGTTTGTGCTTGATCTTATAGAATCCTTTTTTAAATTTTCAGAATATCAATATATGGTACTAGATAGAGAGCACGGGTTAGAAATCGTTAAAGGAAATTATTGGCAATGCCGATGACTAAAAAAAAAGACAACCACATTGAAGCCTGGGTTTTACGATATGTCGTTTCTTTAAAAAAACTATTACACCTAACTGATTGGAATATTGTTGTACAAAACGAACCATGCGCATCTGACTCTTTTGCAGAAATAGATGTAATAACCGCCCAGCGTCTTGCAAAAATGTATTTGAATAAGGCTTATAAAAAAGACAGTCCGGAAAGTATCCGAGCAACTATAGTTCATGAGTTATTGCATTGCCATCTGTCTCCGATATCGGAACTGTCTAGGGAAATTTTAAAACCCCTTGCCGAAGAATTGGGTGGCAACAGGGTTATTAAATCCGCAATCAATGGCATTGAGTATGAAACAGAAAGAAGTATTGATGGAATTGCTGAATCTATAGTTATGTATTTCCCATTACCAAATATGCCAAAGAAAAAAAGTAAAAGAAAAAAGATAATTAAGAAAAAAACAATCAGAAAAAATAAAAAATAATTATGTTGATTCCAAACAATATGATTCCCCATATTCAAAAAATTTTTGCTGGAGAATATGACATTCCTTTTAATGCCTCTAGTCCTGTAATTTTTGATGTTGGAGCCAACATTGGGGCTTTTACACGATGGGCAAGCGCACGATGGGCAAACAGCA
>Ga0194119_10007807_pt1 | contig 14946 bp, 13 predicted proteins | sample TA2MahC100mmetaG_FD_148620 | JGI IMG/M metagenome (GOLD analysis project Ga0194119, IMG submission 148620) | Freshwater microbial communities from Lake Tanganyika, Tanzania - TA2015018 Mahale Deep Cast 100m | ecosystem: Environmental > Aquatic > Freshwater > Lake | place: Tanzania: Lake... | reverse complement strand
GATCGCCCGTTCGTGGTTTCCGACCAGGCTGATCAGTCTGGCGAGGGCGGCGGCGTCGCCATTCCATTCGATCGTGATGTGCAGCCCGCAGCTGCTGTTGACCTTCGCCCCGTGTTCGTTGATCCGGTCGATCGCCTCGCAGACCTCGGCCATCCCGGCAGCCCCCCGCAGTTTCGGGCTGACAAATTCGCACCCCTTGCGGAAGGAATTCTCTGGTTGAATACTGCTGTCGCGTTCGGCTCGCCATCCCGTTGGCAGCCAGGGGACCTGCACCCCGTTGTGGTACGGTCCGATCGGGGTGGTGTCGCTGTTGGGCAGCGTTGTTTCGAATTCAATCCCGAAGGCGATCTCGCTGGCGTTCATCTGTGTTCTCCCGTGGTTCGTTGTGTGGTTTGGTGCGAGGCGTCGTTCGCTTCGCGTGACACACATGTGCCATGGGTTCGGGAACAACTCAAGGTCGTTCCGAATCAATTTCTCAGTCTTTTTCCATGTTTCGCAGGTGTTTGGAGGACGCCCGGGAAGGCCCGCTGCGGGGCGATCCCGGAAGTCCGCCAACCCTTCGCACTGTCACCCGCCTGGCCACCTCGGGCCACGTGGTGCCGCCGTGGCGTTTGCGGCGGCTATCGCACCACAGCGCTGCGACCATGCTGGTGTGCCAATCGCAGCGCCTCCCGCAGCTGCCAGACAGCGATCTGGTGGACGTCGAGGTGGTCGCTACCTCGATTCTCCAGAGTCGGGATCTCCAAAATGCGGCGGGCGATGGATGCCAGTTCCGCATCGGTGTGGATCTCGAACTCACATCGCTGCAGCCCCTCGCGGCAACTGGCTGCCTGGTCATCCCGGCACATCCCGGCTGCCCGACGCCAAAGCGCTGCGGCCTGCGGCCATGCGTTTGCCCGTTCCGCCGATTCGGCTTCCTCCATGAAGTCTGCGGCTTCCAGTGGTTCTGACATGTTGTTCCCCGGTTGGTTCAAAGACAAAAGCGACGTGCGTCCCGCTGACGCACGTCGTTCGGTGGCCACCTGGCCGTCAGATGTTCCGCAGGCTGAACTGGCCCCGCTCCGCCTTGAGAAAGCGGGCGTTGTCGCCCCTGGTCTGCAGTTCCCGGAGGATGGCCGAGTACAGCGTGGAGTGCGGTGTCTTGCCACCGGGGCTCCGCCAGTAACCCCGTTCGGCCATCGCCTCGACCATCTGTTTCGTGTTCATGGTGCCGCCGGTCTCCTGCAGAACCCGGGCTGCGGCATCCAGCTGGCTCATGGAACCCGAGCTGTCGGTAGTGCCGGTGGCGGCCACCTCCGCCTTCTTCGGGCGACCTCGCCTGGCTGCCGGCGGGCTTGCCACTGCCACCGTTGCGGCTGCAGCGGTTTCGGTTGCGGTTGCGGTTTCGGTCTTGCGGCTCTTCTTTGCCATGGTCGTTTGCCTTTCAGGCAGGGGATGAAAAGAAAGGACCTCAACCCACATGGTCGAGGCCCAGGAGGTTTCCCGGATGCGGCGAGCGTTGAACGATCGCCTTTCGCCATCCGGATCTGTGAACTCCACCAGCGTGGAGCCATGGTCAATTCGCACCCGAGCCCGGCATTCGTTCACCATCAGCAGCGTGGCGGTGAGGTCGATTTCCGGGACTCGGAATTTGGTGCCAGCGGGAAGGTCAATCAGTCGTGGCATCGGTCGTCTCCGGAGTCAGACAAGAGTCCAGGCGGTCTTAGATCCGTACCCGAGCTGCGTTCCCTCGAGGATGTAGATCAAGTTGGGGCAGGTGTCGCTGTCGTTCTCGTCGTCGTTGTGCAGCACCTCTTCCGCGGTGACCACTCCGGCGATGGTTGTCTCGAATGGCCAGTTCGGTTGCGTCTGCAGCCGGACCTCGCAGTCCGGTCCAAACAGGTCGTTGTATTCTTTGAGTCGTTCGATCAGGTCGTGGATGTTCATGGTTTGCCTTTCGTTGGTTCAGCGTCCGAAGGTGTGTTCTGCGATCCCGGCAGCCAGGAAGTCGACAATCGTCTTCGCGTCTGTGGTGGCGGGCTGTACATCCCAGCCGCGCTCGAAGCTCGCTACCTCTTGGTGATCTGCCTGGCGTTGCAGCCAGAGTTTGCTGATCCGGCTGGTTCCGAGTTCGTGCTCTTCGCTCTCTGCGTGGTCTTCGAAGACCAGGACCTGAAAGCGGTGTCCGGCGATGGTTCCGTCAACCCAGGTGCCTCCGATCCCGCCTTCGCGTGGCGTGGTCTTCCGAATCACCAGGTCGCTGCCAATCTCGTTTGTTCGTGTCTTGCGGGCCATCGTCGTCTCCTTTGTGTGCGGGGAACCAATCGTTCAACGACCACACAGTTACCTCCGGCTCGGGGATCACATCCACTTCATTCGCATCGATTCCGACTGAATTTCAGCAGGTTTTTGGGGGTGGTCGCATGAGTTCCCCGACACCGCGGATTGATCCGCAGAAAATGGCACCAGAAGACGCCTCACGATTGCTGACCCGCATCGGAGGCCGCCCGGTTTCCGAGGACATGATCCGCGCGGATATCGAGCGTGGTGCGCCCACGAATCCCGATGGTTCGGTCAATCTGGTCGTTTACGGAGCGTGGCTGGTTCGCCAGCTGGCGGAAGGAGAGTCCCATGGCGATTGATCCACGAAACCTGCGTCCGGGCGAACTGTGCCGCCTGCTGAACTCAACCCCGCTGGGGACTGTGATCAGCGAACGCCAGCTGTATCGCCATCGCACACGTGCGGGGCTGCGGCTGGGTGAGGGCAATCGGATCGATCTTTTGAAGTATGTGGCGTGGCTGGTGGAGGAGGTCCACAAGCCTCGGGAAGCGGCTGCCAGCACCGATTACGAGGTGCTGAAGGAGCGTGCCCGGGCTCGCAATGCGGCCATCGCACGTGCGGGTCGTGATATCGGTGAGTTGCCCGGGGTCGTTGATTCGGATCGCCGCCAGCGTGCGGCGGAGAGTTTTCAGACGTTCTGCGAGGCTTACTTTCCCCGCACCTTCCATCTGGCGTTCTCGGACGACCACCGCAAGGTGATCGCGAAGATTGAGGAAGCTGTACTGTACGGTGGTCTGTTCGCCCTGGCAATGCCTCGAGGCAGCGGAAAAGCGCTGGCGCTCGACACGCCTCTCGTTACGCCGTTCGGCTGGACAACGATGGGCAAAGTCCAGGTTGGCGACCTGCTGTTTGATGAAGAAGGCTGGCCGTGTTGCGTTACCTACGCCACAGATGTACAGCTTGATCGTCCGTGTTACCGTGTTGATTTCAGCGATGGCGAGTCCATCGTCTGTGATGCGGACCATCTCTGGACGGTGGAAGACCGGTACAGTCGTCGGAACCCGCTGACGCTGACCACGCAGGAGATGGAACCTCGCGTCATCGTGTCTCATAACCGACTCTGGGCCGAGCATCGATATCGCGTGCCGATGACCGAGCCTCTTCGATGCCCGGAGGCTCCGCTGGATGTCGATCCGTACATTCTCGGATACTGGCTGGGCGACGGTGCGAGGAGCACGAACACGGTGACTGTGCACACAAATGACGCTGCAGAAGTCGCAGCGGAGTTTGAGCGGCTCGGCGAAACATGTCGCATTTCAGAACCAGTCGACAATGTGGTCACCATCGTTGTGGGAAAAGGACATTGTGCAGATTCGGTGCGGTGCAACATGCGTCCGTCGCTGCGTGTTCGTTTGCGAGTTCTCAAAGTCCTGCTCCGTAAGCATATTCCCGAGAAATATCTTCGGGCAGCACCGTGGCAGCGACTGGCACTGCTGCAGGGGCTGATGGACACAGATGGTTCGATCGGGAGAAATGGGCACTGTGAGATCACGCTGAAAGACGATCAACTCGCTCATGATCTCGGTGAGCTGCTTTCAAGCCTCGGTTTCAAATGGCGACGACAGCAGCGATACGTTCATCGCGATGGGCGACGATATGGGCCGTATCTTCGCTATCACTTCACCGCATGTTCTGACTTCCCGGTCTTTCGCCTATCGCGAAAACGAGCCCGCCTGCAGCCACGGCCAGCCAAAGGCGGGACCGCTCTGAATCGATACATCGTGGCAATTACGCCCGTTGCCAGCGTGCCCGTGCGGTGCATTCAGGTAGATTCGCCATCGAGCTTGTACCTCGCTGGAAAGAAAATGGTGCCGACCCATAACACGACCATCGCTGAATGTGCCTGCCTGTGGGCCATCCTGTTTGGACATCGGGAATTCGTGGCTCTGATCGGTGCCAGTGAAGCCCATGCCGAGGAGATGCTGGAATCGATCAAGATGGAACTGGACGGCAACGACCTGCTCCTGGAAGACTTCCCGGAAGCCGTGTTTCCTATCCATTGCCTCGATGGCATCGCCAACCGGTGTGCAGGCCAGTTGCACGACGGTGAACGCACGCACATCGTCTGGACGGCCCGGGAGATCGTATTGCCGACCATTACCGGATCCCGGGCCTCCGGAGCTGTGATCCGGGTGGCCGGAATCACCGGACGCATCCGAGGCATGAAGTTCAAGCGACCGGACGGCCAGACGGTCCGCCCGTCGCTGGTGGTGCTGGACGACCCGCAGACCGATGAATCCGCGAGGTCACCGTCGCAGTGCGCAGCACGGGAGAGCATTCTTGCCGGTGCCGTGCTGGGTCTGGCTGGCCCGGGTCGCAAGATCTCCGGCATCATGCCTTGTACGGTGATTCGCCCGGAAGACATGGCCGACCGGATCCTCGATCGCGAAAAGCATCCGCAGTGGCAGGGGCAGCGGACGAAGATGGTCTATTCCTTCCCGACCAACGAGAAGCTGTGGGCACAGTACGCTCAGGTGCGAGCAGACAGTCTGAGGCAGGAAAAGGGCCTGTCGGAAGCCACGTTGTTCTACCGGGAACACCAGGACGCAATGGATGCCGGCTCCGTGATCGCCTGGCCAGAGCGTTTCAATCAGGACGAGGCCTCGGCCATCCAGCATGCCATGAATCTTCGGCTGCAGAACGAAGCAGCGTTCTTTGCGGAGTATCAGAACGAGCCGCTGCCGGAACAGACGGGCGAAAACGACCTGCTGACCGCCGACCAGATTTGCGTGAAGACCAACGGCCAGCCTCGCGGCCTGATCCCGCTGGGCTGCAGCCATCTCACCATGTTTGTGGACGTTCAGCAGAAGCTGCTTTACTGGCTGGTCTGTGCGTGGGAGGACGACTTCACCGGTCACGTGGTTGACTACGGCAGTTACCCTGACCAGCGACGACAGTACTTTACGCTGCGGGATTCCACACGCACACTGGCGACTGTCGCCAAAGGAACGGGGCTGGAGGGAGCCATCTACGCCGGCCTTGAGACGCTGATCGGCGAGCAACTGAGTCGTCGGTGGCATCGGGAGGACGGCACCGAGTTGCAGGTGGAGCGATGTCTGATCGATGCGAACTGGGGTTCCAGCACTGATGTGGTCTATCAGTTCTGCCGGCAGTCTCGGCACTCAGGATCGCTGCTGCCGTCGCACGGTCGCTTCGTGGGCGCTGCCAGTCGTCCGTTTTCAGAGCACAAGCGAAAGCCCGGGGAACGCATCGGGTTGAACTGGCGGATCACCACGACGGTCGGCAAGCGGGCCATTCGGCACGTGCTGTTTGACACGAATTTCTGGAAGTCGTTCGTGCATGCCAGGCTGGTGGTGTCGCAAGGGGATCCCGGCTGCCTGTCGTTGTTCGAGTCGATCCCTGAGCAGCACCGTCTGCTGGCCGAACACCTCACGGCCGAATATCGGATCCGCACCGAGGGGCGAGGCAGGACGGTGGACGAGTGGAAGATCCGGCCGGAGCAGTCTGACAACCACTGGCTGGACTGTCTGGTCGGCTGCGCCGTAGCTGCTGCAGCACAGGGGTGCGTGCTGTTCGGAACGGAAGCTCCCGAAGCTCCGCGGAAGAAAATCAGCCTGTCACGAATTCAGAAACAGCGATGAAATTTGCATTTTTTTTGGTTCTTCACCCGAATCTGTGGGTAAAGAGTGTGGTTTAAAAGCTCCGCTCAGGTTCAGCAAACGGGGTTCCGCCCCTTTTCGCCTCGCCGTCGCATCGCCTCAGTTGTGAAGGCGATGCGACGGCGAGGCGAACGGGGCTCAGGCCGTTCATTGGAGGTCCAGAAAACTGGACGTCCGTAGTTTTGGGAGGACAGCATCTGGCGGATCTGTCATGATCCAGTTGCGAAAGAAAGTCCATGACTGGGAGTCCGCGAGATGCAACTGCAAACGATCCTAAACAAGGTCCAGAAATTCAAGGGATACGTGTACGAAAACGTGACATTGTCTCAGGATGGCAAGAAGCTTGACGTCCTGATTCGACCTCGAAGCGGTTCCTCTCCAACGTGTTCGGACTGCGGCCGGAAAGGCCCTGTGTATGACCATCTTCCGAAGGCTCGGCGATTCGAGTTCGTACCGTTGTGGCAAATCGCCGTGTTCTTTGTCTACGTGATGCGGCGTGTCGACTGCCGCCACTGCAAGCGAATAGTTGTGGAGCAGGTTCCGTGGAGCGATGGGAAGCATCACACCACACTGACGTATCGCTGGTTTCTGGCGGAGTGGGGGCGGCGGCTGAGTTGGTCAGAAACAGCGGCCGTATTTCGCACATCATGGCAAACAGTCTTCCGCAGTGTTCGCTATGCGGTGATGTGGGGAATAGCCAATAATTCGTGGGAAAACGTCACGGCCATTGGCATCGACGAGATTGCATGGAAGAAGGGTCACAAATATCTGACGCTGGTGTACCAGATCAACGAGGGTGGCCGGCGTCTGCTGTTCGTGGCGCAGGAGCGTACGAAAGAGTCGTTGGCTCAATTCTTCCGCATGTTGAAGGCGGACAAATGCCAGCGGATCGAGTATGTGGTGAGTGACATGTGGAGAAACTACCTCGACGTGGTTCAGGAGTTTGTTCCGAACGCTGTCCACGTGCTTGATCGCTTCCATGTGATGAAGAAGTTCAATGAGGCGTTGGATGAGATCCGTCGTGAAGAGACGCGTGAACTGCGCGCCGCAGGTTACGAGCCGGTGCTCAGGAAGGCTCGCTGGTGCCTTCTGAAACGACCAGAGAATCTGACCGATCGTCAAACGACATCGCTTCGAGAGATTCTGAAGCACAACCTGAAGACCGTGCGAGCATGGCTGTCACGGGAAGACTTCCAGCGTTTCTGGGAATACAGCTCTCCGGCATGGGCGGGAAAGTTCCTCGATGAGTGGACAGATCGCACGATGCGTACGCGGCTTCAACCATTGATGTCAGTGGCCGAAATGCTGCGACGTCACAAGCCACTTTTGCTGAATTGGTTCCGAGCGCGAGGGGAGTTTTCAGCAGGCTGTGTGGAGGGCATGAATGGCAAGGCGAAATTGACGATGAAAAAAGCCTATGGATTTAAGTCGTACAATGTGGCGGAAGTGGCACTCCTGCATACACCTGGGAAGCTACCAACCCCGGAAGTCGCCCACAGATTCTGGTGAAGAGGCAATTTTTTTGACGGTATTCGCCGTCAAAAAATAGAGCAGTAGATGGGAGAAAGTTGAGAGTAGAAAACTCGAAACTTTCTCCCATCTGCTGCGGTCTCCTCTCTACTTTCCACTCTCTAGAACGCCCCCAGACGGCCCTTCCAATGGCCTTCGCGTTCGAGAAATTGGTCGTCTACCAAAAGTCCGTCGATTTCGCGGACCAGATCTGCTTGAGATCCGAAAACTTCGCCCGTGGCTACGGCTTCCTTGCTGACCAACTCAACCGCGCGGCTCTTTCGATTTCTGCCAACATCGCCGAAGGCAACGGTCGCTTCACTAAGCCCGACCGCAAAAACTTCTTCGGCATCGCCCGTGGCTCAGTCCAGGAATGCGTCCCGTTGCTCGAACTGGCCCGCCGTCGAGGTCTGCTGACCGCAGACGACCACGAAGCCCTGAACGCACAGCTGGAAGAGATTGCGCGAATGCTTAGCGGGCTGATCAATGGGGTTGATAACCGGGAACCGTAGTGTCTCGAACGGTGGTACCCCTCCAAAGGCTGATCAGGGTATTTGAGCAGCAGATCGCAGGCTGCCGCGTTTCCTGCGAGTCTGCTTTCTTATACCCATTTACTGCTGTCTGTTCCGCCGGCACTTCTTCGATGGGGTGAACGAGGATCCGCAGTCACCTGTCAACGCTGACGGCCGCCTGACCAGCGAGCAGTTCGACGCTCTTGTGGCTGATCCTGTGACATATCCGCCACGATCGGGTTCCTGCGGCAGCTGCCAGTCTGAGACGAAGGCCATGGCCGAACTCACGCTCGACCAGATGTTTCAGAAGGCCCGCAGCACGCGTTCGGACATCAACGAGCACTGCGACAAACTCCGGGAACTGGCCAGCCAGGCCGGCAGCGTGGTGGAGTTTGGAATGCGGCACGGTGTCTCGACCGTGGCGCTGCTCGCAGGCCAGCCGCAGACGATGATTTCCTATGACCTGAACCACGACTCGATTGCCGAATTGCTGAAAAGCCGTCAGGGAAAAACAGCGTTTTCGTTTGTGCAGGGGGATTCGCTGTCCGTTGATATCGAATCGTGCGACCTGCTGTTTATCGACACGCGTCACACCGCTGACCAGTTGACTCGGGAACTGCAGCGTCATGCTGGCAGGGTCCGGCAGCGGATCGTGCTGCACGACACGCAGATTTTCGGTGAGCGTGGTGAAGATGGCGGTCCCGGTCTGCTGGTGGCACTGCGAGCGTTTCTGCGCGAGTTTCCGGGCAGATGATGGGCACGACCACGCTGGCTTTTCACAGCCAGGACTACCCGGAAGACCGGCGGGAACTGATTATCCTTGATGATGCCGGCGAGCTGCAGAACGACGCCTGCGGTGGCTGGCAGATCATCAGCATTCCGCGACGATTCCGGTCACTGCCTGAAAAGTTCAACGCCATCGCCGGGCTGGCCAAAGGCGACATTCTGGTCGTCCGGGGTGACGACATCTGGCTGCCGCACCACATCAGCACACACGTGCGAGCGATGGAAGGGCGGCTCTGGTCGAAGCCATCATTCGTGCTCAGCAGTGACACTGGACGTCTGGAGCAGGAGGACGCCACCGGTCGGTTCCATGCCAGTCTGGCTTTCCGCCGTGAGATCTTCGACCGCATCGGCGGCTGGCCCGCGATCATCGAGAGTCTTGACGCTGCGCGTGCAGCCCGCTGAGTCCATCGTCCCGACCTGTGCAACAGGCGTAACTCCTGCAGTCATCACAAAGCGAACTTGCCCGCCTGCCTCGCCGAGCGTTTCCAGCGTGACAACCCGCATCGCCGGCGGTAAGATGTGGGTGGCTCTGATTCCTCACCATGATGAATCCCGCAAGGGCCATCCCTGAGTCCACACTGCTCACAGCGCGAGAAAGTTCAACCCACGATCTTATACGTCGGCTATTGGCCAGACGCATAGATCCTAATTCGTTCGTTGCTTAAGGAGACGGACAATTCCACTCCCGCCGCTGAGCTCCGAGGGCGATCTTCCCATTGCTGTGCACAGTTGCACTTTGGGCGAACTGGCAGCTGCATTTGGCCGTACAAGTCGTGAGCGTCAGATCCTGTTTGAGCGTATCGCTCGGATTCATCGCGTCGCGGCTGCAACCAGGCACCTCGCACGGTTTGTGGTGTTTGGGTCTTTTGTGTCCGAGAAGCCCGTTCCGAATGATGTGGACATCTTCATGGTGTTTGATGATGATTTCGACGCATCCGTATGCGATCATGAAGCGATGCTGCTGCTTGATCATGCCACAGCCGAAGCATATTTTGGGGCGAGCGTGTTCTGGCTTCGACGGCCTGCCGCGTTCGGCGGCGAACAGGCCACTGTTGAGTTCTGGCAGACAAAACGAGATGGCAGCCGACGGGGAATTGTTGAAATAGTGGAGACCAGCGAATGATAGGAAGTGATACAGAGCTGACTGCGACGCTCGAACGCATTCGACAACTTCAGCAGCAACTTGCCTTGCTTCGCAAGGCGGAAACGAACCCCGTAAACTACCGTCTGTCGTCCAGCGGGTTTATCGCAGAGATCGACAGAATGCAACTTGCGGTTCGTGAATACCTGAGTACTCCGGCAATGGCTCAGTAATCGGGGAAATCGCAAAGACAAACGGCAGAACGGGAGTGGCAAAGAGGCCGGTTTTGAAGTGGACCATCGCTCGGCGCCACTCCGGGTAGACTGGTGGTTCGTCGCCAGGAGGGTGATCACGTGGCACTGGGTGAACCGGAGAAGCGGACGGCGGGAGCGTGTCGTGTTTCTGCAGTTCACAGATCACTTAGACCCCGGCACGGCCGAGCGGGATCGCCGCGCTGACCGTTGCTTTATGCCTGCAGGGCTGAAGGCCGTGTTTGTCGCGGGCTCTTCGAGCGTCGCAGCAGTTGGTGAGGCGAGCGATGCGGGGGAAGAGGGGTGCCGGAAGGTGGCGGATGATGTTACGCCCGGATTTAACGCTGTTTGGGGCATGCAACGGCAGATTCACTCCGGCCAGTATCACTCGGCTGAAGACGTTCTGCGTGCTGCCATGGATCAGTTTGATTAGATGGACATCGTCGGCTTGAAGCAAAGCGCGATTGACGAGACAGCCGGTCACGTGGTTTCGCTCCATACCGTGGCCACTTTAATCCGCCAGAAGCACAGATTCAGCGATGCTCAATGACGCTCGATGTCGTTCTGACCGAAACTACGCGAAATCCGTTGGAATCTGCAGCCGACTGGTACGCCAAACAGAATCCTGCTGTCGCCGCCACCTGGTTCAATGGACTCATTCAGCGTCTGAATTCACTGTCAGAAAACCCAGAGCATTTGAATTGCGACAGATGGTGTACGGATCGGGCAAACGCATCAGTCACCGAATCCTGTTTGTCATCCGCGAACGGCAAGTTGTTGTCTATCAGATTCGACATGTCTCAATGCGGGATGTGAACACTGACGATCTGTGATCGGCAGAAAGACAGTACCGTGCCGTCAGCTCGAGAGTCTGACACAGGAGGCTGCCACTGGTCGGTTCCATGCCAGTCTGGCTTTCCGCCGTGAGATCTTCGACCGCATCGGTGGCTGGCCTCTGACCAAACGCGGGGACTTTGACCAGCAGCTGATCGCACGGCTCAACGCCATCGAAGCCCCGGGAGACCCGTGCCAGTTTGCCGATCCGTCATACATCTTCCGCTGGGGTCAGACGAACGCGTACCACGGTCAGGCGTTCATGCAGGGACCGGAAGATGAAGGGTGGTATGACAGGGTGCGGGCTTAAATTTCAAACTCGCGCGCCGGGCTGCGCCCGGCGCAGTCGTTGGCACCATCGCAGGAATCGCAAAAACACAAATCGCAGGAATCGCAAAAACACAAATCGCAGGAATCGCATCAGAGTAACAGAGGACAGAGTGCCAGAGTACAGAGGCTCAGAGCACCCGGAGTCCGAATCGCAGAGGAATGACTCGAAAACGAGAAAACACTACTCCAACACCAAACGAAATCCGACGCTGTTGAAACGGTACTCCGGAGCGTAGTCGTTGCGGCTCGCACAACGAACGAAGTACGGTCCGTTGTTCCAGGAGCCGCCCCGCAAAACACGGGAAGACCCAGAGCCTGGCCCGCGAGGGTCCGTGAGCGGGGTGGATGGGTAATCGCCATCCCAGTCGCTGCACCATTCCCACACATTGCCGTGCATGTCGTGCAGACCGAACGGGTTCGCCAGCTTCTGCGCCACCCGGTGCGCGTATTTCTCATCGATGTCCCATGCGTTCCCATCAAACCAAGCATACTTCCCAAGTTCCGCTTCATCATCTCCAAAACTAAACGCCGTTTTCGTACCGCCACGGCAGGCGTATTCCCACTCGGCTTCCGTCGGCAATCGGTACACCTTACCCTCCATCGCACTCAGCTTTTTGCAGAACTCTACTGCGTCGTCCCAGCTGACGTAAACTGCCGGGTAGTCGTCCCCTTCCTGAACATCCCCCTCCCCTTTCCATGGTTCCGTGCCCATGACCTTCTTCCACTGTCCCTGTGTCACCTCGGTGCGGCCCATGTAAAAAGGTTTCGTTAGCGTCACCTGATGCTGGGTTGCGTAGTCGTAACTGTACTTCTCGCTGGCCGGCGAACCCATCAGGAAGGTTCCGGCGGGGATCAGCAGCAGTTTCATCATACCCACCGAATTCTGAATTGTAGCCAAAGCCAACAAGCGTTGTTTTTCGGCGGCAGCAGCGATGTCTTCCTGGCGTTGTTTTTCGGCGGCAGCACGGATGTCTGCCTGGCGTAGTTTTTCCTCGAGAGCAGCGATGACTTCCTGGCGTTTTTTTTGGGCGGCAGCAGCGATGACTTCCTGGCGTTGTTTTTCGGCGGCAGCAGCGATGTCTTCCTGGCGTTGTTTTTCGGCGGCAGCAGCGATGTCTTCCTGGCGTTGTTTTTCGGCTGCAGCAGCGATGTCTTCCTGGCGTTGTTTCTCGGCAGCCAGGCTGGCATTTCGTATCCCAAGACCTACAGCAACCAGCAGGCACACCGCTATCACGGCACTTGTGCCAATCAGCATCTTAAGTTGGAATGCCTTCCGCTTAATCGACGCGTTTTCCTCTTCCTTTTGCTCTTTCCATGCTTGTTGACACGCCTGATACTCAGTTTCAAACTCGCTGTCCTTCAGACTCTCTTGATTGATTGCGTTCCGATAAACTGCTGAAGTCGTCAGGCCTTCCGCATATCTTTTGCTGCGAATCGAATCCTGTAATGCCTTCATCGCCGACTTACGTTGCGTGGCCATTGCATCGCAAGTTACCATCAGATCACGTGTTTCCTGCGTCTGCAGTTCCTCAGGGATTCGCTGCAAAGCCCGCGATGCCTCTGCAAACTGACACTTACTTCGCCGCTGCTCGGCCTTTTCCATAATACCGATAATCTGGGAGGCATTCTTCTCATCCCGCTTGATGAGCCGTTCTCGCAAAGCTTCCAATTCCGCATCACCTGCCTTTAGCAACAGACACTCTTCCACGCTCTTCAGCAGTCCATGAAGCTGCTTCTGTTCTACCGCCGCAGCAATTGTCTTCTGAAGGGTCTGCAATCGCCTTTGCAACGCTGCAGCTTCCTCACGCAGCGTTGTGATTTTCGGGTGCAGCACATACGGGTCAATGCGATCAAGTTCCTTGATGGCTGCTGCATAGTCCTGAGTCTGCAGTAATTGTTGAGCCGCAGCAAATGCTTCTTCCCGTGTTGCTATCAGCTTCGCTTCGCGGTCTGCCAGTTGTTCCTTCAGTGTCTGCAGGTCTGACCGGTCCGGACACAATTCCAGCAGACTGTCGACTTCCTCCTGCAGACCATTCTGCTGTCGCGATTTCACTCGCTGACGGATCAGTTCGTCCAGACGATGGACTTCAGCTTGCGTCTCAGTCAGACGCTTCAACAGCTTTGCGGGCGTCAGCGACTGACCGGGGATCGACGCACTACGTAGGATCTCCGGGACTTGTTGAAGTGTGTGTATCCCGGACGGATAGTCATACGCCTGTTCGTGCTGTAACGCTTCGGACAGCAGCGTTCCGATCCTCTCCAGCTGCTGCCTTCGTGCCGTCTCTATCTGTTCCACGAACAGCTTGCTCCAGCCCTTCAACTGCTGCAGCCGTGGATCGGATTCGTCACGCAAAGCCACGGCGATCGATGTGGCCTGATCGAAGTCGTAGTTCTTCAGCAGACTCTCAGCCTGCGATTGCTGAGCCAGCATGGTATTACGACGTGACTCCAGTAAAGGCAACTGCCTTGTGCCGCATTCGGAACAGACCTTGTCCCAGACGGGGATTTCAACGTTGCAGCTAAAACAATGGACACGCAATGACACTGCACACTCTTTGCAGAACTTCCGATGACCTTCATTCTTCGTACCACAACTCAGGCACTGACCTTCGCCCAGATCGGCAACCTCATGAGCCGAAGTCTGGAGACTGGACCTCAACGCATCCTTAAACTCACGCGCCGTCTGGTAACGGTCGGCTTTGGCATCTTCCAGGGCTTTGCCAAGCACATCCTGCAGAGACTGCGGAACGTCTTTAAACTTAATAATCTTCGGAGTTTTCCCGGTCACCATCTGATACAGCGTCGCCGCTAAACTCCATAGGTCGCTGCGAGCATCGGCCTGCGTGGCGTCACGCCTTTGCTCCGGTGGCATGAAGTCCAACGTGCCCAGCACGGCTCCGGACATCGTCTGGCCGGTATCGCCTGTCTCGACTCGGGCCAGACCAAAGTCGGTCAGCTTCGGGACTCCGTCTTTCGTCAGGAGTACGTTGGCTGGTTTCAGATCTCGATGAATGATGTCTGCATCGTGCGCTTTGCCGAGTCCGTCGCAGACCTGGCAGGTCAGGTCAACAGCTTCCTCCAAAGGAATTGCTCCCTCCTGACACCGTTCCAATAGACTCTTTCCATCCACATATTCCAGAATCAGAAATGGACCGGTCTTGTCCCGGCCATAGTCGTACACCTGCACAATATTCGGATGGTTCAGAGCAGCTATCGATTGAGCTTCCGTCATGAACCGTCGCACAGCCGTCTGGCTTTTTGCCATGTCACCCAACACGCGTTTGATGGCAACTTTACGCTTGAGGCGATTATCGGTGGCCAGCAGTACTTCCCCCATCCCACCCTTGCCGAGCGTGCCTTCGATGGCATAGCGAGCAGCCAGATCTACGATTTCCATATCGTCCGTGAAACGGTCATCCGCAGACCCACCACCTCCGCCGAACGTGGCCTCGTCACCGAGACTTTCGGGCGCGTACTTCTTCTGCTTCGCGCCGGCGAACGTGTTTTCATCACTCAGGCTGACCTCAGGCCGTTGAGCCGATTGCGGAACCGGCATCGGTGGAGCGGCCACTTCCGGCGGCGGATTCACCATCTCCGCTGTGATGGCGACCACCGTCTGACATTTCGGGCAACGAATCTTCTTGCCTGCCGCCGTCGAAGGCACCGCCAGTTTTGCCCCACAGGATGGGCAAGGGGTCATCAC
>Ga0194119_10007793_pt1 | contig 14958 bp, 13 predicted proteins | sample TA2MahC100mmetaG_FD_148620 | JGI IMG/M metagenome (GOLD analysis project Ga0194119, IMG submission 148620) | Freshwater microbial communities from Lake Tanganyika, Tanzania - TA2015018 Mahale Deep Cast 100m | ecosystem: Environmental > Aquatic > Freshwater > Lake | place: Tanzania: Lake... | reverse complement strand
AACCCGAAGGCAGCTGCAGAGCGGAGAAGGAAGGACAGGGGGATACCCGCCCTGCCAGCACCCAATGTAACGGATGTTTGCGTCGTGTGTCGCTGGCTTAAGGAGCTGGGGTGGGGTAGCGGTGCTAATCCGTCTCATTAGTGCAGCTGTTCAGTGCCGTGCCGGAGCGGGGTTTGGTCACCTGGAGCCCCAGCGTCACCCTGGTGCCGACCCGCGGCTGCTTCAACGCCTGCACCTACTGCAGCTTCCGTGTGCCCTTGGATCAGGCCCGCCCCCTGACGCTGGAGCAGGCAGCGGCGGAGCTGCGGGCGCGGCCCGCGGCGGCCGAGGTGTTGTTGCTGAGCGGCGAGGTGGCGCCCAGCTCGCCCGAGCGGGCCGGCTGGCTGGCGCGGTTGGTGGCGCTCTCAGAGCTGGCGCTGGCCCAGGGGCGGTTGCCGCACACCAATGCCGGGCCGCTGTCGTTGCGGGAGATGGCGCGGCTGGGCCGGCTCAATCCCTCCATGGGTTTGATGCTCGAGGGCTTGGGGCCGGCCTATGAGCCCTTGCATCGCCAGGCGCCCAGCAAGCGTTTGCCGGTGCGGGTAGGCCAGTTGCAGCAGGCCGGTCGCCTGGGGATACCCTTCACCACCGGTTTGTTGCTGGGGGTGGGCGAAACTCGCGCCGATCGCGAGCAGGCCCTGTGGCTGCTGGCCGATTTGCAGCGGCGCTGGGGCCACCTGCAGGAGGTGATCCTGCAGCCCTGGCGCCCCGATGGCGATCAGCCCCAGCCCCTCACCGCCGCGGAGCAGGCCGATCTGCTTCACACCATCGCCATGGCGCGTGAGCTGTTGCCGCCGGAGGTGCATCTGCAGATGCCGCCCAACCTCTGGCCGCTGGAGCGGCTGCCTGATGCGCTCGATGCCGGCATCAACGACCTCGGTGGCATCGATGTGGCCGATGTGATCAATCCGGCCTATCCCCAGCCCGCCGTGCTCGGCCTGCAGGAGCTGTTGCAGCGCCATGGCTGGCGGCTGCAGCCGCGCACCTGCGTGCATCGGGGCTGGTGGAGTTGGCTGCCGGCGCGGTTGCGCCTGCGCGTCGAGCACACGGCTCGCTTGTTAGCGTCCGCCACAGCTCAGGCCAACCTGCCCCACGGCTGACTCACAGTGAGACACCCCTCCCCGGAGGCTCAGCGGGTGCTGCTGGTGCGCCTGCCATGCAATCCCATCTTTCCGATCGGCCCGGTGTATCTGGCTGATCACCTCCACAAGCAGTTCCCAGCGCTGGAACAGCGGATCCTGGATCTGGCGGCTGTGCCCCTGCTCGATGTGGAGGCCGTGCTGCAGCAGGAGATCGAACGCTTCCAGCCCTCCCTGCTGGTGTTCTCCTGGCGCGATATCCAGATTTATGCCCCGGTGGATGGGCGCGGCGGTAATCCGCTGCAGAATTCCTTTGAGGTGTTTTACGCCCGCAATCCGCTCAAACGTTTGCGGGGTGCCATTGGCGGTTTGCGGCTGATGGCGTCGTTTTACGGCGAGCTCTGGCGCAACCTGCGCCTGGTGCGCCGCGGCCTGCGCGCTGCCCGCCGCTTCCAGCCGGCCGCCCGGGCGGTGCTCGGTGGTGGCGCGGTGAGCGTGTTCTACGAACAGCTGGGCCGCAAGCTGCCGCGCGGCACCGTGGTGTCGGTGGGGGAGGGCGAACCGCTTCTGGAGAAGCTGATCCGCGGTGAATCGCTCGACACCGAGCGTTGCTTCATCGCCGGGGAGCCGCCCCGGCCGGGCCTCATTCACGAGCAGCCGGCAGGCATGGAGAAAACTGCCTGCAACTACGCCTACATCGCCTCGATCTGGCCCCAGCTCGATTGGTATCTCGACGGCGGTGACTTCTACGTGGGGGTGCAGACCAAGCGCGGCTGCCCCCACAACTGCTGCTACTGCGTTTACACCGTGGTGGAAGGCAAGGCGGTGCGCGTGAACCCCGTGGAGGAGGTGATCGCTGAGATGCGTCAGCTCTACGCCAAGGGCGTGCGCGGTTTCTGGTTCACCGATGCCCAGTTCATCCCGGCCCGCCGCTACATCGACGACGCCAAGGAGCTGTTGCGGGCGGTGCAGGCCGAGGGCTGGAGCGATATCCGCTGGGCCGCCTACATCCGCGCCGACAACCTCGATGCCGAGCTGGCGGAGCTGATGGTGGCCACCGGCATGGACTACTTCGAGATCGGCATCACCTCCGGTTCCCAGGAACTCGTGCGCAAGATGCGCATGGGCTACAACCTGCGCACCGTGCTCGAGAACTGCCGCCTGCTGGCCCGCGCCGGCTTCCGCGAGCACGTGTCGGTGAACTACTCGTTCAACGTGATCGACGAACGGCCGGAGACGATCCGCCAAACGGTGGCCTACCACCGAGAGCTTGAGCGCATCTTCGGCGCCGACAAGGTGGAGCCGGCGATCTTCTTCATCGGCCTGCAGCCCCACACCCACCTGGAGCAATACGGCTTCGATCAGGGCCTGATCCAGCCGGGCTACAACCCGATGAGCATGCTGCCCTGGACGGCTCGCCAGCTGCTCTGGAACCCGGAGCCAATGGGCAGCACCTTCGGCCGCATCTGCCTGGAGGCGTTCGAGCACAACCCCGCTGATTTCGGGCGCACGGTGATGGATTTGCTCGAGCGCGACTACGGCTTGGCTCCTCTCGAGGAGGCGTTGCACGCGCCGGTGGAAGGTCGCCGTGCGTTGGCCACCGCCAGCCGCTGAGCCGAAGCCTCCCTCAGGTTGCGGTTGGGCCGTCGCCCTACCACCAGCGCCGGCGCACCAACAGCAACAGGGCCAGCCCAAGCCAGCCCAGCGCGCCGCCGATCGGGTTGTCGGGTCCCATCAGCCAGGGCGGCGCGGCCGGGTTGATCGCCACCAGCCCCTGCAGCAGCAGGAACCAGCCACCCACCAGGCCGCCGTGTAAGCCGATGGCTCCCCAGAGCAGTTGGCCATCGGCGCGGCGTTGTAACCCGAGCGCCAGGCCCAGCAGCAGCAGGCCCACCAGTAAGCCCGCCAGCAGCAGCGGCGGCAGGTTGAAGCGCGTGTGCACCAGGCTGAACAGACCCGCCTGCAGCCACAGCGCCCGCTGGGGCCCGATCAACAGGCCCAGTTCACCCAGCAGCCAGCCCCGGAACAACAGTTCCTCCGCAAAGCCCACCCCCAGCCCCAGGGCCAGGCTGTTGATCACCACAGGGGCCGTGAGGCGCGGCTGCCAGCTCAGTTGGCCGGCGAGCGCCAGGCCGGCCGCCACCAGGAGCAGCAGCAGCAGGGCCTTGAGCAGGCCGCGCAGCAACGTTTTGAGCACCTTGGGCCATGGCCCCTGCACCCCCAGGCGACGCCACGGATGCAGTTCCCCCCAGCTGCGTCGCAGTCGCACCGGCAGGCTGAACAGGAGAGCCGCCACGGCCGGCAGTGCCGCCAGGCTGGCTTCGAGGCCGCGGGGCACCCCCGCCAGCTTCAACAGCAGTTGGCCCCCCAGAAACACAGCCACCAGCACGGCTGGGTAGAGCACGGTTCCCCACCAGTGCAGCCGGGCTCCGGTGGGGCTGGCCATCAGCTTTCCGGTTCGATGGTGCTGCTGAGGCCCTTGCCCTTGAGCGCGTTTCAGTAAAACTCCGCCGGTTCGATGTCGCACACAATCACCAGGCCCACGCCGGTGTTGTGGGCCTCGAGCATCACGGCGATGGCGTCCTGTTCGCTCAGGCTCGGCACCACCTGCCGCAGGGTGCCCACCACGTATTCCATGGTGTTCACCGGGTCGTTGTGCAGCAGCACCTTGTAGCGGGGCGAGGGCTTGCGCACCCGCTCCGGCGCCTTCTCCATCACGGCGGCGCCACCGCTCTCGCGGCTTGGCGACTGAGTTGATCGGATCATCCTGACCAGCTCCGGCATGACGACAGCGAACTTTAGGCAGCCGATCAGGCGGCAGCGGCCGCTGGGGCCAGAGCAGCCTGAATGCGGCGCATCGCTTCGAGCACGTTGTCGCGGCTGTTGAAGGCCGAGAGGCGGAAGTAGCCCTCGCCGGCGGCGCCGAAGCCGCTGCCGGGGGTGCCCACCACGTTGGCCTGGCTCAGCAGCAGATCAAAGAAGCCCCAGGAATCCACGCCGGCGGGGGTTTTGATCCACACGTAGGGCGCTTGCTCACCGCCATACACCTGCAGCCCGGCGGCGCTCAGTTCGCGGCGGATGATCGCGGCGTTGTCCATGTAGAAGCGGATCAGCGCCTGCACCTGGGCCTGGCCTTCAGGCGAATACACCGCCTCGGCACCGCGCTGCACGATGTAGCTCACGCCGTTGAACTTGGTGCACTGGCGGCGGTTCCACAGCCCCCACAGCTCCACCTGTTCGCCGTTGGCTGCTGTGCCCATCAGGCCGCGGGGCACCACGGTGAGGGCGCAGCGGGTGCCGGTGAAGCCGGCGTTCTTGGAGAAGGAGCGGAATTCGATCGCACACTCGCGGGCGCCTTCGATCTCATAAATCGAGTGGGGCAGGGAGGGGTCCTGGATGAAGGCCTCGTAGGCGGCATCAAACAGGATCAGGGAGCCGTTGGCGCGGGCGTAATCCACCCAGGCCTGGAGCTGCTCCTTGGTGGCCACCGCGCCGGTGGGGTTGTTGGGGAAGCAGAGGTAGATCAGATCCACCTTTTCGGTGGGGATCTGCGCGGTAAAGCCGTTGTCGGCGTTGATCGGCAGGTAGGTGAGGCCGCCGTATTGGCCGGCGTCATCGGCATCGCCAGTGCGGCCTGCCATCACGTTGCTGTCCACATACACCGGATACACCGGGTCGGTCACAGCGATGCGGTTACCGGCGCCGAGGATATCGAGGATGTTGGCGCTGTCGCACTTCGAACCGTCCGACACGAAGATTTCTTCGGCGGAGATCTGGCAGCCGCGGGCCTGGAAGTCGTGGCTGGCGATCGCCTCACGCAGCCAGAGGTAGCCCTGCTCCGGGCCGTAGCCGTGGAAGCCTTCACGGGTGCCCATCTCATCGATGGCGGCCTTCATCGCGGTGCGGCAGGCCTCGGGCAACGGTTCGGTGACATCGCCGATGCCCAGGCGGATGATCGGGGCGCTGGGGTTGGCCTCACTGAAGGCCTTCACCCGCCGCGCGATCTCGGGGAAGAGATAGCCAGCCTTGAGCTTGAGGTAGTTGCCGTTGACCTGGGCCATGTCGCGTGCGGGCCCGCGGGCCCCTCAGTACTGGGCGCGATTGTCCTACGCGGCGGTGGCCGGCTGGGGCGAGCATCCGCATCGCGCTGCTGCATACGATCGATTCAGCGCTGCCGTCGCCGCCGTGACCGTTGCTCCAGTTCAGCCGGCCGGTGTTTCAGCGGATGCGTCTGGGAATGCGCCCGTGGATTTCGCGGCCCTGGTGGACCGCACCATCGCCAAGCCCGGCCGCTACCTCGGCAATGAGCTGGGGGTGCAGCCGCGCGACTGGGATCAGGCCTGGCCGGCCGCCGGCGTGCGCTGGGCGCTCACCTACCCCGAGATCTACGAGGTGGGTTCGAGCAACACCGGCCACATCATTCTCTATTCAATTCTCAACAGCGTTCCGGGGCAGCTGTGCGACCGCAGCTATCTGCCGGGGCCGGATCTGGCGGCGCGGTTGCGTGAGCGCGGCGAGGCCCTCTTCGCGGTGGAGAGCCGCCGGCCCCTGCCCGCCTTCGACATCCTCGGCTTCTCGCTCAGCTACGAGCTCGGCGCCACCAACATCCTCTCGATGCTGGAGCTGGCGCAGATCCCGATCCGTGCCGCCGATCGCGGCGATCGGCCACTGGCGGATCCAGCGGCGCCGCCGCTGATCTTTGCCGGCGGTCCCACCGCCACCAGCAACCCGGAGCCGTTCGCGGCCTTCTTCGATTTCGTGGTGCTGGGCGATGGCGAGGAGGTGTTGCCGGAGATCGGCCTGGTGGTGGCGGAAGCCAAGGCGGCTGGGCTGAGCCGCCGCGCCCTGCTGATTGATCTGGCCCAGGTGCCGGGGGTCTACGTGCCCTCGCTCTATGGCCCCGGCCCCGATGGCATCACCCAGGTGCCGCGGGTGGAGGGCGTTCCAGCGCGGGTGTTGCGGCGCACAGCTACGCCGATGCCCCACTACGCCATGGGGTTGGTGCCCCACATCGAAACGGTGCACGACCGGCTCACGGTGGAGATCCGCCGCGGCTGCACCCGCGGCTGCCGCTTCTGCCAGCCGGGCATGCTCACCCGCCCCGCCCGCGATGTGGAACCCGAGGCGGTGATCGAGGCGATCGAAACCGGGATGGAGCGCACTGGCTATTCCGATTTCTCGCTGCTTTCCCTCAGCTGCTCCGACTACCTCGCCCTGCCGGCGGTGGGCGTGGAGCTGCGCAACCGTCTGGCCGATCAAAACGTGAGCCTCACCCTGCCCAGCCAGCGGGTGGATCGTTTCGACGAGAACATCGCCCACATCCTGGGCGGCACCCGCAAGGCGGGCCTCACCTTCGCGCCCGAGGCCGGCACCCAGCGCCTGCGCGACATCGTGAACAAGGGCCTCACCGATGCCGAGCTGCTGCGGGGCATCCGCACCGCCATGGAGAGCGGCTACCGCAAGATCAAGCTCTATTTCATGATCGGCCTGCCGGGGGAAACCGACGCCGATGTGCTCGGCATCGCCGACACCTGCTGGCAGTTGCAACAGCAGTGCCGCGATCTGGGCAGGCTGGAGCTCAACCTCACCATCAGCAATTTCACGCCCAAGCCCCACACGCCCTTCCAGTGGCACAGCGTGAGCACGGCCGAATTCCAGCGGCGACAGCAGCTGCTGCGCGATGCCCTGCGGCGGCTGCGCGGCCTCAAAACCAACTACACCGACGTGCGCCTTTCGGCCATGGAGGATTTCGTGGGCCGCGGAGACCGCCGCCTGGCGCCGGTGATTGAGGCGGCCTGGCGGGCGGGCGCTGGTTTAGATGCCTGGTTTGAGGCGGCCGATCGCACCTACGAAGCCTGGACCTCTGCGATCGAGGCCGCCGGCCTGGGTGGCCGCTATCGCGAGCTGGAGCTGGGCGAATGGAGCGCGGCGGAGGGCATGGACCCCGACGATCTGGCGGTGTTCTGCAGCCAGCCGTTGCCTTGGGACCACATCGATTCCGGGGTGGACAAGGGCTGGCTGGCGGACGATCTGCGCCAGGCCCTGGCCGCTGCAGTGGTGCCCGACTGCTCGTTCGAGGGCTGCAGCAGCTGCGGCGTGTGCGGGCCAGAGCTGGGCCACAACGTGGTGGTGCCGCCACCCGCGATTCCGGAGCAGCGGCCCCAGCGGGCGCCGGCCAGCGAGCGGGTGGCACGGTTGCGCTTTCGGTTTAGTAAAACCGGTTCGCTCGCTCTGCTCAGCCACCTGGATCTGGTGCGCTTGATGGAGCGGGCACTGCGGCGCAGCGGCCTGCCGGTGAGCTTCACCGGTGGATTCCACCCGTTGCCCCGGGTGCAGTTCGCCCTGGCGCTGCCGCTGGGCGCCGAGGCCGATGGGGAGTGGATGGATCTCGAGTTCACGGCAGCGGTGCCCCCTGAGCGGGCCCTGGCGCAACTGCAGCCCCAGCTGCCAGCAGGCTTTGGCCTGCAGGCGGCCGTGGAGGTGCCGGTCGCCGGGCCGAGCCTGTCGCAGGAGTTGGTGGGTGCGCGCTGGCAGCTCAGCCTGGCCGCTGCCGCAGGCGGGGTTGAGCGCCCGCTCTGGCAAGCGGCGGTGGATGCGCTGCTGGCGGCTGAGAGCTGGATGTGGCACGACACCGATAAAAAGGGGCGCCCCCGCCAGCGCGACTGTCGCCCCTACCTCCAGAGCCTTGAACTGCTGGAGACCACAGCTGCCTCAGCGATCAGCCTGCGCTACAGCGCTGTGGTGGATCCCGCTGGCCGCAGCCTGCGGCCGGAGCAGCTCCAGCATTGGTTCGGCGAGCGCTTGGGCCAGCAACTGGAGATGGTGGATCTGCGGCGTGAATCATTGCAGCTTCAACAGAGCTGAAACCAGCGAAAACGCCCGTGCTAACTTCGCTCTAACGGCAGAACCTCGAGCAGCTCAGCCACTCAGCTCAGCTCAATCGAGAGTCGCCACAGCAGTTTTCACGAACCTCTCGTCCTGAAAGCTGCCCGCTGCGGCGCCGTTCAGATGGGTTCCGACCAGATCAGGTTCCCGCTCCATCGGGCAATGCCCGCGTCCATTGGCCCCAGTGGCACCCGCCTCCACCAGACCGGTCGTCAGACCCGCTGTCTGATCCGGCCACCAATCCTGAAATTTTCCAGCACCGCACTCCTGTTCGTTGGCCGGCATCGGCGATGCCAGGCCATCCGATTCGGTTTTGCGGCAGGCGCTGTGCGCCACCCCCCTTCTGTTCCCGGCCTGCCACCCGCAGGTCATCTCCTGACCTTCCATGCCTCAGCAGATCGTCATCGCCGAGCAACTGCGCATCGCCGCAGTGCTCACCGATGACCGTGTTGATGAACTGGTGGTGGCCCAAGGCCGCTATCAGATCGGCGATGTGTATCTCGGCACCGTGGAAAACGTGCTGCCGGGCATTGATGCCGCCTTTGTGAACATCGGCGAGGGGGAGAAAAACGGGTTCATTCACGTCACCGATCTGGGGCCACTCCGGCTGAAGAAAGGCACCGTGGGCATCACCGAGCTGCTCGAACCGCGCCAGAAGGTGCTGGTGCAGGTGATGAAGGAGCCCACCGGCACCAAGGGCCCACGGCTCACCGGCAACCTCACCCTGCCCGGTCGCTTCCTGATCCTGCAGCCCCATGGCCAGGGCGTGAACATCTCCCGGCGCATCAATGCCGAGAGCGAGCGCAATCGCCTGCGGGCCCTGGGTGTGCTGATCAAGCCCCCCGGCGCTGGGTTGTTGATCCGCACTGAGGCCGAGGGCGTCAGCGAAGAGCTGCTGATCGACGATCTCGAAGCGCTGCTGCGCCAATGGGAGGCGATTCAGACCGCCGCGGAAGCCGCCACGCCGCCGGTGCTGCTCAACCGCGACGAAGACTTCATCCACCGCATCCTGCGCGACCACTTCAACCCTGAGGTGGCCCGCATCGTGCTCGATGGTGCCGATGGCGTGGCCCGGGTGAAGGCCTTCCTGGGCGCGGATCAGAGCCAGGTGCAGCTGGAGCAGCACACCGAATCCAGCGACATCCTTGAGCACTTCAAGGTGAACGCCGCGATCCGCGATGCCCTCAAGCCCCGGGTCGACCTGCCTTCCGGCGGTTACGTGATCATCGAGCCCACCGAGGCGCTCACGGTGATCGACGTGAACTCGGGCTCCTTCACCCGCTCGGCCAATGCGCGCGAGACGGTGCTCTGGACCAACTACGAAGCCGCCACCGAGATCGCGCGCCAGCTCAAGCTGCGCAACATCGGTGGTGTGGTGATCATCGACTTCATCGATATGGAGTCGCGCCGCGATCAGCTGCAACTGCTCGAGCACTTCACCGCCGCGATTCGGCCCGATTCAGCCCGGCCCCAGATCGCCCAGATCAGCGAGCTCGGTTTGGTGGAGCTCACCCGCAAGCGCCAGGGCCAGAACATCTACGAATTGTTCGGTCGGGCCTGCCCCAGCTGCGGCGGCCTCGGCCATGTGGCCGTGCTGCCCGGCAAGGACAGCCTGCAGCCCCTGGCGGCCGCGCCGGGCCTGGTGCGTTCGGCCGCCTCGGCCCGCGCCGAGGTGCTGAGCCCCGCTGGTGTGGAGAGCGGCGGTGGCCGCCGCCGTCGCGGTGGCCGCGGCGGTCGTGGAGGTGCCGACGGCGCCGAGCTGCCCAGCTACGACGACACAACCACCAGCCCCGGTTTCTCCCAGGAGGCTGCCACCGCTGCCGCCGAACCCTCCAGCCGCCGGCCTGAGCCGGAGCTGGTGGCGGTGCCCATGGAACCCGATCAGGAGCTGGTCTATGGCTGGCTCGGCCTCAACCCGGCCCTGCTGCTGGATCCGATGCCCACCGCCGACAACCTGGTGGTGCGGGTCGTCCGCCCCGGCGAAGACGCCGACGCCGTTCTGGAGGAGGCGCGTCAGCAACTGGCGGCCAGCGGTCCCCGCCGCCGCCGCCGCGGCCGCAACGGCAGCGGCCCTGGCACCGGTGCCATTGCTGCCCCGGCCGAGCAGGCGCCCGCCCTGCCTGTCACCGTGGAGATCACCCCCTTGCCGGTGGAAACCTTCCCCGCTGTGCCGGTGCTCCCCGAGAGCGGCCTTGAGCTGGTGGTAACGGCCTCAACTCCCGAGCCCGCGGCTGAGCCCGCCGGTCGCCGGCGCGTGCGCAGCCGCGCCGCGGTGGTGGATGCGGCGCCCGTGGCCGTGGTGGCTGCCGTTCCGCAACAGAGCGAGCCTGAGCCCGATGACAGCGCTGAGCCCCGCCGCCGCCGCCGGCGCTCCTCCGCCGCTGAGTGACCGCCGGGGTTGATGAGGTGGGGCGGGGCTGCTGGTTCGGCCCCGTGTTTGCCGCCGCCGTGATCCTGAAGGAGGCCGGCCGGCCTCCCCTGGCCGCGGCCGGCCTCACCGACAGCAAAGCCCTCAGCCCGCACCGCCGCGCCGAGCTGGTGCCCTTGATTGAGCGCCACGCCCAGGCCTGGGCGCTGGGTCAGGCGTCTGCCCGCGAGATTGATGGCTGCGGCATCCGCACCGCCACCGAGCGAGCCATGCTGCGAGCCTTGCAACGCCTGGGCCAGCCCGCTCCAGCGCTGGTCTTGGTAGATGGCGTGTTGCCGCTGCGCCTCTGGGATGGTCGCCAACGCACGGTGGTGCGTGGCGATAGTCAATGTCTGGAGATCGCCGCCGCCAGCGTGCTGGCCAAGCAGGCCCGCGACGCCCTGATCCTGCGGTTGGCGGGCCACTATCCCGGCTATGGCCTCGATCGCCACAAGGGCTACGGCACGGCCGTGCACCGCCAGGCCTTGCTGGAGCTCGGCCCCACAGCGCTGCACCGGCGCAGCTTTCTGGGCAAGGTGTTGCCGGCCTAACGGGCCGCCGGCGCCAGGCACCAGGCTTCGAAGTCGTTGAGCAGCTGCTGCTGCACGCGGGTTTTGATGCCCAGCAGGATGCCCGCCAGCAGCGAGCGGCCGGTGGCTTCGAGCACTTTCACCGGGATCAGTTTGAGCAGGCTGGGCTGGCTCACGCTCACCCCCAGGCAGGCCTCCCCGTTCAGCCCCTCAGGGCTCGCTTCCAGCCAGGAGTGGAGGGTGAGCTGGAAATCGTCCACGATGCCAAGGCCCTCGAGTTCGCAATCCACCGCTTCCAGTTCGATGCGGTGGGGGCTGCGGCGGGCCACCAGCTCCACCACCGGTTGGATCTGCAGCTGGAACACCTGCAGGCGGGTCACGGTGTAGCGGTAGCGGCCGTTGCCCAGGCTCTCCAGTTGGCTGGGATCGAGCAGGGCACCGATCACCCGTTCCTCATCGTTGAGGTAATCGGTGAGTTGCTCGGCGCGCTGCTGAACCGTTAGTTGCAGGGCTTGGCTGGCGCTGAAGGCCAGGGGCATGGCGTTCGGCCGGCACGCCATGATCCTATCCAGCACGGCCTGCTCAACCCGCATGCGCATTGCATTTCTTGGTCCGGTTGGCACCTACGGGGAGCAGGCAGCGATCCGGCTCTGTGAGCTCGAGCCGATCGAAAGGCCCGAGCTGCTGCCCCAGGTGGGCATTCGTGCGGTGGTGAAGGCCCTGGCCGAAGGGCGCTGCGAAGCCGCCGTGGTGCCCGTGGAAAACTCCGTGGAGGGCGGCGTTACCGCCTGCATGGATGCATTGTGGGAACACCCTGAGCTGCGAGTGGCCCGCGCTTTGGTGCTGCCGATCCGCCATGCCCTGTTGGGCAGCGGCCCGATCGAGGGCGTGAGCGAGGTGCTCTCCCATCCCCAGGCCTTGGCACAGTGCAGCCAGTGGCTGGGCGATCAGCTGCCGGCTGCACTGCAGCTGCCCACCAGCTCCACCGCCGATGCCGCACGCATGGTGGCCGGGAGCCGCTTCCGCGCCGCGATCGCCTCCCTGCAGGCGGCCCAGGAACACGGCCTCGAGGTTCTGGCCTATCCGATCAATGATGTGGCAGGCAACTGCACCCGCTTTTTGCTGCTCTGCCAGGGGGAGCGCAGCCTCGATGGCCCCCTCGCCAGCCTCGCCTTCTCGCTGCAGGCCAACCGCCCCGGGGCCCTGCTGGAGGCGCTGGCCTGTTTCGCCCACCGCGATCTCAACATGACCCGCATCGAATCGCGCCCCTCGAAGCGGGAGATGGGGGAATACATCTTTTTCGTGGACCTCGAACTGCCCCAGGGCCCTGGCCCGCTGCAGCAAGCCCTCGCCGAACTGCGGCCGCTCTGCCAACACCTCGCTGTGTTCGGGGCCTATCCGATCACCCAGCTCGAGCCGGCTTAGGCCGGTTTGCGCCCCCGGAACACGCCGAACTGCATCATTCCGGTGGCGAATCCCCAGTGCATCAGCAGCAGGGTGGGGGTTTCACGCAACCCCATCAGCACCGCTTTCGGCCCCAGACCCAACACAGCCCCGGGGCGGCGCACCCCCTCCAGCACTGAATCAATCCAGGAGGGCAGGGTGGCGCGGCTCCAGTCGTCGGTGTTCACCTGGAGGTGATTGCCCCAGGGGCTCTGCTCAAGGTTGCGGCGGAACCCGGGGATGCTGGCGAACTCGGGGTGGGCCCACTGCACCAGCAGCTGATGCATCACCCAGCGCTCCAGGCGGTTGAGCGGGCGCACCGCCGCATCGCGGCGATTCCAATCGGCCACCGCCAACAGGCCGCCGGGCTTGAGCACCCGCAGCAGTTCATCGGCGTAGCGCTGCTTGTCGGGCATGTGGGGCCCGGCCTCCACACTCCACACCGCATCAAAGGATTGATCGGGCAGCTCCAGCGCCAGGGCATCCATCACGGCGAAGCGGCAGCTCAGCGATGCGGGGGTGAGCTCCTGGGCGCGGTGGATCTGGCCGGGGCTGATGCTGATCCCGAGCACATCGAGGCCGTAGTCGCGGGCCAGGATGCGGGCGCTGCCGCCGATCCCGCAACCCACATCGAGCACGCGGCTGCCGGGGGGCAGTTGATCGAGGCCGCTCCAGCGCACCAACTCGTGCACGAAATCCTCCTTGGCGCGGCGGAAATCTCGGCGGCGCGGTGGATCGCCGTAGTGGCCCAGGTGCACATGCTCGCCCCAGAGGCGCTCCAGCAACTGGTCGTCGGTCCAGCGGTCGTAGGCATCGGCAACGCTGGCGGTGCTGGTGAAGGCACGGTCGCGCCAGCTCCACACCAGGAGTCCCAGCACCAACAGGCCAGCGAGCGCGGCAAGGATCAGCATCTGCTCTTCAGCGATCCTCGTTGTCGCCGGGATCGCTCAGATCGCGGAAGGTGTCCTGCAGCACTGTGCGAGCCGCCAGCTGCCGTCTGGTTTCATCGAGCAGCTCAAATTCCTGGCGCAGCCGCTCTTCGGTGTCGGTGATCTCCAGCAGCGTTTGCTGTTGGTCGGCCACCGGGCCCCCCAGGTGTGAGCCGATCCAGAAGGACAGCTCCCGCGGCAGTTCGGGCAGATCGGTGGGCAGGCTGGTGGGTTTGCCCATCAACTTGCCGGTGAGCTCCACCACATCGCGCAGGGCCTGTTCCACCTCGGTGGAGAGATCGCTGAGGCGGTCGTGGCTCTGGGGATGCTCGTCTTCGATCCAGCTCACCAGGCCCACCTTGAACGGCGCTTCCCGCACCACCTCAAGCACGCGGAAGCGCTGCTGGCCGAGGGTCACGATGTTGCTGCGGTCATCCGACTGCGTTTGGCACTGCAGGATCTCTGCGCAACAACCCACATCGGCCATGCGCCCCTCCTGGGGATCCCAGCGCACCACGCCAAAGCGTCGGTCGGTTTCGAGCACTGTGCGCAACATCATCCGGTAGCGCGGCTCGAAAATGTGCAGCGGCAGCACTTCCTGAGGGAACAGCACCACATCGGGCAACGGGAACAGTGGCAATTCGCGCACGGCCAGTTGCGTCACGTTGCAGGAGTTTCAGGTGAATTGAATCCTAGGGAGCGCACTTCGGCGGCGCGCGCTCGACCCGTGTGCCCAGCAAAAAGCCCACCTTGCGGTGGGCCATGCGCTGAACCTCTTGGTGTTAGCCGTGGCTCAGAGCTTCACCTCGATATCCACGCCGCTGGGCAAGTCGAGCTTCATCAGAGCATCGATCGTCTTGGCCGAAGGGCTGTAGATGTCGATGATGCGACGGTGGGTGCGGGTTTCGAAGTGCTCGCGGGAGTCCTTGTCCACGTGGGGCGAGCGCAGCACGCAATAGATCTTGCGCTTGGTGGGCAGGGGAATCGGACCGATCGCCGTTGCAGCGGTGTGATCGGCCGTTTCGATGATTTTTTCGCAGGACAGATCCAGCATGCGGCGGTCAAACGCCTTCAGGCGGATGCGGATCTTCTGCTGAGCGATAGCGGTGGACATGGATCAGGCGGGAGAGGTCAGCAAGGACCAGCGCTCGATGGGCACGAAGCAGCTGGCAGGTTGAAGCTGGTTGTCGAGGTGCGGAATGGGATGGAGAGGCAGGGAAACCCTGATCTCCATCCCAGAACCTAAATCACGGCCGGAGCCGGATCAGGATCACTCGAGGATCTTGGACACCACGCCGGCACCGATGGTGCGGCCGCCTTCGCGGATGGCGAAGCGCATGCCTTGCTCGATGGCCACCGGGCAGATCAGCTCGCCGGTCATCTTGATGCGGTCGCCGGGCATCACCATTTCCACGTTGGAGCCGTCGTCGGCGGTGAAAGCGGTGATCTGACCGGTCACGTCGGTCGTACGGATGTAGAACTGCGGGCGATAGCCAGCGAAGAAGGGAGTGTGGCGGCCGCCTTCTTCCTTCTTCAGCACATACACCTCACCTTCGAACTTGGTGTGGGGCTTGATGGAGTTGGGCTTCACCAGCACCATGCCGCGCTCGATGTCTTCCTTCTGCACGCCGCGGAGCAGCAGACCC
>Ga0194119_10007790_pt1 | contig 14966 bp, 12 predicted proteins | sample TA2MahC100mmetaG_FD_148620 | JGI IMG/M metagenome (GOLD analysis project Ga0194119, IMG submission 148620) | Freshwater microbial communities from Lake Tanganyika, Tanzania - TA2015018 Mahale Deep Cast 100m | ecosystem: Environmental > Aquatic > Freshwater > Lake | place: Tanzania: Lake... | reverse complement strand
AGCGAGCGATACTCCCGGGCACGAAGTGCACGATACTCCCTTCGTAACACATAGCACGTAACACGTAAAACGATCTTCTACCGCGAAGCGATACTCCCGGGCGGCTTGCCGCCCGATACTCCCGCAAGGCGAAGCGAGCGATACTCCCGAGCACGAAGTGCACGATACTCCCTTCGCAACAACGATACTCCCTTCGTAACACATAGCACGTAACACGTAACACGATCTTCAGCAAAGCGAAGCGAGCGATACTCCCATCGCAACCCGTAACCCGCAACCCGTAACCCGATCTCCAGCATGAACTCCGATACACCCATAAAAAACCAATCCACCGTGCAGCCGCCGCAGGAACGCGAAATATCCCTTGCCGAAATCCTGCTCATCATCCAGCGGCGCAAATTCGGTATTCTTGCCATCATGCTGCTCGCGCTCAGCGGATCCATGCTCTACCACTTCTCCGAAGAGCCCGAATATCGAGCCGAATCGGTCATGCTCATAACCGGCAGCGGCAGCCAGGGAGACCTGCTCTCCCTTGCGCTCGGCACAGCAGGTTCAGCCGACAACCAGGCGGTTAAAAAGGATGTCGAGCTGCTCACCTCCAAGCCGATAGCCGAACTCGCCGTCAAGGCGCTCTACAAAAACACCCGTCGCGATTCGCTCGAATTCTTCGGCAAGCGCCCCTATTACTCGCCGGTCTCCCGCTTTTTCGCAGGACTTGCCGGCGTCTCCTCCGTTCGGGCAAACCCGCAGCCCGGCGAATGGAACGTTTCCGACGAGCGCACCCGGTTCGATGCCATACGGTTGAATAACCGCATCCTGGTGCAGCCCGCCCGCGAAACCAACGTGCTCAAGGTTTCGGTGGCAAGCCCCTTCCCCGACGAATCAGCCTTTCTGACCGATGTGCTCTGCCAGGTCTACAAGGATGCCGATATCAGCCGCAACTCCGAAAAATACACCCAGTCGAACCGGTTCATCGCCGAAATGCTCGACAAGCAGGAAAGCAAGGTTGCCGAAGCTGACCAGGCGCTCTCCCGCTACATGGAGACGAACGAAATCTACGAGCCGACCGGCAACACCGCCCAGTTGTTACAGAAGCTTGTCGAATCCGAAGCAAAATACAAAACCATCCAGGCCGACCTGAATATCACGCAGAACAACCTCGCCTTTCTTGAAAAAAAGCTGACCGAAGCCGACCTCGAAATCAGCGACCAGATCGAAAAAAACGTTACAGGCCAGCTCGGTGCCATCATGGATGAACTGAAAGGCCTCGAAAGCGACTACGTGAAACTCGTAAGGGAAAAAGGAATCGACAACGCCGAAACCAGGGCAAAACGGAAGCAGCTCGACGTGGTGAAAACCCGCTACGAACAGCTCAGCCGCAGCAAGATAGCCGGCGAAATCGGCTACGCCGGCAAAGCCAAAAAGTTCAGCTTCGACATGGTTGCCGAAAAACTGCAGATCCAGCGCAAGCTCAACGAACTGCGCTTCAGCGCAGGAGAGTTCAACCTGCTCCGTCAGTACTACGAAAATCAGCTTGTCCTCCTGCCCGAGCGCCAGCAGGAGTACGTCAAGCTCCAGCGCGACCGCGAAGTAGTCAGTAAAACATACCTCTACCTCAAGGAAAAGCTCGACGAAACCCGCATCATGCTCGGCTCCGAGGTTGGCGGCGTTTCCATCATCGGCGCGGCCTTCCAGCCCTTCGCGCCCGAAAAACCCTCCCTGCAGAAAAATCTGCTGATGGGCCTCGTGCTCGGGGCACTGCTTGCGGCGCTCTATATATTTGCGGCCGAGCAGGTTGACGACACCATCAAGGACGAAAGCTTCTTCAGGGAAATCGGACTGCCGCTCCTCTCCTTCATCCCCCTTGTTTCCGAAGATAAAAAAACCCTTCCGCCCGAGGCCATTACCGGCTTCAAGCGGCTACTCTACAACACGAGCAAGGCATTCCGCGACCGCGTCATTGCCGGCGAAACTACCGCCAGAACAAAGCGGAACAGCGAGCCCGAAGCCGAAATACCCATGCCGATGCTCACCGACAGGCTCTCGTCGGTCTTCTCCGAAAGCTTCAGAACCCTCCGGACGGCAATCGACTACTCCAAGCCCGACTCCCCCCTCAAGTCGATTCTCATATCGGGCACGTCCATGTCCGAAGGCAAATCGACGGTCTGCAGCAATCTCGGTATGGCTTTTGCCCTTACCGGCAAAAAAACCCTCGTGATCGACTGCGATTTCCGCCGCGCATCCATCCACAAAAAATTCAACGGCAAGCGTGAAAAAGGGCTCACCGACTACCTCTTCGGCAAGGATCACGTCATCGACGAAAACTGGTTCCAGAAAACCCACGTCGATAACCTCACCTACCTCAGCGCCGGCAAAATGGTGCCCAACCCCAACGAGCTTCTCGGTTCGGTAAAAATGCTTGAGCTGATCAAAACGCTCGAAGAGCAGTTCGACAAGGTGCTCATCGACAGCCCGCCGATCTTCCTCAGCGACGCAGCCCAGCTTGCCCACTCCATCGACGGCATCCTCCTCGTCAGCCGCCTCCACTACACCAGCCGCAAGCCGATACTCGAATTCGCAAAAGACCACTTCCTCAGCTTCGCAATTATCGGCATAGCCGTAATAGGCTCAAAAGAAAAACGCTGGTACGGCTACGGCTACGGAAAATACGGTTACGGCAAATACGGTTACAACCGCTACGGCTACGGAGCCTACGAAGAGAAAGCTTAAGAATGGCTGGATAGCGAGATAGCTGGATGGCTGGATAGCTGGACAGCTAAAATCTTCTCTTGCTAACAAGCTAACAAGCCATCAAGCAGTCCTGTAAGATGGCTGGATAGCGAGATAGCTGGATGGCTGGACAGCTAAAATCTTCTCTTGCTAACAAGCTAACAAGCCATCAAGCAGTCCTGTAAGATGGCTGGATAGCGAGATGGCTGGATGGCTGGACAGTCAAATTCTTTTCTTGCTATTAAGCTATCAAGCCATCCGGCTAACAAGCCATCTTACACAAAGCAGCCATAATAATGCCCGTGGAAAAAACGGATTATAATCAGATTGTGGCAATAGCTACCGCATTTAGTGCAATAGCTGCCGCATTCAGTGTTCTGTTTCTTGCCATAACGCTTATTCTGGAATATCGTTGGCGGCGCAGAAAGTATGCTATAGATCTCTTGAGTGCATGGAATGACTGTACTGCTGATCATGCCAAAGAAATACTGTCAGTGTTTTCAGATATGCGTTATGGAGTTACTATTGATAAGGATGTGGGGGTGATAGTGTTTTGTTGTGAGAAAGGTCATCGATATTGGGATGTTCGGTTTCATATGGTAGAACTGCTCAACCATGCAGAAGCAATAGCCGTAGCATTGGATTCAAGGTTAGCTGCAAAAGGAATACTCGCAAAGTCAGTAAATCCGGCTCTTTGTAACTGGTACAAAAATCTTAAAGGTTTTATTGATGCGGTGAACGACATAAAAGGGAGTCGACCTTGGGAACGTTTCGAAATTTATATTGAAGGTCTTCGATCCCGTGATAGTTGTTTTTGCCGACAGAGTATTGTTCAATTCCATGTAGCAGCCAAGCCAACAAGCCGATTTCTCTTCCCATCAAGCAAACCAGCCAACAAGCAGTCCTGTAAGATAGCTGGATAGCTGGGTAGCGAGATAGCCAAAATTTTTTCTTGCTATTAAGCAAATCAGCGAACAAGCTATCAAGCCGATCTTTCTTGCTAATCAGCTAACAAGCCATTTAGCCATCAAGCTAACCAGCTAAAAAGCCTCCCCAAAAAAATGAAAATCTACATAGCCGGCCACCAAGGCATGGTTGGCAGCGCTATACTTCGCCACCTTTCCAATTCCAGTGCCCAGTCCCAATTTCTGAGCCCACAACCCACGGCCCACAGCCCACAACCCACGGTACCCGGCACTCAGAACTCAGAACTCAGCACTGAAAACAACCCCAGTACCCAATACCCAATACCCATTACCCAACTACTCCTTCGTACTCATGCCGAGCTTGACCTGACAAACCAGGCAGCCGTCCGCGAATTCTTCGAACAGGAAAAACCCGATCAGGTCTATCTCGCAGCCGCAAAAGTTGGAGGCATTCACGCCAACAACACCTATCCGGCAGAGTTCATCTACCAGAACCTGATGATCGAAGTCAACGTCATCCACGAAGCCTGGCGATCAGGGGTTAATAAACTGCTCTTTCTCGGATCGAGCTGTATCTACCCACGAATGGTGCCACAGCCCATGCGCGAAGATGCGCTGCTCACCGGAACGCTCGAACCAACAAACGAACCATACGCCATAGCAAAAATAGCCGGCATAAAACTCTGCGAAAGCTACAACCGCCAATACGGCACCGACTACCGCAGTGTCATGCCGACAAATCTCTACGGACCGGGCGACAACTACCACCCCGAAAACAGCCACGTAATCCCGGCCCTGATCCGAAGATTCCACGAAGCCAAAATATCCATGGAATCCACGTCCCACAGCCTACAATTAACATCCCACGTCCCACGTCCCACAGCCCACGCTGTTACAATCTGGGGCACCGGCACGCCAAGGAGGGAATTCCTGAACGTCGATGATATGGCAGCGGCAAGCATACACGTCATGAACCTCGATAAAGCCATTTACGACGCCCATACACAACCGATGCTCAGTCACATCAACGTCGGGACAGGGGAAGACGTCACCATAAAAGAACTCGCCGAAACCATAGCAGAAGTAACAGGATACACCGGCAACATAGAATTCGACCCAACAAAACCAGACGGAACACCCCGAAAACTGATGGCCAGCACCCGCTTAAGGAGTTTAGGCTGGGAACCGAAGATAGGTTTGAAAGAAGGGTTGAAAGCCGCGTACGAGGATTTTCTGGAGAGAGGGTGAGATTGTGGGACGTGAGAAGTGGGTTGTAGGCTGTGGGAAGTAAGACGTGGGAAGTGGGAGGAAGGAGGAGTGGAGTTTGATAATGGAATTTGAGAGCGGATTATGAAATGTGAAACTCTTGAGGTTTGGAAAATAAGTTTACGATTAAGTGCTGATGTGTACAAGGCCCTGTCGGATTGCAAAGATTTCGGGTTTCGCGATCAGATAACTCGTTCTGCTCTATCGCTGCCAAGTAATATAGCTGAAGGAATGGAGAAGGATTCGATGAAGGAACGAATCAATTATTTCAATATTGCCAAAGGCTCAACAGCTGAGTTTATGACTCAAGTCTTTATAGGAATGGATATTGGATTTATTAGTGAAGAAAAAGGAAGAGAATGGATCAAAACCGGAGAGCATGTTCTCGGAATGCTTACAAAATTACAGAAAGCTTTTAAGGTTCAACAGGGATAATAATACAGCTAACATCCCACGCCCCACAGCCTTACATCCAACAGTCTACAATTTTTAAATGCAACCCACAACCCACAGCCCACAGCCCACATCAAAGCAACCAAAGGTTGCTTTGATCACCGGCATAACCGGCCAGGACGGCTCATACTTGGCGGAACTCCTCCTCGAAAAAGGCTACGAAGTCCACGGCATCAAAAGAAGAGCCAGCTCCTTCAACACCCAACGTATCGACCATCTTTATAGAGACCAGCATACGATCGCAAAAGCTGAGGATCAGCAGGAACAAACAGCTGCCCACAGCCCACAGCCCACTTCCAACAATCTTTATCTCCATTACGGCGACCTGACCGACAGCAGCAACCTCACCCGCATCATCGCAGAGGTGCAGCCGGACGAAGTATACAATCTCGCAGCTCAGAGCCACGTAGCAGTAAGCTTCGAATCGCCAGAATACACAGCAGATGTCGATGGAATGGGAACGTTGCGCCTGCTTGAAGCAATTCGTTTTCTTGGGCTCGAAAAGAAAACAAGGTTTTATCAGGCTTCAACATCGGAGCTGTACGGTCTTGTGCAGGAAATTCCCCAGCGAGAGACGACGCCATTCTATCCAAGAAGTCCATATGCCGTCGCAAAGCTCTACGCCTACTGGATAACGGTGAACTATCGCGAAGCATACGGCATGTACGCATGCAACGGGATTCTCTTCAACCACGAATCCCCAAGAAGGGGAGAGACCTTTGTAACACGCAAGATCACCCGTGCCCTCGCCAACATCAGCCAGGGACTCGAAGAGTGCCTCTACATGGGCAACCTCGACGCCAAACGTGACTGGGGCCATGCAAAGGACTATGTTCGTATGCAATGGATGATGCTCCAGCAGGAAGAACCAAAAGACTACGTCATCGCCACCGGAGTCCAATACAGTGTCAGAGAATTCATAGAAAAATCCGCCGCCAAACTCGGCATAAAAATCCGCTGGCAAGGCACTGGCATAGAAGAAGTCGGCTACTGGGAAAAGGGAAGCGACAGCCCACCTCCCACCTCCCACAGCCCACATCCTATCATCCGGATCGACCCAAGATACTTCCGCCCCTCTGAGGTCGAAACCCTTCTCGGCGATCCATCAAAAGCAAAAGCCGATCTGGGATGGATACCGCAAATCACGCTCGACGAAATGATCGACGAAATGGTAACCCACGATCTCGATGAAGCAAAACGCCACGCGCTCCTGAAAGCCAATGGCTACGATATAATGGTCAGTAAAGAAAATTGATTTTTATTGTTGGGGCTTGGGCCTTGTTATTGGATTTCACCGACCCCAAACCCTACTTTCCTTAACCCAGTCCCTATTACCCAATACCCAGAGCCAACTCAGCACTCAGCACTCAGAACTCAGAACTCAGAACTCAGAACTCAGAACTAACATAACCCTACTTTCCACTTTCCATAACCCAGTACCTATTCCCTAATACCTATTACCCAGAGTTCACACTCCTCCCCCAAAAAATGAAAGGCATCATCCTCGCAGGCGGTTCCGGCACCCGGCTCTACCCGATAACGAAGGGTATTTCAAAGCAGTTGTTGCCGGTCTACGATAAACCCATGATCTACTACCCGTTGTCGGTGCTTATGCTGGCCGGAATACGGGACATTCTCATCATTACCACTCCCGAAGATCAGCCTATGTTTATGCGGTTGCTCGGTGATGGGAGCGAGTGGGGCATAAACCTCTCATACACCGTTCAGCCTTCGCCTGATGGACTTGCACAGGCGTTTCTGCTTGGCGAGGAGTTTATCGGGAATGACGATGTTTGCCTGATTCTTGGGGATAATATCTTTTTCGGATACGCATTCAGTACCATGCTGGAACGAGCGGTACGTCGTGTACAGGAGGAGAAGCTGGCAAATATTTTCGGGTACTACGTGCACGATCCCGAGCGGTACGGCGTGGCGGAATTTGATGAATCTGGGATAGTACTCTCGCTTGAAGAAAAGCCTGCAAAACCTCGTTCCAACTACGCGGTCGTCGGACTTTATTTCTATACGAACGATGTTGTCGATATAGCAAAAAGCATCAAGCCATCGGAACGCGGAGAACTCGAAATCACCGCGGTAAACGAAGCATATATGCAGATGAACAAGCTGAAGCTTACAAATATGGGTCGCGGCTTCGCCTGGCTCGATACCGGGACGCACGAATCATTTCAGGAGGCAGGTAACTTCATCGAAACGGTCGAAAAACGCCAAGGGCTTAAAATCTCCTGTCCCGAAGAGATTGCCTGGAGAAAAGGCTGGATCGATGATCAGCAACTCCAGAGTCTTGCAGGCCCGCTGAATAAAAGCCAGTATGGAGTATATCTGCATCATCTGCTTGAGACCAGAAAAGAAGAATTTGCATTGTAGAAGAGTGCCAGACTATACGATCGATAGCAGTGTTGTCGTTTCATCAAGATCCGATCACAGAAAAGTTGAATGGTGCCATGAGAACGGAAAGTTGTTCATGTGAACCCCGGTGAGTCTCATCGGTATCAGAAAAAGCCATATGCGCAGTAGCGAAAATCATGGAGTACCCCGAGTTTTATGTCATTAAAACAGATGACCGTTAAAGGTCTGGCGTGGAGTTTTCTCGATAATATTGTCGTTCAGGGCGTCGGTTTTATAACCGGAATTATCCTTGCCCGCCTGCTTTCCCCGCGTGAATTTGGACTGGTAGGCATGGTAACCATATTTATCGCTCTTGGCCAGTCGTTCGTTGACAGTGGCTTTACACAGGCGCTAATTCGCAAAAAGGAGTGTACCCAAGCCGATTACTCGACTGTCTTTTTCTTCAATGTGCTTGTTGGGATTGCCTGGTATATCCTTTTGTTAGTTTCTGCTGGTTCGATAGCAGGGTTTTTTAGCCAGCCTGAACTTACAGGGCTTGTTCCTGTACTTGGTCTTGGAGTAGTCATCAATGCGTTCTCTATCATCCAAACGACACAGCTGACCAAGCGAATTGATTTTAAACTGCAGACGAGGATATCGGTTGTAAGTTCTATTCTTTCAGGAATCATTGCCGTAGTTCTTGCATTTCGGGGTTTTGGTGTCTGGAGTCTTGTTGTGTTGTCGCTTGCCAGGAATATCCTGAATACGCTTTTCCTTTGGTTCTGGAACAAGTGGAAGCCATCATTAGTTTTCGACCTTACTTCCTTCAAAAAGCTGTTTGGGTTTGGCTCAAAACTGCTTCTTGTAGGTTTAATCGATACAACATACAGGAATATCTACCTTGCTGTTATAGGAAAATTCTTTTCAGCTGCTGATCTTGGGTTTTATACCCGAGCGGACCAGTTCAATCAGTTGCCATCACAGAATTTAACAGCTATAGTTCAGAGAGTAAGCTACCCGGTATTGTCATCCATCAGTGATGATTTTCCGGCTATGAAATCTGCCTATAAAAAACTGATCAAGAGTACCATGCTCATTTCGTTTGTGCTGATGATCGGGCTTGCCGCTGTAGCTGAACCAATGGTGCTAACACTGATCGGAGAACAATGGCTGGTTTCTGCTGAATACCTCCAGTTGCTGTGTTTTGGAGGGATGCTGTATCCTCTTCATGCGTTGAATCTCAATATGCTGAGTGTTCAGGGACGCTCGGATCTGTTTCTTCGACTTGAGATCATCAAGAAAGCTCTTGCCGTTCCGGTAATCATTGTGGGTATCAACTTCGGGATCAAGGTGATGATTATTGCCATGATTGTCAATAGCTTGATTGCCTACTATATTAACAGCTACTGGTCAGGGCGCTTTATCGGCTACTCGATGCTTGAACAAGTTCGGGATATTCTTCCCTCGTTTATGCTGGCTTCAGCAGTAGGACTTATGGTATTCTTTACGGGCCACCTCATGGCAGCATCTCCTATTATTACGCTTGCTGTTCAGATTCTGGTCGGATCTTTATTGACAATTGGCATTGCCGAACTGATTCAGCTGGATAGTTATACCTACATGAAACGTACAGTTCTCGACCAAATCAAAAGAAAATCATGATCCCCCAATCCCACCCCCTCCCATTGCAACCATTCTTTCCATTCCTGAAAAGCGCATTCTGTTCAAGCGGAGCATTTCTTCAGACGCAAGAGGTAATGAACTGGTTGAAAGAGCAGAACGAGGCCGTCAAACTTCGAATAGATAAAATCCCTTTTGCCAACCTCTCACAATGGGGCTATGAGCAAAGCGAAGGGAGAATTCGCCATGCTTCTGGGAAGTTTTTTTCCATAGATGGTATCAGAGTCAAGACGAACTGGGGGAATGTCCCTGAATGGGATCAGCCGATCATCAACCAGCCGGAAATTGGGTATCTCGGCTTTATAGTCAAAGAGTTCAATGGAGTCCTTCATTTCCTCATGCAGGCTAAAATCGAGCCGGGCAACGTTAATTATGTTCAGTTATCTCCAACCCTGCAGGCGACAAGAAGCAATTATACCCAGGTTCACAAGGGAAAGAAGCCTCTCTATCTTGAATATTTCCAGCAGGCAAGCCCGGAACAGATTCTGCTCGATCAGCTACAGTCCGAACAGGGGGCTCGGTTTCTTCGCAAAAGGAATCGAAATATCATTATCAAGGTTGAGGATGATCTTGAAGTCTGTGAGAATTTTGTTTGGTTGACGCTTGCCCAGATCAAGGAACTCATGCGGCACAGTAATCTCGTCAACATGGATACTCGGACGGTGATATCAGGCATACCGTTTGGACAGGTTCAGGCTCAGGTAATCGATTTCTTCAATTTTCTTGGTAATGGCCAGAAGAGAACCGTTACCGAAAAAGCTTTTCTCAAATCCGCACTATCGCAGAATGAAGCGGTACACTCGATCGAAAACATCATCACGTTTCTGACCCAACTGAAAAGCTTTTTCGATCTTGATCTGCAGAAAGTCGATCTCAAGCAGATGAATGGCTGGGTATTCAGTGAAGAATCCATTCATCATGAAACCGGCAAATATTTCAGGGTGATCGCTGTCGATGTTGAAATCGGCAACAGGGAGGTGGTGCACTGGACGCAGCCGATGGTCGAACCGGCACAGGAAGGGCTCTGTGCATTTGTCTGCAAGGAAATCGACGGATTGCTGCATTTTGCCGTACAGGCTAAACTGGAGTGCGGCAACCACGACATTATCGAATTTGCTCCAACCGTCCAGTGCCTCACAGGTAACTATCGCCAGACAAAGGAAGGGGCATTGCCGTTTCTCGATTATGTCCTGAATGTGCCGAATGAGCAGGTCTATTTCGATGCCCTGCAGTCAGAGGAAGGAGGTCGTTTCTTTAGGGAGCAGAACAGAAACATGATCGTCATTGCTGGTGATGAAATCGCAGACGAATTGCCGCCGAACTATATCTGGATGACCCTCAACCAGCTTTATACCTTCCTCAAATTCAATAACTACCTCAATATTCAGGCTCGCAGTCTGATTGCAGCCATATCGTTTGTCTGAACCGAATGCAAAACATAATCAACATCGGGGTACTGGGCTGTGCGAACATCGCAAAACGCTCTCTGATACCTGCAATTCTGGATTTAAAGGAAGAGTATTGCCTTAAGGGAGTGGCAAGCAGGAGCGGAGAAACTGCCAAGGCATGTGCTGAGCAGTTCGCCACCGAATCATATACAGGGTATGAAGAATTGCTGAACAGCGGTAACCTCGACGCAGTGTACATCCCACTGCCCAATGCGTTGCACACTGAATGGATCGAAAAGGCATTGAACAGGAATATTCACGTGCTTGTTGAAAAATCTCTTTCATGTTCCTTCGAAGACGCGCAGCGTTTAAATCAGTTGGCGAAGGAAAAGCATCTGGTTCTGGTGGAAAACTTTCAGTTCAGATTCCATCGACAGTTATCTATCGTTAAAGAGTTGGTCGCCGAAGGAAGAATCGGTGCATTGCGTTGTGTCCGAGGTTCTTTCGGGTTTCCTCCCTTTCCCGACAGCAATAATATAAGGTACCAAAAACATCTTGGCGGTGGAGCGTTACTCGATGCCGGGGCATATCCGGTCAAGATAGCGCAAATGTTTCTTGGAGATCAGATAGAGGTAAAAGCCTCCAGCCTGTATGTCGATCCTGCATGTAATGTGGATATCTGGGGTGGTGTATATCTGCAGCAATGCAATAGCCCCCTGTTTGCAGAACTTGCATTCGGATTTGATCATTTCTATCAGTGCAATCTCGAACTCTGGGGCAGCAAAGGTAAATTGACGGCAACCCGGATTTTTACTGCCCCCCCTGGTTTTTCACCTGATATTCTGATAGAAACAGCAAATGGCAAAGAGGTTATTGCCGTTGAGCCGGATAACCATTTCAGAAACATGTTGATGCATCTGCACAGGCTCATCACTACAGGAAAAGATCTCGATGCTGAATATGAACAGAATGTCGTGCAAGCACGATTGTTAGAAGAAGTAAAACTGAAAGCATATGCCGGATAAACCTATCTATGTAACCCAGCCATCACTGGCTCCCCTTGAAGAATATGTCGAGCTGCTGAAAGGAGTGTGGGAGAGCGGCATACTGACCCATAACGGGCCCTTGGTACAGAAGTTCGAAAAGGATCTTGCAGCAAAGCTCGGAATACAGAATTTCGTCGCCGTTACCAATGGAACCGTTGCCTTGCAGATGGCAATCAAGGCACTTGAACTCAAAGGGGAAATTATCACAACGCCCTTTACCTGGATCGCAACGATCAGTGCAATCAAATGGGAAGGTTGTACCCCGGTGTTCTGCGATATAGAACCGGATACCTTCAACATCGACCCTTCAAAAATCGAGGCTTTGATTACCGATAAAACGGTGGCCATTATGCCTGTCCATGTATTCGGTAACCCATGCGATGTCGATGCGATCGACGAAATAGCCAAAAAGCATAACCTGAAAGTGATCTACGATGCGGCTCACGCCATAGGATCAACCTGTAAAGGGAAAAGCGTTCTTGAATACGGCGATATTTCAGCGACAAGCCTTCATGCAACAAAGCTGTTAAACACTGGCGAAGGTGGCGGGTGTGTGACAACAGATCAAGCACTGCATGAGAAACTCAAGCGGATTCGCTTCTTTGGGCATAACGATGAAAAAGATGTGGTAGAGGATGGATGTAACGGGAAGATGACGGAAATACATGCCGCTCTCGGACTTGCAAACCTGAAGTATTACGATACTGTGCTTGCGGATAGAAAGTACAAGTATGATCTGTATAAAGAAATGTTACAGGATGTTGATGGCCTGGGATTTCAAACTTTGAAAATAGGGGAGCCAAACTACTCCTATTTTCCGATTCTTTTCAGAAGTGAAAAAGGGTTATTGCGTGCCGAAGAGCATCTGAAGCAGAATAATGTCTTTCCAAGGCGATATTTCTGGCCATCAGTCAATACGTATAAGAGAATTCTTGAATACGAACGAAAAGATGTTTCGGAAGATATAGCCAGCAGGGTGCTCTGTTTGCCCTTGTTCTACAAGGAAGCAGTTGAAGATGTGCTGTTCATTTCAGAGCTGATTCGTAATATCAAACATTGAGCTAAGGCTTCTAATAGATGCAAATTACCGTAGTTAACGCACACTGGAACAACAGGGGGGATGAGGCAGCTCATCGACCCCTTTGGACAGAACTGCAGAAACGATATCCAGGCTGTCAGATCACTGTTCTTTTCAAGGACAGGAATCCGATAACATGGTTTCCTGATATACCCGGAATAAACTATGAATCCTGCCAGTTCAAGGCATCGGCATGGGACATCTGGCATTCGGTTTTTTCCGAAGGATTGATTGGCCAGAACCAGAAGCTGAACATGATGGTTCGTCTCCTGAAAAATTCGGATCTGATTGTCTATCCCCCCGGAGGCTCAGTTATAAACGATAGATTCTTCTGGAGCAAACAACTTGAGTATCTCACACCATTCCTGTGTGCCAGGATATTTCATGTGCCGATGGTGGTGTGTGCCCCCTCTATGGGGCCATATGATTCTACGATACCGCAACCAACGCGCAAGATGTTGCTGCAAACACCTCTTCTGTTCTGTGTTCGTGAAGATACCTCCCGGCAATATCTTGAAACAATCGGCATCAAGGAGAATGTTCATGTTACAATGGATTTGGCCTTCATGGACGACGTCGATAGCGCGGATGCCGAGCGTCAGCTTGCCGGATATCCTGAACTGAGTGAATTTCTGGCCGCGTATCCTCGTGTTGTCGGTATGACCATTTCCGATTTTAAATGGCATGTCACTCTGGGTAAGGACGCAGAGTTGCTCGAACGCATTGAGACAACCGCACGGCAGATGATCACGTCACTGACCGACCGTGGATATGGTGTCCTGCTCATTCCGCAACTCTTCGGTAACCAGAACGACTACAACTATTTGCAAGCATTTGCAGGCGAAGGTGTGCATGTTATGAGTGACAAGCCGGATACCTATGTACAGCAGTATGTCATATCAAAGCTTTACGCAGTTATCGGTATGCGCTATCACTCCAATATTTTTGCAGCAAAGATGGGCACGCCTTTCATTGCCGTTGTTTACGAGGAAAAAATGGAAGGCTTTCTTGAGTTGGCAGGGCTTAGTGACTATGGACTGCCATTGGAAGATATTTCCTTAGAAAAGCTCGATGAGAAATTCTGCACCATTGAAAAAGAACACGATGCATACCGGACCCGACTGCAACAGGCCCGTCCGGAATGGCGAGAGCGTGCACGGAGAACGGTCGATTTGCTGCCGGATATTCTTTGAGACCCTTTTGATTTATTTACACCTATAATTCGTATGGATCTCAAATACCGCCCGGACATCGATGGCCTTAGGGCTATTGCAGTGCTCGCCGTTCTGTTCTTTCACACGCAAGTTCCGGGTTTTTCCGGAGGATTCGTCGGTGTTGACATTTTTTTCGTCATTTCCGGTTATCTCATCACGTCGATAATCCTCAAGGATGTCAGGGAAAACCGGTTTTCTATCGCAAGATTTTATGAACGCAGGATCAGAAGGATTTTTCCCGCGCTCTTTCCTGTCATGTTCTTTGTTTTGGCGGTTGGCGCTTATCTGTTTGACCCAAGCGCATTTAAAAACCTTGGAAAAAGCATTACCGCAACCACGCTCTTTTCGTCCAACATTCTTTTCTGGCGCGAATCAGGCTATTTCGATGCTTCATCGCTCGAAAAACCGCTGCTTCATACATGGTCTCTTGCAGTCGAAGAACAGTTCTACATTGTTTTTCCCATCATGCTCATGCTCATCGGCAGGTACCTGAAAGGCCGTTATCTGCCGATAGTTCTGGCAGCCTTCGTTCTTTCATTTGGGGCCAGCGTCTATGGTGTTGCTCATCATCCCGGAGCAACATTTTATCTTGTTCCGACCAGAGCATGGGAATTACTTGCTGGCTCGCTGCTCGCTCTCGGTGTTATTCCCGCCCCATCCTCAAATTGGGGTAAAAATCTTGGGGCTTTTGGTGGTATGGCATTACTTGCCTATAGCATTGTTCTTTACACAGAGGCAACTCCATTTCCGGGACTCGCCGCATTACTGCCGGTTTTGGGTTCTGGCCTGATTATTCACAGCGGCAGGGGGGGGGGGGGGGACGTATTTAGCGCAAAAAA
>Ga0194119_10007789_pt1 | contig 14967 bp, 10 predicted proteins | sample TA2MahC100mmetaG_FD_148620 | JGI IMG/M metagenome (GOLD analysis project Ga0194119, IMG submission 148620) | Freshwater microbial communities from Lake Tanganyika, Tanzania - TA2015018 Mahale Deep Cast 100m | ecosystem: Environmental > Aquatic > Freshwater > Lake | place: Tanzania: Lake... | reverse complement strand
CGGCCCCCACGCGCCGCCCGTCAGCCAGTCAGGGCCGGCCGAGACGGTGCGGTAGTTGGGCTGCGGGATGGCCAGCCCGCTGACCGTCGTGTGGAAGACGGCCGCTTGGACGAAGTTGTACGCCAGATGCGCCAGCCACGCCGCCCACAGCGAGTTGAAGGCGAGCCGCACGGCCGCGAGGAACACTCCGGCCAGCGTCACCATCGTCACCGACAGCGCCGTGACGCCGGGATTGAACAGGTGCAGCAGGCCGAAAAGCACTGACGTGACCCCGATCGCGGCGACCGGCCCCCACGCGCGCAACAAGAGGTTGAACGCGTAGCCGCGCAACGCGAGTTCCTCGGTGAGCGCCGCCGGCACGAGGATTGCCAGGGCGAGCAGCGCGCCCTCCTCCCAGTTCCCGGGCTCGGCGGGGACGACGTGCAGCACGCCCAGCCATATCAGCAGGCCAGTCGGAATGGCGATCGCGAACCATCCGGCGGAGAGACCGCCGACGACCGGCCACGCGCCGAGGGCGTCCACGCCCAGCCGCGTCGCTTCGCGCCACGGCTCGCGGAAGATCCGGACCGCCACCGCCGTCGCAACGAGCAGGGCCACGCACCCGATCACACTGTAGCCAATGAGCCGCGTGCCCGCGGCGGCGTTCGCGAGCTGCACGAACGGATAGACAAGCGCGGGGACGACAACGAGCGCGACCAGCGACAGGCCGACAAACGCGCCGATGCGTCCCGCGGCGACCATACGACGCAGCGGAGGTCCGGGCATCAGGGACGTCGGGGGATCGCCAAGCACGACGCGCCCCGTCGCGCGGAAATCCGCATCGCCGGGGCGCGTGGTGTTCATCGGCTCAGACCCTTTCGACCGACAGCGCCACCGCGCTGCCGCCGCCGAGGCAAAGCGTCGCGAGCCCCGTGCGCAGGCCGCGATCCTGCAGCGCGTAGAGCAGCGTGGTGAGGATGCGCGCGCCGCTCGCGCCAATCGGATGGCCGAGCGCAATCGCGCCGCCGTTCACGTTGACGCGGTTCCAGTCCCAACCAAGCCCGTCGCCGTCGGCGAGCGACTGCGCGGCGAAGGCCTCGTTGGCCTCGATGAGGTCGTAGTCGCCGATCCTTGCGCCGGTCTTCTTCATCAGGTTCTGCACGGCGAGAATCGGCGCGAAGAACAGCTCCTGCGGGTCGCCGCCCCCCGACGCGTAGCCGGTGATGCGCGCGAGGATCGGCAGGCCGTGCGCCTTGGCATACTCCTCGCTCGCCACAATGAGCGCCGAGGCGCCGTCGTTGAGGCCGGGCGCGTTCCCTGCCGTCACGGTGAGCTCTTCCGGCTTCATGTCCTTGGGCGCGTCGCCGGGGAAGGCCGGACGCAGCTTGGCCAACGCCTCGAGCGTGGTGTCCTTGCGCGGGCTTTCGTCGGTCTCCACGACCGTCGGTCCCTTCTTGCCCGGGATCTCCACCTTCACGATCTCCGCGGCGAACTTGCCCCCCTCGATCGCCGCCACCGCCTTCATGTGCGACTGGTAGGCGAACTCATCCTGCCGCTGCCGCGTGATCCCGGCCTTCTTTGCGGTGTACTCGGCGTGGCCGCCCATATGCCGGTTGTAGAAGGCACACCACAGTCCGTCCTTGATGAGCGCGTCCTGCATCGTCTGCGCGCCAAACTTGATGCCGTTGCGCATCCCGAAGACCAGATGCGGCGCCGCCGACATCGACTCTTGACCGCCCGCGACCAGGAGCTGCTCGTCGCCGGCGCGGATCGCCTGCGCGGCGAGCATCACCGCCTGCAGTCCCGAGCCGCAGACTTTGTTCACGGTGTACGCCGGCACCGCGGCGGGGACGCCCGCCTTGATCATCGCCTGCCGCGCCGGGGCCTGCCCCACGCCGGCCTGCAGGACGTTTCCCATGATCACTTCGCCAACGTCGGCCGGATCCGCCTTGGCACGTTCGAGCGCGGCCTTGATGGCGATGGCGCCGAGTTCAGGCGCGGAGAGCGGCGCGAGCCCGCCGAGGAAGCGGCCGATGGGAGTGCGGGCGGCGGAGACGATGACTGGTGTGGGCATATGAACTGCAGACGGTTGACGGTGGACGGTGGACGGTGGACGGTCGATAACAGATGGCCGATGGCGGATGGCCGAAAACTACCCTCGGGAACGGGTGGCGGCACTTGCCATGGTTCCCGCCTTATCCGAAGACGGGCCAAACTCCCCGTCGCGCATCAACGCCAGCGGAGGCCCGTCCGCAAACACGAGGTCCACGCTTACCGGCACCACGTCCGGTTGCGTCTCCTTCACATAGACCCGATCGATGTGCACCACCGCGTCGGGCGACGAAAACGCGCTCGGCCCGACCTGGCCGCCGAAGTGTTCGCTGCGGCCGAAGGCGATGTGCAGGCCGAGCTTCTCGTCGAGGAGCACTTCACCGACCGCGCGCACACCGAACGCAGCAAGCACACCGAGCCCAAGCTCGGCGAGGTTGCCGTACGCCGGTTCCTTCACCAGCCGATCTCCCTCGCGCGACGACGCCTCGCCGCTGGTGAGCACCCGCACGGCCTTGTTCGCAACGATCTCGTAGCGCACCACCTCGGTGCCGAACTGCACGGGGAGAACGCCCGCCGAGCGGCTTGAGTCGCCGGCGACTTCTCCCTCGTAGGGGACGATGTACGCTTCGCCCGACGGCAGGTTGCCGGCCACGCCGCGCTGCGGCAGCAGCCCGCCTGATGCGTGCCCGGTGCGATGCCGCAGGTCGAGGTGCAGGCGGTCCTCGCCAGCGGGATGACGGAACACGAGGTCGGCGCCCGTGGCCCGGTCGAGCAGATCCTTGAGAAGGCTCACCCGGCGATTGACCTCGGTGTAGTCAATACGCAGGGCGGGAATCATCTCCGCGCGGAAGCCGGGCATCGTGGCGGCGCGCATCGGGTGCGCTCGAGCCGCCACCTTGAGTGGCGCCGTGGAGCTGAACTTTGTCAGCGCCATCAGCATCGGGAACGCGTCGAAGATCCCGGCCATCCGACGCGCGGACGACGGATCGAGTTCGTCGGCGCGCTGCGGCACAGGCCCGCCCTCGTGAATCCAGCACCGGTCCGGCAGATCGCCGTTGTTGGTGTGGACGTTGGGGTACAGCAGCAAGCGCGTGCGATACCCCACCGACTCCGACTTGGCGTCGAGCATCTCCACCCACTGCGCCGCGATCGCGCGCCGCGCCCGCCAGGCGTCGTCATCGGACACGCGGTCGTCGGGCAAGTCAATCATGATGCCCAACGCTTGATCGTCGGTGGTCGGCGAGAAGACGCGCGAGACGAGAGCGGTCAGTGCGGCGGCGGTCAGCGACTCAGGCATTCAGCGTCCGGGGTTGGCGTGGGCCTTCAGCCATCTGCTATCTCCAGTCTCTCGTGGACGTTGCCACGGCGGCCGCGGCAACGGAAGCCATCCACACCGGGGCGAGGCGCCGCCGGCGGCTGAGTTGGCGGGCGCCGGCACTAGACGCATAAGCCCCCCTGCCAAATGGCTCTGGGGGGCCGTTGTCTACCGTCTACCGTCCACCGTCTACCGTCTACCGTCTACCTCTACCGCTGCCACCTTCTCGACTTGTTGAACGCAATCGTCCCCGCGATCGCCGGCAGCGACGCATCGAGCGTCGCCATCCACCAGCGCCGCTTGGACGTCCCCGCGTGCGACGGCATACGCCCCTGAAAGACGACCTTTGACATCAGCAGACTCGCCGCGACGCCGATCGAGACGCCGCCCATCGTCTGCGGGAAACTCCCCGTTTCCGCCCCGATGTTGCCGATGGCGTACACGGCGCTGCCAATCGCGAACGACGCCCCCACGATGCCCACGCCATTCACGATCTGCTCGCGCAGGCGATCCTGTTCGGCGTTCATCATGCTCGTGGCGGCGGTCCCGAGTCCGCGCCCGGCGAAATAGCCGAGCACTCCAGCGTAGGTGCCGCCAACGATTTCGCCGGCGACGCGCTCATACCGGATGGCGGGCTTCCCCTCGGTCGGGTTCCCGGTGAACTCCTGCTCCGACGGAACGGGCAGGCCCTGCGCCGACGCCACGGCGGCGGCCAAGGCGAGGCAGAGCGCGGCGCCAGCAACGGTCATGAGGCGGCTCCTCCCTGCGGGGTCAGCGCCCGCGTGGCGATCTCGCCGCGCACGCGCTCGATGAAGGCGTCCACACCGAGCACCTCCTGCTTCTTCCCTTCCCCGCGCACACGCACGGCGATGGTGCCGGCCTCGGCTTCGCGCTTCCCGATCACGGCCATATACGGGACCTTCATGACTTCGGCCTGCCGGATGCGATAGTTGAGCGACTCCGATGTCTCGAGATGCGCGCGAATGCCGGCCGCCTTCATCTTCTCGGTGACCTCGCGCGCCACGCCGGCGAGTTCATCAGAGATCGGGAGCACCCGCACTTGCTCCGGCGCGAGCCAGACGGGGAACGCGCCGGCGAAGTGCTCGATGAGAATCGCGATGAAGCGCTCCATCGACCCGCTCACCGCGCGGTGGATGACCACCGGGCGATGCGACGCGTTGTCTTCGCCCACGTACTCGAGGTCGAAGCGCTCGGGGGCGTTGTAGTCGAGCTGGATGGTTCCGAGCTGCCAGTGCCGGCCGATGGAGTCGGTGACGTCGAAGTCGATCTTCGGGCCGTAGAACGCGCCGTCGCCGGGCTTGAGCTCGTACGCGCGCCCCGTGGACTCAAGCGCGGCGCGCAACGCGCCTTCGGCCGAGTCCCACAGCTCGTCACTGCCGATGCGCACCGGCGGGCGCGTCGCGAACCGCAGGTTGGCCGTCAGGCCGAACGTCTCGTAATAGCTGAGGATGAAGTCCATCAGGAACTGCACTTCGGTCGCGATCTGGTCGCTGCGCAGGAAGACGTGGCAGTCGTCCTGGGCAAACTGCCGCACGCGGGTGAGCCCGGAGAGCGCTCCCGACACCTCATTGCGGTGCAGCACGTCGAACGTCACGTAGCGGATGGGCAGCTCGCGGTACGAGTGCTTGTGCGACGCGAACATCAGGTAGTGCGACGGGCAGTTCATCGGCTTGAGGGACATGTCGTGCTCGTCGGTCTCGTTGTTGAGCACGAGGAACATGTTCTCCTTGTACTTCCCCCAATGGCCCGATTGTTCCCACAGCCGCTTGGTGTACAGCAGCGGCGTCTTCACTTCAAGAAAGTGCTCGCGCTGCCGTTCGCGGACGAACGACTCGATGGCGTTGTAGAGCAGCGTGCCGCGCGGCGTCCAGAAGGCGGCGCCGGGGGCGTGCGGGAAGAACTGAAAGAGATCGAGGGCCCGTCCGAGCAGGCGATGGTCGCGGCGCTTGGCCTCCTCGATCCGGTGCAGGTGCGCGTCGAGCTCCTCCTTCTTGAAGAAGGCGGTGGCGTAGATGCGCTGCAGCATCTGCCGCTTCTCGTCGCCGCGCCAATACGCGCCGGCGGTGTGCAGCAGCTTGAAGTGCTTCAGGTATGACGTGTCCGGGACGTGCGGTCCGCGGCACAGGTCGGTGAAGCCGCCGTCGGTGTAGGTGCTGATGACTTCGTCGCTGCCCTCGAAGTCGGCGAGGCGCTCGAGTTTCAGTGGGTCGTCTGAAAAGACAGTCTGTGCCTGTGCCTGAGAAACCTCCGCCCGCACGAACGGGAGCTTCTCCGCCGAAACCTTGCGCATCTCGGCTTCGAACGCCTCAAGATCCTCGGGCGTGAACGGCTTCTCGACTTCGAAGTCGTAGTAGAAGCCGTCGTCAATCGCCGGGCCGAAGCCGATCTTCGCCTCGGGGCGCAGGCGTCGCACCGCTGTGGCGAGCACGTGCGCCCCCGAGTGCCGCAGCACGGCGAGCGCCCGGGGATCCTTCTCCGTGAGCACGGTGAACGCGCCGCCCTTCCGCAGCGGCGTGATCAGGTCCTGCACCTCGCCGTCCACCGAGACGGCAATGGCGGCCTGAAGCAGGCGCGGTCCGATGGACGCGACGACCTCTTTCGGAAGGGTACCCGGCGCCACCTCGCGGATGGAGCCGTCAGGGAGAACCAAAGTCAGCGGCGCGATCATCACTTGCTGGGTGCAGGGGAACGGGCACAGTGGAGTGCACGGGAACGGGCACGGTGGGGTGCTCAGGCACCGGCCCGCACGTGCGCCGAGCATCGACACAAGTTAGCAGGACAGGCGGGGAGGAGGCGAGGGCCAAACCCTCACGGCGCAAGGGCATCCGTCAACATTCGGCACCCGCCCGCCGCGATGCGCCGCCTACCGTTAGAGGCGCGTGCGCCCGTATCTTTAGATACTCATGACCAATCCGTCCGCCTCCGAGATCCCCGCGCAATACGATGCGGGCGGCACCGAAAGCGCCCTGTACGAGGCGTGGGAAGCCGCCGGCCTTTTCCACGCGCACGCCGAACAGTCCGCTCGCGCCGGTGGCACGCGCGACCCGTTCACGATTGTCATTCCCCCGCCCAACGTCACCGCCGTCCTGCACGTCGGGCACGGACTGAACAACGCGGTGCAGGACGTGATCGTCCGCTGGCGCCGCATGGCTGGCGACGAGACGCTGTGGCTCCCCGGCACTGACCACGCGGGCATCGCCACGCAGAACGTGGTGGAGAAGCTCATCGCGCAGGAGGGGAAGACCCGCTTCGACCTGGGGCGCGAGCCCTTCGTCGCGCGCACCGCCGACTTCGTGCGCGAGACGGGCGGCGTCATCCTGCAGCAGCTGCGCGCCATCGGCGCGTCGGCCGATTGGCGACGCACGGCGTACACGCTGTCGCCCGAGCTGTCGCGCTCGGTGCGCGAGGCGTTCGTGCGGCTCTACGAGAAGGGGCTGATCTACCGCGGTTACCGCGTCATCCACTGGTGCCCGCGCTGCCTGACGTCGCTGTCCGACGAAGAGGCGGAGTTCAAGGACACGCACGGCAAGCTGTATCACGTGCGTTATCCGTTCGCCGACGACCCATCGCGCTCGATCACCGTCGCCACCACGCGCCCCGAGACAATGCTCGGCGACGTGGCGGTGGCCGTGCACCCTGACGACGAGCGGTACAAGGCGATCATCGGCACTGAGCTCCTGCTTCCCATCGCGAACATCCGCATCCCGATCGTCGCCGACAGCTTCGTGGACAAGGAGTTTGGCACGGGGATGGTGAAGATCACCCCCGCCCACGACCCCAACGACTTCGAGGCGGGCAAGCGGCTCGGGTTGGCGATGCCCGTGGTCATCACGCCCGACGGCCACATGGGCGAGGTGCACGACGCGGCTGGGCGCGTCCCCGCGTCGCTGCGCGGGGTCGAACGGTTCGACGCGCGCAAGAAGGTCGTGAAGATGCTCGAGGCGCAGGGCTTCCTCGACAAGATCGACCAGCACCACCACGCGGTGCGCCACTGCTACCGCTGCCACACCGTGGTGGAGCCGCGGCTCAGCGACCAGTGGTTCGTGAAGATGGCGCCGCTGGCCAAGCCGGCGCTCGAGGCGGTGCAAACCGGCAAGGTGCGCATCGTCCCAGAGCGCTGGAACGCGGTGTACGTGAACTGGATGGAGGGCATTCGCGACTGGAACATCTCCCGCCAGCTCTGGTGGGGGCATCGCATTCCCGTCTGGCGCTGCGCGTGCGGGCACGAGGCGGCGCTGCGCGAGGATCCGAAGGGCGGCTGCCCCAAGTGCGGCGGCGCGTGGGCGCAGGATGAGGACGTGCTCGACACGTGGTTCTCGTCGTGGCTCTGGCCCATCAGCACGCTGGGCTGGCCCGACAAGGACAAGGGGCCCGACCTCAAGGGCTTCTATCCGACCGACGTCCTCGTCACCGCGCCGGAAATCCTGTTCTTCTGGGTCGCGCGCATGATCATGGCCGGCCTCGAGTTCAAGGGCGAGGTGCCGTTCCACACCGTGTACCTGCACGGCACCGTGCGCGACATGCAGCATCGCAAGATGTCCAAGTCGCTCGGCAATGGCATTGATCCACTGGAGGTCGTCGAGAAGTTCGGCGCCGACGCCCTGCGCTGGACGATGATCGCGGGGATGGGACTGGGCGTGGATGTCCTGCTCGACCCCGATGACCTCGAGAAGTCGTTCGCGCCGGGGCGCAACTTCGCCACGAAGCTCTGGAACATCGGCCGCTTCCTGCTGATGCAGGTGGGGCACGACCCGGTGCGACCGCTCGCGTCGCTCGACCGCTCCAAGTTCCGCAGCGCCGACCACTGGATCGTGAACCGGCTGGCCGACGCGGTGGCCGAGTGCAACGCGGCACTCGGACCGGTGCGCCCGCCCAGCGGCACGTGGCCGGAGGAGCAGCGCCAGATGGGCCTGCGCCTCGACGCCTACGCCGAGTCCGCGCGCCGCTTCGTGTGGAACGACCTCGCCGACTGGTACGTGGAGTCGTCCAAGACGCGCCTCACCGAAGCGGGCGACGATCGCGAGATCGCGCGCGCGCTGCTGGTGCACTGCTTCGATCAGGGACTGCGCCTCCTGCACCCGATCATGCCGTTCATCACCGAGACGCTCTGGCAGCGCCTCCCTGGGCATCAGCCGGGGACGTGGCTTGTGCAGGCGGCGTGGCCGGCGGCCCCCGCGCGCAGCGAGCTCGCGCACGAGTTCGAGGTGGTGAAGGATGTCATCACGGCGGCTCGGCAGATCCGCAACGACTACGCGCTTCCTCCCACGCAGCCGCTGACCGCGCACCTGGCGGGGCACGAGGCGGCGGCGGCGATCGCGATGGCGGAGTCGGCGTTCGTGCATCGGATGTGCCGCACGGAACTGGTGGACGCCGCGGCCCCGGCCGGCGCGGCGGCGCACGCCCTGCTCGCCGGGGGGCTCGAGGTCGTGATCCCGCTCGAGGGGATCGTCGACGTCGCCAAGGAGCGCGGCAAGCTCGAGGGTGAGCTGGCATCGCTCGAAAAGCAGCTGGCCGCGCTCCGCGGGCGGCTGGGCAATCCGGGCTTCGTGAACAAGGCGCCGGCGAACGTCGTCGAGGCGGAGCGGGCCAAGGAAGCCGAGTGGGCCGCGCGCTCGGGACAGCTGCGCGCAAAGATCACGGCGATGGGCGGCGAGTGATGGCCCGTGGGCGCGCGTGGCCGGCGGCGACCAGTCTCGCCGCGGCGATGCGGGGCGCGGCGCGAGCCGCGGCGCGCGGCGCGGCGCTGGGCGCGGCCATCGTCGTGGGCATGGCCTGCGCCTCCCCGGGCGCGCCGCCGGGCGGCCCGGAGGATCGCAACGCTCCCGTCATCCTGAAGGTCACGCCAGACTCCGGCGCGCGGAACGTGAAGGAGCGCAGCGTCACCGTGCGCTTCAACGAGGTGGTCAGCGAGCGGCCGCGCAGCGGGCCGGACCTCGGCGCGGTGGTCGTGCTCTCCCCGAGCGACGGCAAGGCCCGCGTGCAGTGGCATCGCAGCGCGATCACCGTGCGGCCGCGTGAGGGATTCCGTGCGAACACCGCCTACTCGGTGACGCTGATGCCCGGCATCGCCGACCTGAGCGGGAACGCGATCGTACGCGAGCGCACCTTCGTTTTCTCCACCGGCGGGAGCATCCCGGCGGGCGTGATCCGCGGCGCGGTCTTCGACTGGACGACGCTGAAGCCCGCGGGCGGCGCGCTCGTAGACGCCCGCGTTGGGGCAGACACGACGTTTCGCTGGATCGCCCGCTCCGACAGCGCTGGCTGGTTCGCGATTCCACTGCTCCCCGAGGGCTCGTACACCCTGCGGGCCATCCTCGACGCCAACGCCAACGGCCGGCTGGATGCCCGCGAACTGTGGGACTCGATCACGGTGAACGTGCGCGACTCGCTGCGCACCGACCTCTACGGCTTCGTGCACGACACCATCGGCCCGCGCGTGGTGGGTGCCGACGTGCGCGACTCGCTCACGCTTCGGCTCGGCTTCGACCGTCCACTCGCGCTGTCCCCGCTGCTCCTGGCGTCCCAAGTGACGGTCAAGGCCGCCGACTCCAGCGAGGTGCGCGTGCGGGCGGTGCTGCGCGTGGCGACGTACGATTCGCTCACCAAGGCGCGCGAGCAGGTGGCACGCGACTCCGCGCAGCGCGCCGACACCAGCGCGGCCGGACGCACGAGGCGCGCCCGCGCCGATTCGCTGCGCATCATCGCTGAGCGCGATTCGATCGAGCGAGCCCGCGTGGAGGCCCGGCGGGCCGCGCGCGACACGGTGCCCAAGCGACCGCCGCCGGTGCCCGCGCGGGCGATCATCACCGCCGATTTCGTCGCCGTGCTCGAGGCGCCGCTCGCCCCCGGGAACTACCGCGTTTCGGTGCGCGACGCGATGAGCGCGTCGGGAATCCGCCGCACGAGCGAGCGCCCGTTCACGCGCGCGAAGCCAGCAGAGAAGAAGCCCGACGACGAGGCCAAGTCGGCCGCCGCCAAGCCATCGGCCGCCAGGCCGCCGGCCGACTCGGCGGCGAAGAAACCCGCGGCCAACCCGCCCACCAAACCGCCGCCGCCATGACCGATCCGCGACGCGCCCTCCCCTCGGTGCACGCACTCCTCGAGCTCGACGAGGTGCGCGCCCTTGGTGATCGCGTGCCGCACGCCGTCGTCGCCGGAGCGGCGCGCGCCGCCATCGCCGCGGCGCGCGACGAGCCCGGGGGTGCCCCGCACGGCGACGCCGCGTGGGCGGCGGCGGTGGTCGCGCACGTCGAGCGCCATGAGCGCCCCACGCTCCAGCCGGTGCTCAACGCCACGGGCGTGGTGCTGCACACCAACCTCGGCCGCGCGCCGCTGGCCGCGGCGGCGCTCGACGCAATCGCGGAGGCGGCGCGCGGCTTCTCGTCGCTCGAATACGACCTCGCCGCCGGCGCACGCGGATCGCGCCACGTGCACTGCGCGTCGTTGCTGCGCGAACTCACCGGCGCGGAGGACGCGCTGGTGGTGAACAACTGCGCCGCCGCGCTTGTGCTCGCGCTCAACACGGTGGCCGATGGGCGCGAGGCCATCGTCTCACGCGGCGAGCTCGTCGAAATCGGCGGCTCGTTCCGCGTCCCCGACATCATGGCGAAGAGCGGCGCGCGACTCGTCGAGGTCGGGACGACGAATCGCACGCACGCCGAGGACTACCGCCGCGCGTGCGGCCCGCGCACGGGCGCGCTCGTCACGGTGCACCGCAGCAACTTCGCGCTGGACGGCTTTGTGGCGGCGGTGCGACCGCGCGATCTGGCCGTCCTCGCGGAAGAAGCCGGTGTGCCCCTGCTTTACGACTTCGGCAGCGGGTTGATGCTCGACCTCGCCCCGTGGGGGCTGCGCGGCGAGCTGACTGCCCGCGACGCGGTGGCGTCGGGGGCCGGGCTCGTGATGATGTCCGGCGACAAGCTGCTCGGCGGGCCGCAGGCTGGGATCATCCTCGGGCGCGCAGCGCACGTGGAGGCGCTGCGCCGCAATCCGCTGGCCCGCGCCCTGCGCGTGGACAAGCTCACGCTGGCCGCACTGCACGCCACGCTCACGCTGTATCGGGAGCCCGCGCGCGCCGTGTGCGAGATCCCGGCACTCGCCATGCTCACAACGCCCGAGGCGCAGGTGCGCCGACGCGCCGAGGCGATGGTGGGCAGCCTGTCGTCGGCGGGGATCGCCGCGCGCGCGGCCGCGTGCGAAGCGACGGTCGGCGGCGGGGCCTTCCCCACGGCGCGCATCCCGTCGCACGCCGTGGTGCTGGACGGCGATGCCGTCACCTTGGAGCGCCGACTGCGGCTTGGCGCCACGCCCGTGGTCGGCCGCGTCGCGGACGGCGCGCTCTGGCTCGACCTGCGCGCGATCACCGCGGCCGACGACGCGCGCGTGGTGGATGCGGTGCGGGAGGCGGTCGCGTGACCGGCCCCGAGCGCGCGGACCACTCGGAAGGCCTGCCCGAGACGCCGGCCCAGCGACGCACGAGCCGCGCCCTCCGCCGTCCAGCGGCGTTCCTCGACCGTGACGGCACGCTCGTGGTGGACAAGCACTACCTGCGCGATCCCGCCAACCTTGAGTTGCTCCCCGACGTGGCGAACGCCGTGCGCGCGTTCAACTACGCGCTGATGCCCGTGATCATCGTCTCGAACCAGTCGGGGATCGCCCGCGGGCTTCTTACCGACGACGACTATCGGGCGCAGCGGGCGCGGCTCGACGACCTGCTGGAAGAGCGCGGCGCATTCGTGGACGACCACTATCACTGTCCGCACTACCCGGAGATCACTGGGGTATGCGAGTGCCGCAAGCCCGGCATCGGTATGTACGAACAGGCGATCGTGGAGCACCAGATCGACGCGCCCGCGTCGGTGTTCATCGGCGACCGGCTGCGGGATCTGCTCCCGGCCAAGCGCTATGGCGGCCGCGGCATTCTGGTCCCCTCCGCCAGCACGCCGGCCGAGGACGTGGCAGCGGCAACGTCGTCCGGATTCGAGGTCACGGCCACACTCGTGGATGCCGCGGCGCTCGTGCTGGGCATCCCGCAACATCCGGAGAGCTGAGATGCGAAACCTCGCGGTCCTCGCGTCGGGTGGCGGCAGCAACCTGCAGGCGATCCTCGATCATCTCGCGACGCTCGGCGCCGACGCCCCGGCCCGGGTGGCGCTGGTCGTCAGCGACCGTGCCGGCGCATTTGCGCTCGAGCGGGCGCGCGCGCGCGGCATCCCCGCCGTGCACCTGCCTCGCACGGCGCCGGCCGATGCGCTGGAGCAGACGCTGGTTGAGCATGAGGCCCACCTCGTGGCCCTCGCCGGATACCTGCGTCTCATTCCCGCGGGCGTGGTACGGCGCTGGGCGGGGAGCATCCTCAACATTCACCCCGCGCTCCTTCCCGCCTTTGGCGGGCACGGGATGTACGGGCACCACGTACACGACGCCGTGCTGGCCGCCGGCGCGCGCCTCTCTGGAGCCACCGTCCACTTCGTGAACGAGCAGTTCGACCGCGGCGCGATCATCGCGCAGTGGCCCGTGCCCGTGCGCCAGGACGACACCGCCGATACGCTCGCCCAACGCGTGCTGCGCGTGGAGCACCGACTCTACCCGTGGTGCGTGGAAGCCGTCGCGCGCGGAGCAGTGCGACTCGGCGAGGACGGCAAAGTTCAGGGCGCCGTGCCCTATGACTTTCCGCGCTTCGGCGTGGAGGGCCCGCGCCATCCGTTCGTGCCCGACCCGTAGGAGCCAATCGCGGTCCTGAAGTAGTCGATCGCCTATCGCGGTCCTTGATCGAAGTCCTCAATCGCAATCCTCGGTCCATTTCCCAATTCCTCCAATGCCACTCGCGCTTCTGAGCGTTTCAGACAAATCCGGCGTCGTCGATTTCGCCCGCGGCCTCGTCGCCCGCGACTTCGGGCTCGTCTCCACCGGCGGCACCGCCAAGGCCCTCCGTGATGCCGGCCTCGCTGTGCGCGACATCAGCGAGGTGACCGGCTTTCCCGAGATGCTCGACGGCCGCGTGAAGACGCTGCACCCCGTCGTGCACGGCGGCCTGCTCGCCCGGCGCGACCTGCCCGAGCACATGGCCGTCATCGCGGAGCACGGCATCGCCCCCATCGACGTTGTCGTCGTGAACCTCTATCCGTTCCGCGAGACGGCGGCGAAGCCCAACGTCGCACCGGAGGACGTGATCGAGCAGATCGACATCGGCGGCCCGTCGATGCTTCGCTCGGCGGCGAAGAACTTCGCCGCCGTCACGGTCGTGGTGGATCCCGGGGACTACAGCCGCGTGCTCGACGCCCTATCCGCTGGCGTCGACCAGCTCGCTCTGCGCCGCGAACTCGCCGGCAAGGTGTACGCCCACACCGCCGCGTACGACAGCGCCATTGCCGCCTGGTTCGCGCAGCAGGCCGGAGACCGTTTCCCGCCGCGGATGGCGCTCGCCTTCGAGCGCAAGCAATCGCTGCGCTACGGCGAGAACCCGCACCAGCTGGCCGCGTTCTACGTGGACGCGCCGGGGACCGGGTTGGCCGCGCTCGTGCAAAAGGGGGGCAAGGAACTCTCGTTCAACAATTTCCTCGACCTCGAGGGAGCGATGCTCGCCGTCGATCCGTTCGCCGGCGAGACCGCGTGCGCGATCGTGAAGCACACGACGCCCTGCGGCCTGGCGACCGGCGCCACGGCGCTCGAGGCGTACCAGAAGGCGCTGGCGTGCGACCCGGTATCCGCCTTCGGCTCGGTGATCGCCTTCACCGTCCCCGTCGACGCGGCGGCCGCGCAGGCCATCTCGTCGCTCTTCGTAGAGTGCATCGTCGCGCCGTCGTTCTCTCCCGAGGCCGTGGACATCCTCGGCGCGAAGAAGAACTTGCGCGTCCTCGAGGGGCGCGCGACGGAGCGCGTGGGCGCCCTCGACGTCAAGCGCGTGCGCGGCGGAGTGCTGGTGCAGGAGAAGGCGCCCGCCGTCCTCGACGACCGGGCGTGGAAGGTGGTGACCAAGCGCGCGCCGACGCCGGAGGAGCACCGCGACCTGCTCTTCGCGTGGCGCGCGGTGGCGAGCGTCAAGTCCAACGCCATCGTGCTCGCGCGCGATGGAGCGACGATCGGCATCGGCGCCGGCCAGATGTCACGCGTGGACGCGGCCTTCCTCGCCGCGCACAAGGCCAACGGCGCCGGGCACTCGACGGCCGGGGCGGCGCTTGGGTCCGACGCGTTCTTCCCGTTCCGCGACAGCATTGACCACGCCGCCACCGCCGGCGTCCGCGCCATCGTCCAGCCCGGCGGCTCCGTGCGCGACAACGAAGTGATCGCGGCGGCGGATGAGCATGGGATTACGATGGTGTTCACCGGACAGCGGTTGTTTAGACACTAACCCCAGGTACAGGGAGCAGGGAGCAGAGTGGGGTGCAGGATACGGGGAACAGAGTGGAGTGCAGGGGTAGAGGAAGGGGCGGTTTCTCCGCACCCCACTCCGCACCCTTCCCCCGCACCCCACTCCGCACCCTTCCCCCGCACCCCACTCTGCCCCCTTCCCCCTGCACCCCACTCTGTTCCCTTCCCCTGCACCCCACTCTGTTCCCTTCCCCCTGCACCCCACTCTGCACCCTTCCCCCTGCACCCCA
>Ga0194119_10007786_pt1 | contig 14973 bp, 6 predicted proteins | sample TA2MahC100mmetaG_FD_148620 | JGI IMG/M metagenome (GOLD analysis project Ga0194119, IMG submission 148620) | Freshwater microbial communities from Lake Tanganyika, Tanzania - TA2015018 Mahale Deep Cast 100m | ecosystem: Environmental > Aquatic > Freshwater > Lake | place: Tanzania: Lake... | reverse complement strand
TTTTTAAATCCGTCGTGCAATACGTGCAGAATAGCCAGACAAACATCCAGACCGATAAAATCGGCCAGTTGAAGCGGCCCCATGGGATGGGCCATACCCAATTTCATGATGGTGTCGATATCCGCTACACCGGCTATGCCCTCTTCCAGTGAAAGGATGGCTTCATTGATCATGGGAATCAGCACGCGGTTGGAAATAAATCCGGGATAATCCTGCGTAACTGCGGGCACCTTGCCAATGGCTTTTGTAAGCTCTGTTATGCTTTCCAGGGTTTCTTTATCTGTTTTGTAGCCACCGATAATTTCCACAAGCTTCATTACAGGCACGGGGTTCATAAAGTGCATGCCTATTACCTTTTCAGGGCGGTTTGTAACCGAACCAATTTTGGTAATGCTGATGGATGAAGTGTTAGAAGCAAGTATGCATCCGGGTTTGGCAAAACTGTCCAGCTGCCGGAAAATATTCAACTTAATCTCAATGTTTTCGGTGGCCGCTTCCACCACCAAACCGGCACCTTCCACCCCATCGGCGATGTTGGTAAAGGTTTTGATATTGGCCAGGGTAGCTGTTTTTTTATCTTCATCAATAGCACCCTTGGCAATCTGCCTGTCGAGGTTTTTGGTGATGGTGGCCAGGGCCTTTTCAAGTATTTCGGGTTTTACGTCAATCAAAGAAACCTGATAGTCGTTTTGAGCGAACACATGCACGATGCCATTTCCCATGGTACCGCCGCCGATTACTGCAATTTGCTTCATAAGTGGCTGCAAAAATAACCCTTTGGCTGCTAACTTCTACTTTCCTGCACTTGCAATACCTTTGCGGCATGATTCAGTTCCCCACCCTGCTGCTGGCTTCAAAAAGTCCGCGACGTCATCAGATTTTTCGCGAAGCGGGACTGCACTTTGAGGTGGTGAATATCGAAGCCGAGGAAGATTTTCCCGATTACCTGCAGCGCGAACAGGTATGTGAATTTCTGGCGTCTCACAAAGCCACACATTTTACGGAACCATTACATGAAAAAATACTGGTAACGGCCGATACCATTGTTTGCCTGGGCAACAAGGTCATCAACAAGCCCGCAACCAAGGAAGAAGCCGCCGAAATGCTGGCATCGCTAAGTGGCAGAACCCATGAGGTTTTTACGGGTGTGTGCATGCGCAACCAAGAGCGACAGCAGGTGTTTCACGAACGCAGTGAAGTGGAATTTTATCCCTTAACATCTGCTGAAATTGACTACTATATCGAGCATTTTAAACCCTTCGACAAAGCAGGTGCTTACGGGGTTCAGGATTGGATGGGATATATGGGCGTAAAGCGCATCAATGGTTGCTTTTACAATGTAATGGGCTTCCCGATGTCAAGGTTTTACCGCGAGTTGCAGCAGTTTGTGCTGTAACGTGCTTACTCCGTTTTGCGGAGAATCTGCACCGTGCCCTTGTAATAGTGGTTTTTACGCTTGTAATCTTTTATTTCTATCAGAACTACGTAAACCCCTTCGGGAACCGGCTCGCCATTGTATGTGCCATTCCAGGGTTTGCTGTCCTGGGTTTCATATATTTTCTCGCCCCAGCGCGTGTAAATTTTCATACTATACCAGTTAATTCCCATACCCAAGGGCGAAAATCCTTCATTCAGGTTATTGCCATCGGGTGTGAAAGCGGTAGGCACATGCTGGGTGTACATGTAATTAATAACTATCTGTTTGGTAAATGAGTCTTTACATCCAAACTGGGTGGAAACATATTGTGTTATCGAGAATATGCCACTGTCAGGCAGAGAATGAGTAAAGTTGCGGTTGCCGGTGCTATATCCCGTGCTGAATACATACCGCACATCATCTGCACCCACACTTTTATCGGTGAAAGTGATGTTTGGATTTACAATCGTTCCCTGATCCGGATTATGGGTGAAAAATGCCTGTGGTTTTGGGTGAACGGTTGCTGTTTTGCCCACCGAATAATTACAACCCGGCAGGGTACTAATCTGCAGACGGGTATTGTATTTCCTGGGCATTTTGTAGGTAAAGCCCGGATTGTTTTTGGTTGATTTAACACCGTTGCCAAAGTCCCAGTTCCAGATGTTTATTGGCTGAACACTGTATGAAGAATCTGTAAACTGTGTTGTTTCTTCCAAACAAACATCATTTACGGTATATTTAACAATAACCTTTTCTCCCACGGTATAAGGCAATGAAAGAGAATCCATACAACCTTTATCGGATGTGTGTTTCAGCTTGGCGGTAAAACTACCGGGTACACTAAAAATGCGTCGTATGGGGCTTCCTGTGGCGGTTTGTCCGCTGCTGAATGACCATTGTGGCAGGCCAGCACTGCCCAGTGCGATACCTGATTGGGCAGTGAACACCAAACTATCATCCTTACAGGGATTCACTGCCGTAAATGCAACCTGAGGAAGCGGATGCACGGTTACCACGGCAACTGAATCACGCATGCAGCCCTTGTCAGTTACCATGCGCAAGCGAACGTTGTATGTTCCATGTGCAGGGTAGGTGTAGTTCAATCCGGAGCCGCTGAGACTGTCGCCATTGCCAAGATACCAGCGGTAAATGACGGGTATTCCGGCACCGCGGTGGGTAGCCGTGCTGACAAGGCTTTGTCGCAAACACAAATTATTAACTGCAAAGACCGGCCATGCAGGCGCAAACACTGTTATTGTATTTTTTACGCTATCTACACAACCCTTGTCGGAGGTGGCTTTCAGCCTAACTGTATACAACCCCTGTTTGGCATAAGCATTTGAAGGTGCAACTGCGGCGGATATATTGCCGTCGCCAAATTGCCAATTGTATGTAGCAATGCTTCCTTGTGGAATTTTGGCAGTATTGATGAATTTAGTGGTTAGCCCTTCGCAAACAGAATCGGCGGTGAATGAAGGTATTGGTAAAGGATAAACCCTGGCGGTGTCTGAGGCTGCATTTTTACAGCCATGAATGGTTTCAATACGCAACGAAACGGGATATTTTCCCCACGTTTTGACCATGCGTTTGAAACTGCTGTCCGTGGCTGTTCCCATGGTACCCAGATTCCAGTTGCGCGTTTTCAGGGTATCGCCAAAGAGTTTGGATGCATCGGCAAAAGCGAAGGAATCGCCGGAGCAGACGTTGATAAAGGTGAATGCTGCCGATGGAACCGGGAATACCCTTGACGTTTTGCGGATGGTATCGGCACACCCATTGTTGCTTTGGGCTGCCAGCATTACGGTTCGTATTCCTGTATCGACGTAGCGGTGCACAGGATTTTTCACGGTGGATGTTTTACCGTCTCCAAAGTCCCAGCCCCAGGCAGTAATAACTCCGCTGTCGAGGGTGGTTTGGTTGGCAAAACGACTAGAATCACCATTGCAAACGTAAGGGATACTGAAAGCCACTTTGGGTATGGCCTTTACATCCAAAGTTCTTGTAAGGGTATCGCCGCAGCCTTTGTTGGAATATACCATCAGTGTCAGTGGCAGGCGGGACAGGCCATTCATGTTAAAGTTCAACACCTTTAATCCGAAAGTATCAAAACCGGTTGCACTCCAGAGGCGGCTTACAATGGTATCGCGCAGAATACGGCTGCTGTCTGAAACCACCACAGGCCTTCCGTCGCAGGTAACCGGCCAGAAGAAGCTTGCCACCGGCTTGGGATTGACGGAAATGCGCATGGTATCCGATTGCACACAGCCCAGTTTATCGGTAATCCGAAGGGTATAGCGTGTGTCTGTTTTGGGTTTCGCCACAGGAACGGGAGCGGTTGTATCCGACAACCCTGTTGCCGGCGTCCAGCGGCATTTGTAGGGCGAAAATCCCCCATTTACCGAATTGGACAATGCAGAAGAGGCGCCCTCACAGATATTTATGGATTTATTGCTGAAAACCACCGTGGGCAACGACTGTACAATAAGCCGCACTGTATCCTTTGAGCTGCAAACCCCGCGGTTTGTGGTTAGCATAAAGAACAATGTATCGGGGTTATTTCCCGTATTTATGGGCTTATAGACTGGATTCCCGATTTGAAAACTATCCAGCAGATCGATTCTATCCCAGCTGTATTTATACCACTTGGAGGTAAGGGTTCCCAGCCGCCAGGGCGACCCCGAACAGAACGAAGTATCACGGCCCGCATTGGGGTAATACGCCGCAGGGAAGATTGTCTGCCCGAATTTACAGGCACAGGCAGCGCTGTCTATCACAGCCAGTATGGCACAGCTTTGTCCGGCCCTTATCTTCAATGTCCGAGACACCGTCAAAAGAGAATCTTTTTTCAGCGTTTTGCGTATGGTGTCCGCTCCCAGCCGAAGATCGCCGGTACTCCATTTACCATTGCCGTCATTGTCGTAATGATAGCGTACTACAATGGGTGTGGCACTGCTGGTATATTTACCAAGGTTTTTAATTCCGAATTTCACAACTACCTGTTCGGTATCGGAATTCAGCAGGCGGGCGGCACTGATGCTGATGCCCGTAAACTGGAGGTTACCTTTATCTACTGCCGGGGCAGTAAGGACGGAACCTGTCACGATTTTTATATTGCAAATTCTATTTTCGGGAACACATTCAACATTTTGGCTGACAACCGTTCGAGACAGAATATCGGCCGTACCACAGTTGAGCTGGGCACCATTCGACAACAAACGGATATCAAATTCCAGAGAATCTCCCGGTTGGAGTTTGCGAGTGGCAGGCCAGGAAAGAAGTGTCGCTCCATTGAAATTGCTGACCTTAACTGAATCTTTATTGGGCGCATTTCTGACCGCCTTGAAATAGGATGTATCCCTGGAAATGCCTGATGGCAAAATCACTTCAACCCTGTCGTTGGAATCCATCTCCCGCGGACCCAGAACAATCACCCTGATTTTGGAAATGGCCGGTTTTTCGCAGGGCAAAATGGAATCTGTCCAGTTTTTTACCTGCGTGTACAGGGTTTTGACCACGCCTTTTATTTCCAGCGGATTGGTGTAGGAAGTATTGGCAGGCACGGGATCTCCACAGCGGATATTGGATGAGGCCCTGGCTGAAATAAAACTGCCTGATGCATAATCGCAGTTGGTTTTTACCCTGAAGGTTATGATAATCTTGTTTTTATTGGTATCAATGGTTCCGGGAAATCCTGCAGACAAACCGGACATGAGTTTGGCGAGGTCCCATTCCCAGGTTGTGCCTGCGAGCAGTGTGGGATTGCTCAGTTTCACTGCAGCTGATTTGTGGGGGTAACGGATAAAATTGTTGCCAGAAATAATATCCATACCGATGGGCAGGGCAATCCGTACCTTTAGCTGATGCGCAGTAACAGACTGTACATTGTCTATCACCAGCGTCATACGGTTGGGATAACAGAGATCGAATTTGCTGAGCGAATCCGTGAGGGTAAGATTTAATCGCGTATTTAGTGGCTCCAGGTATAGTTTGGTTGCAACAGGCACACAGGTATTGGAGGTAAAATCGGTGGGATATGTCTGGCAGTTCCATCCACCAAATAACAGCAGGCTGTCAGGGGTACAATTACTAAAAACCGCCCTGACTTTGAAACGGCGCGTTTGACCCGCAGGCAGTGAGCCTGCCCGGTAAATATCGTTTACGGGTTTAATGATGGTATCTTTTACCCAGTCCCGAATCTGCACTACCCTGATATTGCTGTTTTTGGCAGGTGAAAGCCAAATGGTGTTGGCGGTAAAGGTAGTTGATGGGTTTGTATATCTCACCTCCCATTCTACGGTATCTTTGGTTCCATAAACAATGGGTAAAGCAGGCTGCAGGGTGAATTTGGGTGGTGCAAAAGTGAAGAAATCAGGGGTTCTCATGCTCTGAGACCTTACAGTATCATAGCCTTTGCCCAGAGCGCCCCGCTTTTCATATACGTAATCATACTGAATAGGATACGCAACATAGGGTATCAGGTCACAGGTTGGATAAACCGTGTACCAAAATGTGCCGTGAAACCCATCATCGCTAAAGTTGACAGTGCCACCCGAGTCTTTGTAATACTTGGTAAAATCGAACCAGTAGGTACTCCCCTTACGGAATGGAATGGTGTCTTTACGTTCGGTAACTGTATTGTTGGTTCCGGCAGTCCTGTATTGAATGAAACTGGATCTGCCAAGTTTCAGACCAGATGGCATGGTCAGTTTCATGGCAATGGGTCTGCCCCAGCTACGGTATTCAAAAGGAAAAATATTTCCGCCACCATAATTGCAGCAATTCCCAATTCCAAAGTAAAAATTCTGGGCTATAGCAACTTCATTACAACTTGCATAGGTGATATAGTCACTTCCCCAATTGTGGAATATATAACCATTTAAAATACAATTACCCGAAAAGGTATCGCATTGGTAAGACTGAGACAGCGTAGGATTTGCGGCAGATGCAAGGTAAAAACGGTTGCTAAAATTCATGGGCTGCGCAGTTTGCCCGCGGTTTTTATCAACTTTATAGCGGACTGTTAGGGTCACACTGTCATTTTGGGTGTATCGGTATATGGAGGTTAAACAGCCTCCACGCCAGATACTATCTACTGTAAAATCAAAATAAAATGTGGCATTTGTGCCGCTGCTTACCTTTCTCCATTTAACAGCACCGCAATTACCGGACACTTTGGTTATGCCTTTATGAACTTCCAGTTTTGCATCCACCACTGTGATATAATCGCCATTGGTAACAACGGATTCAGCATAGCCGTAGCGCCAGCTCGTAATGCCTGAAGCATTTCTGGGTCTGCCCCTAAAGATTGTAGTCAACGTATCACCAAACATTATCCTTTCTGTGCGGATTTTTAGTTTATCAATACTTCCGGAAACGTCGGGCAAACCATTGTTGTCATTGTCAGGACGGCCGTAGTTGCTTCGGTACAATTCAAAATTGCGGAAAAGCATCCCGCCACGGTTACAGATATTACTGCAGTGTACTTTCACATTGACTGTGTTACATATTGGTTTTATCCATAGATTCGGATGGGCGCTGGTGTTGGGGTTGTAGGCATAAATAAGGGTTAGCGGCAGGTTGTTATTATTACTTCCGGTGGAACATACACCTTTCAACCTTACGGTCAACTCAGAATTGGTTAGCCAGAAAACCATGCTGCGGCCCATAAACGCCCTTAGGGTGTCTTTTACCATCTTCAGGCTGTCCGGATACCAAATGGCAGTTAGGTTGGGATTATCAATATAAAAATCTGTTTTGGTAAGGCTGTGCGTTAGGGTATTCGGCAATACCAGATCAATGCGAATGGCAGCGCTGCTGTGCAACGGAAGATTTCCCATGCCGCTGAAAGAGTAGCGAAATGGCTTCACTTCGTTTTGCTGGAGATCCGCTGGGGTGTATGGCGCAACAACGCCACCTGAATATGTATATCCAACAGTCCATTGATTTCCAGTACTCAATGTGTTGTTGCATTGGTTTCTGTACGATGCTCTGTAACCCCAACCTAATTCATAAGTACTGGTGTTGCAGTTTGTATTAACGCAGCGATACACATCCCAGGTAATGTAAACAGTATCTTTTGGTTGCATGTTGCCCAATCTGAGCCTAAAACCGCCCATACTGCCTGTTGACCAGCAGGGTGTTATTGCATTGGATAAAAAAGTATCGGTATATGCGCGGTTTGTAGAACCATTCCAGCCCTTTTGTAGTCGGATGCTTGTTGAATCGATGCGTGACATCACATAATTATAAAAACCGACACCGGGACTCAATGTCTGAAAAATCAAGGCGTCGGAAGCCATCGCTGTCATTTGCCCTATGTTTGCAATGCGCATGGTGAATTTACTCGCCGTTGTGTTGTTGTAAACAGGCTGAACACTGCTGCTAATAACCACCTGTAGGTTGGGACTTGCCGTGCTGATAGCCGTGGTGGCAGTATTTTTCACCACCTGACAAAATTTACCATCACAGCCCCAGGTCAGGTCATAGCTGGTAATCAGCGATATGCAACCGGTGATAGTGAAAGTATCCGAAAATGCAATACTCTCGTTCTGATCCAGAAAGGTATCTTTATTGCCCACCTTCTGAATATCGGTTTTGGTAATGGTGGTAATAACGGAATCCAAATTGTATCGGTGGCTGAAACCTGCTTCAGACCTAAGTGTCAGATCCTTGCCTTTCACGCGGACCAGGCGCAAATTCAGGAGAGGGCCTTTCCCAAAATTGGTCAAGGTAACGCGGCGCACAAACTTATCTCCCACATTGCCGATGAAGGTCTGATTAGTAATACTGTTATAACCCAGAGATGGCACAGCTGATGTGAATGGCAGTGACAAAGCCGCATCAAAATTGCCGGTGTAGTCAACGCGAATGCTGATACTGGGATTGGATGGACCACTTACCACAGGTATCATATCACAATTGGCCCTAACGCGGTAGCGGAATGTGAAGTTTTTGCCTATGGCAAGGTTGGGAGCAGAGAATATGGGCCTGTTGAGGTTGGTAATGTTACTTTCAGCCACCCCGGTACCACTCACAGATCCCGGAACATAGTGCATTCCATTGGGCATGGAAAGTGTAACCAGATTGCCATTAACGGCAGAGCTGCTGATATTAAGTACCGATATCCTTGCGGTGTCTGTGAGACCACAAATGGTCATATTTTTGGGAGCGGAACCCACAATACTCAGTTTGTTTCCCTGCGCTGACAGGATCCCTGCAAAGCAAAAAGCTGCTAAAAAAACAAGTATGCGCAATGCATATTTGTGCATAGTAGTGACAAATATATGCGGATTTGGCGAAACTGCTAAATCACTGTCCTAATAATTATACAGACAATATAATCACTTAATTTGAGCAGCCATTTCAAGGGCTTTTTCGGCATTTACCACGCTTCCTGAAATAGACAACTCAGAGAATTTAATCTTATCAGACTCAGTACCTGGTAAAATCACTTTCCCATTGTATTTTGTTGCACTTTTCATTAAAATATCCTTCACCTGAACAGCGGTAAGACTAGGATAGCAGCTCCAAACTAGGGCTGCTACACCCGCAACTACGGGTGATGCCATGCTGGTGCCATTTGCGTTTTCGTATCCGTTGTTTGGCGTAGTGCTGTAAATTTCATAACCGGGGGCAAATAAATCTACATTGTTTTTGCCAAAATTGCTAAAATCTGTGGCCAGTGCCTTGCTTATTTGCTGGCTTGCACCCACCTCAATCCATGTTTCGGCAAAACGTCCGTTGGTCAATGAATCATTGGGGTAATTACCAATTACATCATTGTCGTTGCTGCTGTTCCCTGCGGCATGGACCAGCAATACGCCTTTTTTAGAAGCATATTCAACAGCTTCATTAACAACCTGCTTGTTGTAAGAATATCCTTTGCCAAAACTCATATTGATGATTTTGGCACCATTGTCCACAGCATATCGAATACCATTGGCCACATCCTTATCGCGTTCATCGCCGTCAGGTACCACGCGCACTGACATAATCCGAGCTTTGGAGGCTACGCCTTCCACACCAACGCCATTTCCACGCACCGCGGCGATAATACCTGCTACGTGCGTTCCATGGAATGCGTCAGGGCCGGCCACACTGTTGTTACCATAAAATTTTTCATTGGCATTGCTGTAATCATCACCTACGATTGTGCGGGGATCGTAGCTTATATTATATTGGCAGTTGGCCCGTACCTCAATTTGTTTTAACTGTTCTTTCAAACCTTTCATAAGGTCTGAAAAGGACATGTTTTCTTTATTAAGCAACCCAATGATAATTGTTTCCATTAGGGTTTTGGGTTCGTACGCCTGAACTTGTGCATCGGATGGATTGTTTGTCCCCATGTTTTGCATAATATTTTCCATCGTGTCCAGTATAGGCCTCACGCGTTCAAGCTGTTTGGTATATTTCTCCTTGTTATCTTCCACATCCTGCCTCATTTTGAGGTAGTTTTCGTAGCGTGCAACCATGCGTTTATCCGGGTTACCTTCTGCTTTAAACCCTTCAAATTCTTTGGCTTGTTCGCGCACCAAACGCACGATTTCAAGGTTATCGCAACCCACCATCTGTCCATCTTTGCCGCCAATAAAATTCCAACCTACCGTGTCGTCGGTGTATCCATTGTTATCATCATCCAAGTTGTTAAAAGGAATCTCCTTGGGGTTGTGCCACATATTGGCCTGCAAATCCGGGTGATGAGGATCTGTGCCACCGTCAATAACTGCCACTACTATTTCTGTAGGATTTAATTTTTCTACCAGCTGGTAGGCTTTATCCAGCTTGATACTGAAGTTCTTTTTCTTGTTAAAAGCCTGCTGATACCAAAGTTTTGATGCTGTAATTTTCGACATGGATGATGACTGAGACAGCGCTTTTCCTGCTAAAAATAGAAGGGCGAACAGGGATATATACAATTTCATAGTTATTTTTTACGGGCGGTTACAAAGATACTCACGGATTTAAAGGGTATGCGTGTGGTATCTGAATTAAAAACGTATTTTCTCAGGAATTGTTGAAGGGGTCTCCAGCGAATGACATCCATGGGCGCCATTACATACTTCATATCCAGTACCTCAAACCCATGTTTTTCGAGCAATTTTTTTATTCGCTTTTTGGTATAAACGCGCGCATTGGCCCAGCGTTCGTGAAGAGGTCTGGGTAGCCATGAGAAAAAGGGAACGCGGTTCCATGGCAATAAAGGCAGGCGCGCACCATGGGTTTCAAAAATCCACCATTTGTTTGGAACGCTAAATACCGCAAGACCGCCTGACTTTAGACTAGCTGCATAGTTTTCCATACCATCTTCCGATGGCAAATGCTCAATAACCTCAAAACTTACCAGCCGGTCTGCCTGGGGGGTATAGGGCTTTTCCATAATATCCCAAACCTGAAATATTGCTTCCTGCTGATTAAGTTTTTTTTTTAGTTGTTCAAATTCTGCCTTGTGTGCTTCGTTGTACTCAAGCCCTACGGAACTTTTAAACTCCTGAGCCAGCTGCAAAACCGTATTTCCGTTGCCACAGCCGATTTCCAGTAAAGTCAGGTTTATTCCGCTGAAACCGGATATATTGTTTAAAATACGCAACCGTCGCTCTACAATAAGATCATGTGCATGGGCGGGCTTGCCCAGGTAGTGGGCATTCACAAACATACTTTTGTCTACCCGCGCGGTGTTGCTCATTTTCCTATCAAGTTAAATATCAATCTTCTCAAAACTATCCAGCAATGGTTGATGCAATTCGGCAGAAAGCCATAATGCTTCGACAATACTGCAAAACGCTCCTTCCAGGCTTTCTTTTCATGGTGTGCGCTACTGCCTCCGGTTTCGAAGCCCGCAATAACGCCATTATACCGAACATTTACCGGGTTTTTCTTCAGAATTCCTATTATCCAGTCCACGTCGGCGGCCTGTCTGTATTGCAGGTCGTAATCAGGGCAGATGGATCTTTTGGCAATAAAACTCTGGTGACATAGGTTCATGCCAAAACGAAATGACCGGTTATACAGTTTTTCCGGGAATCGCTGGGGTTTCATTTTGCTGATGAGTCCTAAATCGTGGCCTTTTTCATCAATAAACATGGTATCGCCAAACAGCACATCTGGGTCGGATGCTGCCAATTCCATCAGCTTTTCTGCCACATCTTTGCTGTAAATCACATCTCCGCTGTTCATAAACCAAACATAGGGCGCTTCAGCAAGCTGCAGGCCTTTGTTCATGGCATCGTAAAGTCCTTTGTCGGGCTCTATTACCAATACATCAATGCTTTTGTTGTTTTCACGCAAAAATTCAGCGCTGCCGTCATTGCTGTTGCCGTCCACTACAATCCACTGAATCCGGTAACGAGCGGTTTGATTTTGCACGCTTTCATAGGTGCGTTTTAACCCACCCAGGTTATTGTAGTTTATGGTTATTACAGAAAAAACCGACACCGGACCTGTTTAATTAGGCTTTGGAACCTGTTTCATCCTTGCGCAAAGCCATCAGCCCGAGAGCTCCCATAACAAGCAACAGCATGGTAGCAGATGTGCCTGTTTCTATGGCCTTAAATGCACTGCGGTCTGCAGGGACATAAACAAATTCGATGATATGCTTACCTGCAGGTATTTCAGTGGCACGAAGAATATAATTTATCCTTAACACCGGAATCTCTTTACCATCAACAAACGCCTTCCAGATACCGTTTTTCTCGTTGTAGTAAACCTCACTGAATACCGCCAGGCCATTGGCTTTAGACACAGATTCATATTTCAATGTATCAAAAGTGTAGGATAGCTGCCTGATGACATCTGAAGAATCTGTAGCATAGCTTTTGGCCGATGGTTTAATCTTTTCGGCAGCCTCCACAACCACCTGTTTGTTCGCCGGATTCTTGTTTATTTCCAGCAGCGCCTCCTTGGGATCTCCCACTTCTTTTACCGTGGGAACAAACCAGGCATGCCCCAGTGCCGTGGAACGCCCGTAAATCTCTTCCCCGCTGCCATCCTGTGATCGCGAAAACACCCAGCCGCAGTTAAGCATATCCAAGGCATTGTTGTTGTTTATCCAGTCTCCCTGCAACTGTCCGCCGTTGGGAGTGATACAATAACTGATAATATCCTGATATCTGCTGAGTTTGGCAGGATGATAACCGCCCACATTCCTGAAAAACGGAGCAGGATGATTGTCGTTAAAAGGATTGTAGCGCAAATCAAAAACCCGCCTGTTTTCCTTATTGCCGGCGATTAACTGCGATTCTTTTGCTGTGGGCTCAATGGCCATTTCCTCTTCTTTATCCTGCCAGTTGTCTTCGGTCATGTAGCGCTTGGCTATTCCCATCAAATCAAATGATACGAGAATTATCATTCCTACCCATAACAAATCGCGGCTTTTATTTTTAAGTACAGTAATGCGAATAAGACCGGCCGACAAAGCAATTAAAATTAAACTGCGCATCCAGTCACCCCAGGCCAGCCCCGAGCGCATGTCCACAATTTGTTTCACGTATTCTTTCGCTGTTTCAATGGCCGTAACTTCATCCTGTCCGTCTTTCATGGCCTGCTGCTTTACCTGCGACATGATCTCACGGTCATCATTTCCTTTGAAATCTTCGGAAAAAAACATGAGTGCGGCAACCGCCATCAGTGCACTTATGGCAACAACAGACACCTTCCATACCTGTTTTTTATCATTTTCTCCAAAACGGTCAGAAAGCAATAGCTGCAAGCCATACAGCCCAAAAAACGGAATGATCATCTGCGCGATAACCAATGCCATCATGGGTGTGCGGAACTTATTGTAATAAGGCAGGTGATTAAACAGCCATTCGTTAAGTCCCAAATATCTTCCCCAGCCCAGCATCAGGGAAACCAATACAGTAGCAACGCTGAAAAACAACAGGGTCCGTGCTATGGCTTTGTCTTTGGAATCGGTCGCATCTGCTGTTAGGTAACGAAGAACTGCAACAATTGCAAGGAGAAACAGAAATATAAAAACAGCGCCAATATAGACAGGACCGGAGGTAAATTGCAGATCACCGTGGTACAGCGGTGCCCTGTCCTGATCAAAATCTTCGTTTGAAATCCTTTCATTGCTGCTACCACCCATAAAACCCGGTATCAACAGAGTCATGGATTCATCAATGCCATAACTCCAGGAAAATGCGTAATCTATATCCAGACCTTTTCTGCCCACTTGATTTTTAGGGCCATCTTTGGTGGGAACCTCGCTGGCAACCGCGCTGCCACCGCGCATGGTGGCTTCACTGTACCGGGCGGTATCGATGGCTTTGCCAATATTGGTGGCCGCTCCCATGCCCAGCATCACCACAGATAGTGTAGTGGCGATGGTCGCATGTTTGATTTCACCGGCTTTGAGCGCCATAATCATCTCTATGAGCAGATAGATACCGGCTACAATTCCCGCATAATAGGCAATCTGATAGTGAAAATAACCCACAAGCATGGCGAAGAATATACCCAGTACACCCGCACCAAGGAGATATTTTCGCCGGGTAATCAATACCAGGCCTGCGAGCATTCCGGGCATAACATCGGTTGCCAACACTTTGGTAATGTGTCCTGCTTCATAAGAGCTTATAGAAAACGTCATAAACGCATATCCAATGGCACCGGCAGCAGAAAGCCAACGGTTCACATTGCAGGAAAGCAGCAGCACAAACATGCTGAGCATGGCTACAAAAAGGAAATTATAAGGTCCCTTTACCAGCTGGAACAATTCCATCGGCCTGAGCTTCAGCATCAGATTTCCTGTGGGAATACCCGTAATGAGGTTGGCGGGCATGCCTGAAAAAAGGCGATCATTCCAATTGGGTTTTATTTCCGTTGCCTCTGTGTATTTATTGGCAGCATCTACCATCAGCCGCACTTGCTGCATATCGCCCTGTTGAAGCGCTTTGTCGTCCGTGGCAGGCAATAGGAATATTACTGAAATTAACCAGAATCCTATTAAAAAAAGCAGAAACACGCCTGCTTGTTTGAGGAAATCCTTGTTGATTTTCATACTAAGGTGGCGAATTTCACTAATTTCAGGCAATTTGCCTACACTTCTACTTGAAAAATTACATTTCGGATAAATAAAATTACTGCTTAATTTGCAGTATCAAATATGCAGCGAGACGAAGTTGTATTTGGCCTGATAAACCGCGAGCTTAAGCGTCAGCAAGAAGGCATAGAATTGATTGCCAGCGAAAACTTTGTAAGTCAGCAGGTAATGGACGCAATGGGATCCGTGTTAACCAATAAATACGCGGAAGGATTGCCCGGCAAGCGATACTATGGTGGTTGCGCAGTGGTAGACGAAGTAGAACAACTCGCCATCGATCGTTTAAAACAACTTTTTGGGGCCTCATGGGCCAACGTGCAGCCGCACAGCGGGGCGCAGGCCAATGCCGCCGTAATGCTGGCGGTTTTGAAACCCGGCGATTCCATACTGGGATTTGACCTCAGCCACGGCGGGCATCTTACGCACGGCTCTCCCGTAAACTTCTCCGGAAAATTATATAAACCCCATTTTTACGGTGTAAATCAAGATACGGGACTAGTGGATTATGAAACCC
>Ga0194119_10007785_pt1 | contig 14973 bp, 9 predicted proteins | sample TA2MahC100mmetaG_FD_148620 | JGI IMG/M metagenome (GOLD analysis project Ga0194119, IMG submission 148620) | Freshwater microbial communities from Lake Tanganyika, Tanzania - TA2015018 Mahale Deep Cast 100m | ecosystem: Environmental > Aquatic > Freshwater > Lake | place: Tanzania: Lake... | reverse complement strand
CACGGCCTGTCCTACGGTGCCCCGAATGTGATGGAGACCGAACTCGCCGAGGCGATCAAGGAACTCTATCCACAAATCGAGAGGGTGCGTCTCACCAGTTCGGGGACCGAGGCGGCGATGTCGGCCCTGCGGCTTGCGCGCGGTGCGACGGGTCGGACCAAGATCCTCAAGTTCGAAGGCTGCTACCACGGAACCGCCGACAGCCTGCTCGTGAAGGCGGGTTCGGGCGCGCTTGCCTTCGGCACGCCGAGTTCGGCGGGCGTTCCCGCCGATCTTGCACAACACACACTTGTCGCGAATTATAACGATCTGGCAAGTGTGGAGGTGCTGTTTGCGGAGTATCCGGGGCAGATCGCCTGCGTGATGATCGAGCCGATTCCGGGCAACATGAACCTCATGCTGCCCGAGCCCGGCTTTCTCGAGGGACTTCGCGCCTTGTGCTCGCGCGCAGGCGTTTTGCTGATCTTCGACGAGGTGATGAGCGGATTCCGGGTGGCGCCCGGAGGAGCACAGGAACTGACCGGGGTGGTGCCGGATCTTTCGGCTTTTGGCAAGGTGATCGGCGGTGGCATGCCGGTGGGCGCATTCGGGGGCTCGGCTGCGGTGATGGAACACCTTGCGCCGCTCGGCGGCGTTTATCAGGCGGGTACCCTGTCGGGCAATCCGATCGCAATGGCGGCGGGCCTTGCCACACTGCGGCTGATCCGTGAGCCGGGGTTCTTCGAGGCTCTTGCTGCCCGCACCCGGCAGATCGTGGATGGGCTGTGCGAGGCCGCGCGGCGTCACTGCGTGCCCTTCAGCGCGCGGCATGCAGGAGGGATGGCAGGCATGTACTTCATGGCCGAGGCGCCGCGCACCTTTGCCGAGATCCAGGGTCAGGACGCAGCGGCATTCAAGCGCTTCTTTCACCGCATGCTGGATTCCGGTGTGTACTTTCCGCCGTCCACCGTGGAGGCTTTCTTCACTTCGTCGGCGCACGGTGAAGAAGATGTGGCGTTCACGCTCGAGGCGGCCAACGCAGCCTTCGCCCAGGAGGCTCAGTCGGTGTCGCCTCCGATTCCGCTCGCAACCCAGTGAAAGCCGCCGTCGACGTAGAGAATCTCTCCGGTCATGGCTGCTGAAAGGTCCGACAGCAGGAAACTCGCCACCTTGCCCACGTCGTCGATATCCACGTTGCGACGGATTGGCGCATTCCGCGCGACGTGCTCGAGGATTCGCGAAAAGCCGCGGATGCCGCTTGCGGCAAGCGTGCGGATCGGGCCGGCGGAGATCGCGTTCACCCGTATGCCCTGCGGGCCCAGTGAGCCTGCAAGGTAGCGCACCCCGGCTTCGAGGCTCGCCTTCGCAAGCCCCATCGTGTTGTAGTTGGGCACCATGCGCTCGGCGCCGAGGTAGGACAGAGTGAGGACCGAGGCAGGGCCACCCGCCATCAGCCGCACCGCCTCCCTGCACACACCGATCAGGCTGTAGGCCGACACATCATGCGCCACCCTGAAGGCCTCCCGCGAAGCGCCCTCGAGGAAATCCCCGGCGATGGCCTCGCGCGGTGCATAGGCGATCGCGTGCACCAGGCCATCGAGCCGCGGCCAGTGCTGCGCCAGTTCGTGGACCATCGCTGCGATCTGCGCGTCGTCGCTCACGTCGCAGGGTACTACCCGCGAAGTTCCCAGCGCTGAGGCAAGGTCGGTGACCCGCTTCTCAAAACGCGCGTTCTGGTAGCTCAGGGCAAGCTCTGCGCCCTGCGCGGCGCAGGCGCGGGCGATCCCGTAGGCGATCGAGCGGTTGGAGAGAACACCCATCACCAGGATGCGCTTGCCACGCAGCAGTCCCGCACCCACAGCGCCACGGGCGGCGTCCGTGCCAGGATCGGGCGCACCGGACCTCGCATCGGGTGCGGCAATCGCGCTGAAAGAGCCGGCTGGTTCGGGCATAGTTGGGTCCTCGAGAGGGGATGGTGGCGGGCAAGCTTAAGGGTTAAGCTCGATTGGCAGGTGCATTCCTGGTGCGCGCTGCGGGCAAGTGTGGATTCAACCGACATCGACGGGAGCCTTCAGGGAAGTTGGGCTTCGAAAAGTTGGCCTTCTGGCAAGGGTGGGATCAGCGTATGGTGGTTGCAGAGATGGGTGGCAGACGAGGGGGGGCCTTGACTTGGGTCTGGCTGGTGCTCGCACTTGCCCTCTGCGTGGGCTCTGGCGCAGGCCTTGGCGCTGCGAGCGCCGCAGCCAACCCGGCGGACCCGCAAAAGGTCCTGCGTATTGCCTTTCCCACCGCCGAGTCGGGTTTTGATCCGGTGCGGGCCAACGACCTCTACTCCAACACCGTCACTCACGCAATCTTCCACACCCTCATGACCTGGGACTGGATGGCCAAGCCTGCACGACTCGTGCCCTACGCGGCCGAGGCAATGCCGGAGGTGAGCGAGGACGGCACGGTCTACACCTTCAAGGTGCGCAAGGGGTTGCTGTTCACACCCGATCCCGCCTTCGGTGGCAAACGCCGTGAGGTCACGGCCGAGGACTTCGCCTACACGCTCAGGCGTCATGCCGACCCGCGTAACCGATCCCCGCAGCTTTCGGATCTGGAAGACAAGATCGTGGGCTTTGCCGAGGCCTACAAGGCGGCGGTCAGCTCGGGCAACTTCGACGATACCCAAAGGATCGCAGGAATCGAAGTACCCGACCGCTACACGCTTCGCTTACGGCTGCTGCGCAGGGAGCGCAACTTCCTCTCTCTCCTTGCCAATCCCTACGCCGGAGCCATGGCGCGCGAGGTGGTTGAGCACTACGGCCAGGAGGCGGTGATGGCAAACCCGGTGGGCAGCGGCCCCTACCGGATCGAGAAGTGGGTGCGAGGATCGAAGATCGTGCTCGCGGCCAACCCCGATTTCCCGGCCTTTGTATGGGACTTTGAAGCCTCGCCGGGCGACGAGGCCGATCAGCAGGTGGCGCGGCAGATGCGTGGGCGCAAGATGCCGCAGATCGGCAAGGTGGACATCAGCATCATCGAGGAGCCGCAATCGGCATGGCTCGCCTTCAGCAGCAAGTCGATCGACGCGATCGGTGTGCCGCCGCCTTTCATCGAGAAGGCGCTCGATACAAACCAACGGCTGCTCGAGGCCTGGAGGGAGCAGGGCGTTGGCATGTACCGTTCGGTCGAGCCCGACATCCGCTACCAGTTCTTCAACCTCAAGGATCCGGTGATCGGCGGCTACACCAAGGAGAAGATCGCGCTGCGGCGGGCGATCATCATGGGCTACGACGTTGATGAGGAAATCCGTGTGATTCGCAAGAACCAGGCGGTGAAGGCCGAGCAGATGGTGTCGCCGGTGATTCCCGGGCACGACCCGGGGTACCGCAGCATGGTGCGCCATGATCCGGGCCTTGCCAACGCCCTGCTCGACCAGTTCAACTACCGCAAGGGCCCCGACGGATTCCGTATGCTTCCCGATGGCAAGCCGCTGGTCTTCACGATCCACTCCACCACGAGTTCGATCGACCGCGAACGCGATGAACTCTGGAAGCGTTCGATGGACCGCATCGGTATCCGGCTGGAGGTGAAGAAAGACAAGTTCCCCGAATTGCTCAAGCAGGGTAAGCAGTGCGCGATCGCCTCCTGGTCGCTCGGTTGGACGCGCTCCTCCGAATCCGAGTTCGTGATGAAACTGCTCTACTCCAGGACGATCGGGCAGAACAACTACGCCTGTTTCGAGTCGGCCGACTACGACAGGTATTTCGAGGAACTCAAACGCCTGCCCGACGGGGCGCAGCGTACCCGGGTACTGCACAACCTCTACCGCCTGATGGAGGTCTACGGGGTGCTCGGCCTGAGTTCAACCTCGATTGCCACGCGCCTCCACCATCCCTGGGTGGAGGGCTACCGCAAGCATCCGCTGCTGCTTTCGGACTTTCACCTGATGGATATCCGCAAACGCTGAGCCCTGGACGATGCCGCGTGCGTGATCAACCTTCTCCTGGTGCGGTGTCTGTTGCCACCGCGCAAGTGGCACGCACCGTTGCCATCTCCGCAGGCACTTGCGCATGACCGCCTATGCGGTCCGGCGCCTATGGCAGATGATTCCCACGATGGCAGGGGTGATCCTGCTTGTGTTCTTCCTCTTCAACTGGGTGGGCGGCGATCCGGCTTATGTGCTTGCCGGGCTCTTTTCCAGCCAGGAGCAGATTGCCAGCATCCGGCGTGAGCTCGGGCTCGATGAAGCGCTGCATGTGCAGTTGCTCATCTTTCTGCGCCAGGTCCTGAGCTTCGACTTCGGCAACAGCTGGACCACCAGCGAGCCGGTGTCGCGGATCTTCGCCACCCGGCTTCCGGCCTCGCTCACCGTGGTGGGACCGCTCCTGATCATCGAGACGATCGTAGGCGTGGTCTTCGCCGTGGCCCTGGCGTGGGTGCGCGGGACCTGGGTGGACCGCAGTGTGATGGTGCTTTTCACCATGGGCATGTCGGTGAGCATCCTCGTCTTCATCATTCTCGGGCAGTACCTGCTTGCGTATCGTCTTGGCTGGTTTCCGGTGCAGGGATGGGGCGAGTCCTTCGGTACCAATGCGCTGGTGTATGCGCCGCTGCCGATCCTGCTCGGGTTGATCGTGAGCATTGCGCCCAACACCCGACTTTTCCGCAGTTTCGTGATCGACGAGATTGACCAGGACTATGTGCGTACTGCGCGCGCCAAGGGGCTGAGCGAAGCGCGGGTACTCTTTGTGCACGTTCTGCGCAACGCGCTGATTCCGGTGATCACCTTCGTGGTGTCGAACCTTCCCGGGCTCCTGCTGGGCGCATTTCTTCTGGAGCGCTTCTTCGGTATTCCCGGGATCGGGCGCGAGATCATTCTCGCGGTGGAGCGCAGCGACTTCCCGGTGATCAAGGCGGCCACGGTGTATGTGGCGCTGGCCACCATGATCTTCAACCTGATCGGTGATCTGCTCTACCGGGTTGCCGATCCTCGCATTCAGCTGCGATGAGCCCTGGCGGGGAAGTTGCAAGGGGGGCTGTCATGGAGGGGCCATGGCTTCTGGTGCGGCCGTGACCACGACTGCCGGTGCGCGGGAGGCTGGCGAAGGGCTCGGCCGGCTCGCCCTGCGGCGATTCCTCGCCGACCGGGTGGCGGTATGGAGCGCCGCGGTGGTTCTCGCAGGATTGCTTCTGGTGTTGAGCAGTCTGGCGGGCCTCACCGCGACAGGCTGGGGAGACGAGGTGGCCGTTGGACACGCTCCGCCCCATTTTCTGCGCGAGACGCCCGAGCGCGGAGCACCCGAGGGCCGTGATGCTGATCCTGCGGTGCGGCAGAGCACCGGTCCGGCGATCGGTCCTGCGTCCGGTCCGGCGTCCGGTCCGGCGTCCGGTCCGACAGGCGCGGCGCGGGGGCCAACGCCGAGCGACGTGGTCGATCCGATCGAAGTCGAGATGCGGCTGATCGGCGCGCTGGCCGATCCGCGCGGTCGTGAGGCGCCCACCTCCACTGCAGTGGTGGATCCGATTGCGCAGGAGCTTGCTGCGGCAGAGAAGTCGGTGCGTCCACACCGGATCATTCCGCCGGAGGAACGCGCGCAGTCGCTGCCCTTCGGCGCGGACAAGTGGGGCCGGGATGTGCTCGAGAAGACGGTCAAGGGTGCAGAGACCAGCATTCTGGTGGGGCTGGCTGCGGCGCTCCTTGCCACCTTGATCGGCAGCGCGCTCGGTGCGGTGTCGGGCTGGTTCGGGGGCTGGGTCGATGACCTGAGCAACTGGGTCTACAACGTCTTCAATGCCATCCCCGGCATCCTGCTCATCCTGGCGATTGCTGCGGTCCTCGACACCAAGGGCACGCTCTCGGTGGTGGTTATTCTCGGACTCACTGGCTGGACCGGTGTGTACCGCCTGGTACGCGGCGAGTACCTCAAGCACCGGGAGCGCGAATACGTGCGCGCGGCGAGCGCGATCGGCGCTTCGCACCTGCGCCGCATCCTTGTGCATGTCCTGCCGAATGTGAGCCATGTCATTCTGGTGCAGTTCTCGCTCCTCACGGTGGCTTCGATCAAGGCCGAGGTGATCCTTTCCTTCCTGGGCTTTGGGGTGCCGGTCGATGGCGTGTCATGGGGCACGATGCTCACCGAGGCGCAAAACGATCTGCTCGTGGGGATCTGGTGGCAGCTTGCCGCGGCCACGCTGGCGATGGGCCTCTTCGTAACCGCGCTTTCGCTCTTCACCGATGCCCTGCGCGACGCACTCGACCCCCGGCTCACGCATTAGGCGCGGCATGCTCCTCGACGCTCCATCGGCTGTGCCCCCGGCGCCGTCGCAGGCCCTCCTGGAGGTGAAGGCGCTCGAAATCGCCTTTCGCAGTGCAAGTGGCCGCACGGTGCAGGCGGTTGACGGCGTTGACTTCAGTCTGCCGCCCGAGCGCATTCTCGCGTTGGTTGGCGAGTCCGGGAGCGGGAAGTCGGTAACCGCGCTGGCGATCATGGGCCTTCTGCCTGCGCGCAGTGCGCAGATTGCTGCGGGCTCGCGCATCGACTTTGCAGGCGAATCCCTGCTGTCGGCGCAGACTCCGGCGGTGCGCGGCCGCGAGGTGAAGTGGCGCAAGCTGCGCGGCCGGCGCATGGCGATGATCTTCCAGGACCCGCTCAGTTCGCTCAACCCGGTCTACACCGTGGGCTTTCAGCTTGCCGAAATGCTTCGCCTGCACCGGGCGATGGCGCGCGCCGAGGCCATGCGCAGGGCGCTGGAGTTGCTCGAGGAGGTGGGGATCCCGGAGCCTGAGCGACGCATCCACGCCTACCCGCACGAACTCTCCGGTGGTCAGCAGCAGCGGGTGATGATCGCCATGGCGATCGCCTGCGAGCCCGAACTGCTGATTGCCGACGAACCCACCACTGCGCTCGACGTGACGATCCAGCGGCAGATCCTGCAGTTGCTGCTCGCACTCAAGCGTCGCAGGCAGATGGCGATCCTCTTCATCACCCACGACCTCGGGCTGGTGGGGGAGTTTGCCGACGCGGTCGTGGTGATGCGGCACGGCAGGGTGCGCGAGGCAGGCCGTGTGGCGCAGGTCTTTGGCGCACCGAAAGATCCCTACACCCGTGCGCTGATCCACTGCCGTCCCGACCCCGGAAAGCCGACTGCGCGCTTGCTCACCATCGACGACTGGGGCACTACCCGCGATAGCGCCGTGGCCGCGCCGGCCGCGCTGCAAACGCCCTCGGAGGCGCCGCCTTTCGCTCCGGGCCCGCCAGCGGCCCATCCCCCGTTGCTCGAAGTGCGCAATCTGTGCAAGGTCTTCCCCCGCCGTGTGGGTCTTTTTCGCCGCGACGATCTGGTGGCGGTCGACAACGTCTCGTTCAGTCTGGCGCGGGGCAGAACGATCGGGATCGTTGGGGAGTCGGGCTCGGGCAAGACAACCGCTGGCCTGTGCATCGTCCGCCTGCATCAGGCCAGTGCGGGCGCGGTGCTCTTTGACGGCCACAACCTCCTTGCGCTCCCGGAGCAGCGCCTTTTTCCGATCCGGCGGCGGCTGCAGATCGTGTTCCAGAACCCTTACGCGTCGCTCAACCCGCGCTTCACCGTGGCCGAGATCCTGTGCGAGCCGATGCTGCTTCACCGCCTGTGCGCGAGTGCGTCCGACCGTACAGCCCGGGCGCGGCTTCTCCTCGATCGGGTGGGCTTGCCAGAATCCTCGCTCAACCGCTACCCGCACGAATTCTCGGGCGGACAACGGCAGCGGATCGCGATCGCCCGGTGTCTGGCGCTCGAGCCCGAAGTCCTTGTGTGCGATGAGGCGGTGTCGGCGCTGGACGTTTCCGTGCAAGCGCAAGTGCTCAACCTTCTCAAGGATCTGCAGCGCGATCTCGGACTCAGTTATGTGTTCATTTCGCACGACCTGGCCGTGGTGCGGCACATGGCCGACGACTTGCTGGTGATGCTTGGGGGCAAGGTGGTGGAGCAGGGCAGTGCCGAGCGCATCTACCGTGCGCCTGCGCATGACTACACCCGGGCGCTGCTCGATGCGGTGCCGCGTGGCTACCTGCCGCAGCACGCTGCCGCGGTTTCCTGAAAGCGCGCGGCGCATGCGAGCCCTTTTGCTCCGACTCGGACTTCTGTACCTCCTTGTGGGCAGCGGCGGATGCTCGCTCTCGAACGCGCCGGTCCCCGACTCCTGGCTTGCAAGCAACACGCTTTTCACGGCCTACCAGGAAACCCCCAAGCATCTCGACCCCACTTCGTCTTACTCCAACAACGAAACGCCATGGACCTATGCGATCCACGAACCGCCGCTCAAGTACCACTACCTGAAGCGGCCCTACGAACTCGTTCCGCGCACTCTGGCGGCGATGCCCGAGGTGCGTTATGTGGATGCGCGGGGCCGCACGCTTGCGCCCAACGCCGCAACGGCCGACATCGCCGAGAGCTGGTTCGATCTGGAGATCAAGCCGGGTATCCTTTGGCATGCGCATCCGGCCTTCGCGCGGGATGCCTCGGGCCGCTTGCGCTACCACGCGCTCAGCGCGGCGGATCTGGCCGACAAGGTCAGTCCCTTTGACTTCAGGCACCGGGCAGGCCGTGGGCTGCGCGCCGAGGACTACGCCTACGCGATCAAGCGGCTCGCCACCACCCGGGTGAAGTCGCCGGCCTACGGCTTTCTGTCGGAGAAGATCGTGGGTCTGAAAGCCTACGGCGAAAGCATCAAGGCGATGGATCGCGAGTTGCGCAAGGGGATGAGCGCGCGCGAAAGCGGCGTCTTTGGCGAATTGCCCTGGATCGACTTCCGGGCGCATGCGCTCGAAGGGGTGGAAGTACTCTCCGAGTACCGCTTGCGTATCCGGGTAATCGGCAAGTATCCGCAGTTTCGCTACTGGCTCGCCATGACTTTCTTCGCGCCGATCGCGTGGGAGGTTGATGCCTTCTACGCGCAGCCCGGGATGTCGCGGCGCAACCTGAATCACGACACCTGGCCGGTGGGTACCGGCCCCTACCTGCTGCGCGAGTTCCAGCCGAATGCGCGGATGGTGCTCGAGCGTCATCCGCAGTACCGCGGCGAGCCCTATCCCTGCGAGGGCGAGGCGGGGGATGAAGCAAAGGGTTTGCTCAGTGACTGCGGCAAGACCACGCCGTTCATCGACCGCATGGTGTCGTTCCTCGAGAAGGAAGGCACCTCGGTGCACGCAAAGTTCCTCCAGGGTTACTACGATGTGCCCATGCTCGAGCGCGGTGAGCCCGGCGTGGGCTACCAGGTCTCGATCGAGGACGGCACAGGCATCGCGCAGGTTCTCCAGGAGCGCCGGATCCAGTTGCCCAATTCGGTGCAGGTCGGCCTCTGGTACTTCGGCTTCAACTGGCTCGACCCGGTGGTGGGTGCAGGCGCAAACCCTGAGCAGGCCGAGCGCAACCGCAAGTTGCGCCATGCGATCGCGATCGCCTTTGACTTCGAGGAGTATGTGGCGATCTTCGAGGACAATCGGGCCCAGCCCAATGTGTCGCCGGTGGTGCGCGGTGTGTTTGGCCACGATGCGGTGCGGTCCAACCCGGTGGTGTACCGCACCAAGGCTGGAAAGCCCGAGCGGCGCAGCCTCGAGGAGGCCCGCAGCCTGCTCGCCGAGGCGGGGTACCCTGGCGGCCGTGATGCGCGCACGGGCAGGCCGCTCGTGATCAACTACGACACGATGGGCGTGGGCCCGGCCTACCAGGCGCGCATCGACTGGGTGAGCCGGCAGTTTGCCAAGCTCGACATCCAACTCGAAGTCCGCAATACCGACTACAACCGCTTCCAGGACAAGATGCGCAAGGGCTCGGCGCAGTTCTTCTTCTGGGGTTGGCTCGCCGACTATCCGGATCCCGAGAACTTCCTCTTCCTCCTCTACGGGCCCAACGCGAAAGCGACCACCGAGGGGGAGAACGCGGGCAACTATGCCAACGCGCGCTTCGACCGCCTTTTTGAACGCATGAAGGATATGGACGACACCCCCGAGCGCGCCGCGCTGATCGCGCAGATGGTGGAGATCGTGCAGCAGGATGCTCCGATGCTCTTTGGCTGGTCTGAGGAGTACGCGGGCGCCTACCACCAGTGGCTGCGCAACGGCAAGCCCTCCAACATCCTTCGCGATCAACTTCAATACCTGCGGATCGATGCCCCCTTGCGCGTTGAACGGACTGCGCAATGGAATCAACCCGGCGCTTGGCCTCTTGGCGTGCTTGTGCTCGGGCTGCTCCTGCTGGCCCTGCCCGCCGTGGTGGCGCTGCGTGCCCGTCGCGAGACCAACGCCTTCGGAATCCGCGCCTCGCCCAGAACGGCGCCGTCCGGATCCGCGCAGGTGCCGGGAACCGGGGGTCACGGTTCATGAGGGGACTGGGGCCCTTTCTCGCGCGCAAGCTCGTGTACGGTCTGGCGGTGCTCGCGGGTATCAATCTGCTCACCTTCGCGCTTTTCTTTCAGCTCAGTACGCCCGAGGACATGGCGCGCCTGCAGCTCGGAGGCAAGCGGGTGACCGCCGAGGCGATCGACAAGTGGAAGGCCGAGCGTGGCTACGACCGGCCGCTCTACTGGAACCCGGCGGAGCAGGGCGCAGCGCGCCTCACCGAAACGGTCTTCTTCGAGTCGTCGCTGCGCATGTTCGTGTTCGACTTCGGCCGGGCAGACAGTGGGCGCGACATCGCCACCGAGATCCGGCGCCGGGCGCCCCCGAGCCTTGCGCTCGCGATCCCCACCTTTGTGCTGGGGCTCGGGCTGTCGATCACGCTTGCGCTCGGACTTGCCTTCTTTCGCGCCACCTATGTGGACTTCTGGGGATCGGTTGCGTGCGTGGTGCTGATGTCGATTTCCTCGCTCTTCTTCATCGTGGCCGGACAGTTTCTCTTTGCGCGGCTGATGCAGCTCGTGCCGGTCTCGGGCTTCAGCCCCGAGGCGGACACCTGGCGCTTCCTGATCTTGCCGATCGCGATTGCGATCGTGGCGCGCCTGGGCGGCGAGACGCGCTTCAACCGCACCGTCTTTCTCGAGGAAATCGGCAAGGACTATGTGCGTACTGCGCGTGCCAAGGGTCTGGGCGAGTTGCGGGTACTGTTTGCGCATGTCTTGCGCAATGCGCTGATCCCGATCCTGAGCGCCTCGGTGGCGGTGATCCCGCTGCTTTTCATGGGTAGCCTGATCACCGAGTCGTTCTTTTCGATCCCAGGCCTGGGCAGCTACCTGATCGAGGCGATCGCAGCGCAGGACTTTGCGATCGTGCGCGCAATGGTCTTCGTGGGCTCGGTGCTCTACATCCTGGGCCTGGTGCTCACCGACCTCAGCTACGCCCTTGCAGACCCGAGGATCAGGCTGCAATGACTCCCCCACGCCAAGGCCGGCCCCAGGCTCCACCCCAGCACCAGCCCCAGCACCAGCGCCAGCCTCAGTCCCGGCGCAAGCCCCAGCCCCAGCCTCCGCTCCAGCCCCTGTCGCCTGGCCTGATCCACAGCAGCCTCGGGGCGCCGGCGTGAAACTCGTGATACTGCCCACCGATGCGCTGATCTGGCTGATCGTGCTGGTGTTGCTCGCGCTGCTGATGCTGGTGCGCAGGCAGCCCATGCTCGCGCAGACCTGGCGCAAGGTCTTCCTGCAACCTGCGGCGATGGTGTCCTTTGTGTTGCTGATGGCTTTTGCCGCCATCGCCTTGCTCGACTCGGTGCACCTGGAGCCAGCCGAGGGCACCGCAGCGGGACCGCAATCGCTTCTCGACAGGGCTGTTGCGCCACTGGTCGAGGCGCGCGAGCGGCGCTACTCGGCGCCCCTTGCATGGCAGTCTTTTCGAAAGGAGAGCATCGAGCGCAACGGCCACACAGTGCGCGACTATCCCCGGCTCAAGCATGGTGGTGCGCACTTGACCGACCCCCGCGCCCAGTGGGGGCCGGACGTGCGCGCACGGCTCGGCAAGGCGCTGCTCGTGGCGGGGGCGATCGCTGCGTTGCTCTACGCGGCGATGCGTGCCGCTTTCGCAGGCTCACCGCTGCCCTGGAGGGCGGCTTGTGCCACGCTGGCAATGCTTGTGTTGCTTGCCAGCGTGGCGGTTGAGCTTTCCTCGGGGTATCACCTGCTCGGCACCGACCGCACAGGCAACTCGGTGCTCTGGGTGGCGCTCAAGAGCGTGCGCACCGCGCTCGTGATCGGCGTGCTCACCACGCTGGTTGTGCTTCCGCTCGCGCTCGGTCTTGGTGTGGCCGCCGGGTATTTCCGCGGCTGGGTGGACGAAGCCATCCAGTATGTGTACACGCTCCTCTCGTCGATCCCGGATGTGCTGCTGATCGCGGCGGCGGTCCTGCTGCTGCAAGTGGCGATCGACACACGCCCGGAGCTCTTTGCCTCCGCGCTCGAGCGCTCCGATGCGCGCCTGCTCTTTCTCTGCCTGATTCTGGGCATCACTGCGTTTACCGGGCTGTGCAGGCTGGTGCGGGGCGAGGCGATGAAGTTGCGCGAATTGGAGTATGTGCAGGCGGCACGCGCCTTCGGCGTACCCGCCTGGCGGATCCTTGCCCGACACATCGTGCCCAATCTGATGCACATCGTGATGATCTCGCTGGTGATGCAGTTCTCCGGCTTCGTGCTCGCCGAGGCGGTGCTCTCGTATGTGGGTGTGGGCGTTGATCCGAAGACGCCGAGTTTCGGGGTGATGATCAACAGCGCGCGCGCCGAACTTGCCGCAACCCCTGTGGTGTGGTGGACGCTCTCAACCGCATTCAGCTTCATGCTCGCGCTGGTGCTCAGCGCGAATCTCTTTGCCGATGCGGTGCGCGATGCCTTCGACCCGCGCGCGCGAACCCGGGGTTGAGAATGGAACTACAGGCGAGACGTTTGCGCGGGCTCAACCTTTGGCAGACGGGCGTGCCGAAGCGCAGTGAGCGGGGAGTGCCCGTGGAGTGTGCGGAGCGTTGCGCGTGACTGCGCTTTCGGTCTCCGGCTTGCGGGTTGCGCTTGCATCGCGGCCGGAGGATTCCGCTTTCTTCCATGCGGTGGATCAGCTGCGCATCACGATCGATGCGGGGAAGTGCTTTGCGCTCGTGGGTGAGTCGGGGTGCGGCAAGTCGATGACCGCGCTGGCGCTATTGCGACTGCTGCCCGAGGGTTTGCATATCCGTGAGGGCGAGGTGCGTCTCGGAGACGTTGACCTTCTCGCACTGCGCGAGAGCGAGATGCTGCAGGTGCGCGGCCGAAGGGTGGGCATCATCTTCCAGGAGCCCTCCACCAGCCTCAACCCGGTGATGCGCATCGGGGCACAGCTTCGCGAAGTGATCGAGCGGCACACCGGCGTGCATGGCGCGGCAGCGGTCGCACTTGCGCGAGCCTGGCTCGGGAAGGTGGGACTGACCGATCCGGAGGCCTGCCTGCGCGCCTTTCCCTTCGAGCTTTCAGGCGGGCAAAAGCAGCGAGCCATGATCGCAATGGCGCTTGCGGCCGAGCCCGCCCTGCTGATCGCCGATGAGCCCACCACAGCGCTCGACGTGCGCCTGCAGGCGCAAATCATGCGGCTCCTGGGCGAGTTGCAGCAGGAGCGCGGGATGGCCATGCTGCTGATCACCCATGACCTTGCGCTCGTGTCCGAAGTGGCCGATCACCTCGCGCTCATGTATGCCGGCCAGATCGTGGAGTCGCAGCCCGCACGGCACTTCTTCGCCGGGCCGATCCACCCCTACGGCCGCCTTCTGATGGAGGCCTTGCCGGGATCGACCGGACGTGGAGCGCGGCTCGCAGCGATCGAGGGCGTGGTTCCAGGCTTGCGGCAGACCTTCGACGGGTGCCGGTTCGCGCCGCGCTGCCCCTGGGCTGTCACGGCCTGCCACGAGACGGCGCCGGAGTTTGAGCCGTTGCCTGCATCTCGAGCGCCGGCGACGCCCTTGGAGTTGTCCGGCGCGACGGACGGAGACAGGCCTGCGGAGATGGTGCGATTGGCGTCTCGGCAGGATAGCTCAGGGCTGGGGGCCGCCGGTGTACGTTGCCACCGCCGCACCGAGGTGCTCGAAGCCCAGGGCGCAACGCCAGGCCCGCAGTCATTGAGTCTCCAGACCGGGCGAGTGCCGGGCGCAGGCGCAGAGCCCTTCAAGCCTCAGGCAGCGGTGCTCACTGTGCAGGCACTCACCGTGCAGTACCGAGGCCACGACGCAACGCACGCCGCAGTGCGCGGGGTGAGTTTTCAACTGGCGCGCGGCGAAACACTCGCGCTGGTCGGCGAATCCGGCTGCGGCAAGACCACGATCGGCAAGGCGTTGATGCAACTCCTCCCCGAAGATGCCCTTGTGTCGGGGAAGGCAGCACTGATGGAAAGCTCTGGCCCGGGCCGGGCCTCGTCGGGGTCTTCCGAAGCCCATCGGCAGGATGCCGCCTGGCAAGGGATCGAGCGGTCTGCGCCGCCGGCAGTGCTGGGCCTCATCCCGCGCGACCCGCAGAAGACGCGTCGCATCCAGCAGCAGCTTCAGATGATCTTCCAGGATCCTTTCGCCTCGCTCAATCCGCGGATGCGTATCCGTGAAGTGCTCGAGGAGGGCATGCTTGCGCTGCGCTCGCACTGGAGCCGGCGCGAGCGATTCGCGCGGGTCGGCGACCTCCTCGGCAAGGTGGGTTTGCCGCAGGATGCGCTCGAGCGCTACCCTCATGAGTTCTCGGGAGGGCAGCGCCAGCGGATCGCGATTGCCCGCGCTCTTGCGGTGGAACCTCAAGTGCTGATCTGCGATGAGCCCACCTCCGCGCTCGATGTTTCGGTGCAGGCCCAGATTCTCAATCTGCTTTCGGATCTGCGTGTGGAACTCGGCCTCAGCCTTGTCTTCATCACCCACAACCTTGGTGTTGTGGAGTATCTGGCCGACCGGGTGATCGTGATGCGCGCGGGCGAGTTCGTGGAACAGGGCGGAGCCCTTGAACTCCTTGGCAACCCGCAGCACCCCTACACCCGCGAGTTGCTCGCTGCGGTACCGCGGTTGTAGCTCTGCCTTTGCCGTTAGCGTGGCGCGCCCTTTTCAAAT
>Ga0194119_10007781_pt1 | contig 14976 bp, 14 predicted proteins | sample TA2MahC100mmetaG_FD_148620 | JGI IMG/M metagenome (GOLD analysis project Ga0194119, IMG submission 148620) | Freshwater microbial communities from Lake Tanganyika, Tanzania - TA2015018 Mahale Deep Cast 100m | ecosystem: Environmental > Aquatic > Freshwater > Lake | place: Tanzania: Lake... | reverse complement strand
GCCCCCAGACCGAGAAAACTGTTTTCCCCAATCCTTGCCATGAAGCAGTCACTGCCGCTGCCGCCCCCGCCGTCGAAGTCGATGTCGCCATGACGTCGGTAAAATACACCAGCGTATTCACCGAACCACGACCCGTCGCGATATAATTCCGGCCATTCCACGCAACCCCGTGCGCATACACGTCAAAACCCGTGCTCGCCGCACCACTATCCGGCACTCCAGTCCATGTCTTTCCATCCGTCGAGTAAGCAATCGTATAATACGCCGCAGGTGACGACCCTGCGATGAGTGTGCGTGTTCCCGTTGCGACCCACATCTTCCCTGTCCAGATCACGTGATTACCACCACCCGAAATATCGCTCGTAGCGGCGGTAGGACCGGCGATATCCAACGAAAACACGTTGATCGGCGCACCGGATGCGTCAATCGGTCCCATCCATGTCACACCATCATAAGAATATGCGGTCGAAAATGCCGCACCGCGACCCACCGCCACCCACATCTGGCCATTCCATGCGACATCACGTGCTTCCACCGAAAAAATGGATTTACCGGTCACACCCGACCATGTCATTCCGCCATCATCGGAAAATGCCAGCGAATGTGTGCGTCCATTCCCCGCAGCCACCCATTTTTCGCCATTCCATGCCACCGCATTCGCACCGCGCGACCCGCCAACCCCGAATGACACGTTGGCGGAGATGTCCGCTGCGGATGAAAACATCGAATTCGTAGCACCGCCGGGAACCATCTGCCATGTTGCGCCGTCATCATCAGAATACGAAATCGTGCTGGATATAGCGGGCGAGGGAGTGAGCGCCGACCGTGCGAGGACATCGCTGCCGCCACCCACCGCGAGCATACGATTCGCTGGGAAGGTCACTTTATTATCGAGGCGTGCGACATTTATGGGGGATGTGAATGCGGGCGTGGTGATGCCGATTGCACTCCATGCTTGCGTGGTGAATGTGCTGGTGCTTCGTGGAACACCCACCCATGTTGCGGGGACAGGCGGTGTCGCTGTGGAATAAAACATACAGTTTGTCCCGATATCACCTGTGAAATACCATGTATTCGTGGCGGCGTTGAAGGCGATGTTGTATAGAACTTCATTTGCGGACGACGGGGTCGGGCCTTTCATTGACACCCAACTGCTGCTGTGGGGGATACGAGAGGTAGAATATGCGAATAATCCGTTATCTCCCCATGCGACCCATGTTCCGTTTCCGTAGGCGATAGACCTGCCGATTGAAGACCCAAATAATACGGAGTTCGTAATAGGCATCCAACTACCTGCGATGGGTGGGTTTTCAACAGAATAACAAAGTGTGTTTGTTCCAGATCCACCAACCAACCAAACACCGTTGGCGTAGATGATATTACTAATTCCTTGGCTTGTAAATGTATTATTCGCACTAGCATCGTTTGTATTTGTTATCGAAACGACAACCCAGCTGTCTGCCGTAGGTGGAGTTCGTGTTGAATACGCAATACTGTTTGTTCCTGTTCCAGTTGCTACCCATGTTCCATTTCCGAATGTGATTCCAACCACGTTAGTTCCAAAAATGGTAGGAGAAAATGAAAGCGGAATTCCCACCCATGATTCAGCAGTAGGCGGATTGGCGAGAGAATACGCAAAACCATTTATTCCCGTTCCAACAGCAACCCATGTGCCATTTCCGTATGCAATATTGACTCCTTGCGATGAATTAAATGTATTTGTAACGTTGTTGATCGATGTTCCTACGGGGATGACTACCCAGCTCGACGCAACTGGTGGTGTCATCGTAGAATATGCTATGCTATTTGTCCCATCACCCACAGCAACCCATGTTCCATTTGCGTAAGCAATATTTCGTCCTCTTGAAGAGAAAATACCCGGTATCCCCACCCAGCTCGCCGCCGTCGGCGGGTTCGTCAGCGAATATGCGATACTGTTCGTCCCCTCTCCCACCGCGACGACAATATTTCCGTAACTCGCCATTTGCGATGGGCCGACACCGTACGTCTGCGACTTCCCCACACTCACCCCGCTCATTTTAGCAACAACGTCGCTGGTTGATAGAGTGCTCGCCGCAGAGAGAGGAATGCTCTGTTTCTTCTGTCGATTTAACGCCGTGGCTGGCACCGGCTGTGAGTCGATATTCACGACGACAGCACTGTTGATTTTATTTTCGAGTGCTACGCCATTTAACATGATTCCAGTATCATTTCCGTTGCTACTACTGTTCATAATGTTAAGGCTTCCAGTTATGACCGCACTTCCGCCTATGGTAGCACTTCCGCCTATGGTAGCAGAATTGGCAATATTCACAGCACCAGCAATGTCTAATTTCGACGTGGGTGTGGTCGTTCCAATCCCTAGATTTCCCGCCGAATCGAACCGGGCAACATCCGCACCCTTGATGCGAAATGGTATTATATTTTGTGAAGGATCGCGACTATTGACATCCATATCCTTCTGTGACAAATATATATAATAAAAACATTTTTATTACAATATCAAAACGAAACAACTTTCGCTGTGACATAATAATACTTGTATATAGTAAATGTCGTTCTATCCGAATCATAGTCCGTTTACCTCCTTCCCGCAACCCATCCAAACAAGACCCACCAGCACTCCTGGTGTAATACCTGGTGTCTCTGGTGTCTCTGGTCACTCTGGCTTCTCTGGCGTGACGTCTGCGGCAGATATTAGCATCAGCAGTGCTGAATACCCTCCTGGTGCTATGAATTATATCAATCTCAATATCGACGAATATCGCATGGCGGATTTAGAAGCCTTCTTTACGCTTCCTACTAAAAACTACGACATCCAGGATGTTGTTCATAAAAAGAAATCGATGTGTTCGGCGGTGGATCGTGACTCGACACTTAATGCGGCGACTCGTGCGAGTATCCATACATTTCTCGACCAGGCTCTCGCACGTATTGTCCAGCATCTTCAACCTATCGGAAGCGGAAAGCCGATCACCGCTCTACCGCAAAACACGCTGAGCGGCGACAACGGTCATTTTATCATCAACAATCCAGCACGCGATGGTGTCAAGAATTACGACCCGACTAGCAAAACCGGAATCAACTTGGATGATAATGGTGCTCCTCCGGGTGTAATGAACCCGTTGAAGGTAAATACGATTAAGCGTGCTGTGAATATCGATACCAGATTCCGCCCCAATTATTATACTACGAAGAGCACCGATCTTCAGATTCATCTGCCGACAAAGGTGGAACGTGCGGTCAGTATGCGTCTTGCGTCTATCGAGATCCCGATGTCGTTTTATGCGATTAGTTCGGAACTCGGCAACCATTTTTTCAAAGTCACGTGGAATTGGGGTGGTGTTGTTGATGCGTCTTCGGCAGTTATTACACTCTCGGACGGCAATTATGATATCGGTCTATCGGATAAGACGAAGGCCGCACGACTTGAGACCGAAATCAACGCACGATTGGCGGCTACTGAGGCGGGTGTCGCCACCGTTGGAAAACTGAATCTGCGATTTGAGGTGAATCCGATTACAGGAAAGTCGCGTTTTTTCCAGGACCCTTCTTCCGTATTGGTTCCTACACCCATTCCCTTCAAAATCCACTTCAATACTACGAATCAGGGCACGGTATTGCCTGTTGCTGAGAACCCGCAACCGTTTCAGATGACGTTGGGTTGGATGCTTGGTTATCGTGCCATGAACGGTCTCAACGGATTGTATAGTTCGGGAACGGTAAATGGTTTCACGAATTCGATTCTCTCGGAGGGTATATGTAATGTTCAAGGGACGCGGTATATTTATGTAAGCATCGATGATTTCGTCAATAGTTCGAATAATTATTTTACGGCCGCATTCGCGAGTTCGGTTATGGCGCCGAATATCATTACGCGCATTAATGTTGCGGATTTAGCACAGGATGTCACCGTATTTCATTACGCACAACAGGAGGGTTATTCTACAGAATTGGACCGAAGTAGGAGTTATTTCGGGCCAGTTGATATTCAGAAAATGAGAGTGGCATTATATGATGAGTATGGTCGTGTCATCAATTTGAACAATATGGATTGGTCGATGGAGTTGATGTTTGAGTGTATATATGCCTAGGGCGTTGCGCCGCCTACCACGGGCGTTGCGCCGCCTACCACGCTTCTCGTTGCTTCGCAACTCGAGGGGGGGCTTCGCCCTGAGGCGGACCTTCATCGTCACAGTATTTGCGTCAAGTCAATTATTTATGCTGTCATTATCGTCACATAAATAATCCAATAAAAACACGGGTCGCCAGCAGGGGCGAAGCCCCCCCCCCGCGAATTTCCCGGAACGAGCGCTCCGCGCGAGTGGAGGGGAATGAGCAGTACAGCGTGGTAGGCGGCGCAACGCCCGTGGTAGGCGGCGCAACGCCCCCCTTAGTGCCCACACGCCCCGCATCCGCCACCCCCCGCATTCATACGAAACATCGATGAAACAGAAAAAATAGGTTGGGTTGATCGTGCAAGAAGCTCGCTTAATGTCTTTTGCGGTGCGTTGCGTGGATTCTGATAATTCGTGTCCATCGGATCTCTCGCTTGCGTTACATGGAATTGTCTTGGTTCTTCTATACGGACTTCAGAATCGCTTCTTGACTCTGATTTTGAATAAATCACCGGTCGATGATTCGCCATCGTTGTAAATAAAAGAGTTCGTCGCATCGTTATCGTTATCGTTGTTGTAAGATAGTGGTGTGTGTGTGTTATATAACCGCATTATTTTATTTATCAATACTGACAGAACATAAGAATAACCATAAATAGAGTGAAACAAGACGCAAATACTAGCGACAATATTGTTATTCCAATATCAAATATATAACACAGAAATTGGCCTAAAAATTGGAGAACATCTGTCGCTATAATATATATCATTTCTAAGTCTTGTAACTCGAATGATCGTGGAAGTATATAATCTATATGTGAATCGTTGTTATTCGTAGGGAGTTCAACATATAAAGATGCACATGTGTGTTTCATTTCCAGAAAATATCGGCCTGTTATGGCGAATAACGTTGATAACTTATATACATCAGGACACATATCGCGATCGTTGTCCCCGAACTCAAACCGATTGATATTATAGTCATAATCTATCGCATAAAATCCGACCAGGTATTTCTCTCGAAACCATGATTTCGAAGGTGGCAACGCGGGCGAACGAGGAGAAATCTTGATAGCTGGTGGTGCGGTATTTGCTGCTTCCGCTTCTGCTGCCGAAAGTGTCATCATCATTATCATCATCATCATCATCATCATCATCATCATTATCAATCCAGAAATCCAAATCCTTTTATTCATTTGTTTCAACCGATATTATCAGCATTATACCAAATATTTACATTCAATTATTTGGTATGAATTCCTATTTGAAACACGCGTGCTCAGCTGTGGTTGGTTGGTTGGTTAGCACAAGCATTTATTATAATACGCAATACCGAAATTACGTGTTTTATTTCCTTCGAGAGGCACGGCAGCGGCTTTCGCAGGGGCTTGTGTGCGAAGAACCGACCTTCCCTTCAAACGGGCTAAATACCGGTCATATGACCCGTGTTTTACATCTACACCAGCACCAGGTGCGGAAGTGGATCCAGGGCGGCATCGTGTAATACTATGACGAGTAGAACTGGCATGTGTAGGAACATCGGACCGAACGATACCAGCAACAGCACGGTCACTATACTGGTTCCAATTTACGCCGATGGGCAGCGTTGGTGCGGTATATACATGTAATGCTGCGCGGTTCATCGTGTATTCGCTCGCAGGAACACGAACCGTATTCCATATTTTTTGTTGGGTTGATATTGCGGCTGCGGCGACATCACTCGCGGGTATCGTTGTATTAATATTACGGTCTTTAAGTGGGACTTGGAATTTACAAGTAGGACAGTTTGGGAATAATTGAGGCATGATGCGGCGATAATATGTTAAAAGATATATAATACTATAAGATTATAAGATTGTAGATAAATTGAAATATAAAATTGGATTTGAGAATGATGAAAAGGATGAATCTTGTTATGAAAAACGAAGCACTTGATTCTGGAAGTGATAGTGACAGCGGCGGCGGTAGTGGCTTTGGAGGCGGTGGCAGCAGCTGTACTCGAAAATATGAATGCGATAATTGTCGTATGGAATTCCCGAATAAGACAACCGCTGATCGGCACATGTTATTTTGTAGAACACTTACGGAGATACGAAGGGGTAGCGCAAGCGCGGCGGGGGATTCAGCGGGAAAGAATCGGAGTATAACTAATTCGATTCACACCACCGCCGACAACGACCCCCTAATGCCCACCCAGCGCGAAATGTTCATCCTTATTCAAGAACTCGCAGCGAAATATAATAAAGTCAAGGATGAACTCGATGTCATGAAGCAATGGGCGAAGATGGTCGGGCGGCGTATTGGAGGCGGCGGAGCGGCGGTGGCAGGCCTCGATTTCACATCCGTCACGCGTCAAAAGCGCCAAAATATGGAAGTGATTCTAAATGAAGAAGACGCAGAACACCCTGATATCGCAGAAGCACGGCCAGGTTTCGCGGAATGGCTTACCTCTCCCGCACTCACACTTACCGCCGCAGATTTGAATATCGTATTTCATGAAGACCTCGTGAGCGGAATCACCGCAGCGATTCTCCGTGTTTTATCGGAATATACAGCGGAATCCGGAAAGTCGCATTTGATCCCGTTCAAACTGGCGGATATTAAGCAGGGAGCATTCTATATTTTCGACACGGAGTTCAAGGTGGCCGCTGCCGCCCCCGCAGAAATTGCCCCAGACCTCCCAACACGACGATGGCGCGCGATGGAACCCTGTGAATTTCAGTTGATGGTGCGGACATTTCATAAACTGTTATTCAAAGAGTTTAAGAAATGGCAGGATTCGAATTGGGAGGAGCAGCGCGAATTGACGAAACAGCGGCAGAAGGCGGCGTCTTCATATCAACAGATGATGTCCTCTATACAGCAGCAGCACGTCAAACAGAACGTAAAGTATCAATGCTCGCCGGCTATGGCGTCATGTGATGGAATGTATGCGACTCCAGGAGAAATGGACACTCACGATGAAACTCACTTCGACGCTGATGACAATACACCGACGACACCGGTGGTGGGGAGCGATCCTGTTTTGTCGGAGGATTTCGCTATGCTTTATAATAAGTATGCTGATAAGATGATGGGCGGTGCTTTGTCGGATGACGCGATATTAACGAAGGTGCGGGCAAAATTGTGGAAGGATATGAAGGCGTGGCGGTTGTGATGGGGGGGGGTTCTGCGGGGGTTCCGCCCCGCCCTCCAAGAAGTCGATAGGCGACAGCAGGCGGATAAGATGCGGATTGTGGAGTTGGAAGCGAAGGTTTCCGAACAACAATCTCTCATCAACGACATTCTCGAGAGATTGAAGGCGCTGGAAAAGGCGTGAAAATGTGAGAGCGAATAGTTTATGATACACGCATAATGAACGCAAGTGCGTAGTATGGAGGTAGGTTTTTATTTGTTCCGGAGACACCGTCTGTAGAGATGGCATGATAATGACCGCTACCACTAGAGGATACTGATAATGTTGCATTAATTATTGCCTGTCCCGACCCAAAAATGATGGAGTTGCTAAGTCCACCTGCGTAATTACCTACAGTGTTAACACCTCCTGGAGCTGTAACCGTGGAGTGTGAATGTGCCCCGTCATTAGTTCCACCATTTGTATATCCACTGTGATTATGACTAACAACCACCGCATCTTTACTTCCACCCGTTAATAAATTAGTTTCTTCAATATTCGTATGTGCTTTTGTAACACCACTAGAACCGCCTGTTCCGGTTGTAGCCGTATCAATACTAGCACCTATAACAAATCTATTTGTCAAATTTGGTGTTCCGTTACTTCCATCACACAATCTCCAATTCGTCGGAATTGACGCAATCGTCCCACTCCACATGATAATCCCACCAATTGGAATCGATGTGTCCACATAGGATTTGGTAGCAGCGTCTTGGTTGTTCGTAGGATTAACTAATTGAATGATTTTGCCGGAATTGTTCATATCCAAATTTCCTGTTATTTTGGCCGCACCCGATACATCCAACCTCACCCCCGGTGCGTTTGTTCCAACACCCACATTACCGCTCGAATTTATAATCATGCGCTCTGTATTTGCCGTATTAAAACGTATTGAATTACTATAACTTGAACTCGCTCCAGATGTATTATCTCCAATCAATTCAATACAACTCTTTGCGGCATTTTGTGCGGATAAACGAAGAAACCCCGAATTTTCACTAGTATTTACACCGCTAATTTCATTCGTACTTTGAGAAAGTGATGGGAGGTTGGCTAGTGGGTTTATTGCTGAAGATACTAATTTAAGTCGCGGATTATCGGAATATGATGAAACAGAAGTTGTCAGGTGGGTTGTTCCAGTTACATCAAGTATTGATTTCACCAAGTTATGAGTCGAAGTATCTGCGAAGTTTCTTCCAATACCCACCGCGCCATTCAGATTCGCGCGTCCTGTCACCGATACATCTCCAGCAGAGTTGATCACGATTGAATTACTTTGAGTAGAAGATGTTCCTGTCTGGAATGTGATGAAATTTGGTGCTGTAATACCTAATCCGCCAGATGAGTCCGCAAGATTGAGTGTGCTTGCTGTCGTGCCTAGAACGCCACGATGATATATTCCAGGATAAGTTGTTGTTGTCGGCGCCGCTGTTGCTTGACTGAACATAACCATTGCGGATGATGCTGTTTTTGACGGATTCGAACCAGGGTGTGTTCCCACCATAACATTTCCACTCACATGAAGCATCCGGTTTAGACCACTTTGTCCTATAGCGGTCATTTCACTTACCGTCATGCCGCCAACACCAGCTGCTCCATCCGAATTTACAATACAAAACCGATCCCCCGCAGAAATATTTCCATTTGTGAGATCAAACTTCATGCCAACCCTGCCTGAATTTTTATCATTATTGTGTAAATTGATCTTTGCTGTCGGTGGATTTGTATCCATCTCATGAATAATTTTAATTCCATGTGTGATATCTCCAGCGGTTCCAGGTGAGCTCGTTGTTCCTCCTGATATTGTATCTTTTCCTGAAGCAAGAACAACATAACTACCGTTTGATTCGCCGCCTTTCACGAATGTGCGCGGACGTGTATTCGATCCACCAATCGATGGATCTTCGATGTAAAATGATGAATGGATCGACCGACAAGCTAGGTCATTCATAACAACGGTTCCCATACTTGCGTCCGATTCGTTTGTCGTGGAGGTAGTAGTGAGATACCGAAAATTCTGCGTTCCACCGAAACTACCGCTTGGATCTGTGTCGCCACCTTGAGCAGGATTTGCACGGTATTGAACCGAAAATTGCGGTCCATATGAATTCGCATGTCCGTACGGTCCAGTTATGCCGGTTGCCCCTTGAACTCCTTGTGGTCCTCTTGCACCAGTTTGGCCAGTTGGACCTTGAACGCCAACTGGACCAAATGGTCCGGTGTTACCTCTCTCGCCGTTGGCTCCTGCTGGGCCGGCAGGACCAGTTCTACCTTCAGGTCCTGGAGACCCTACTGCACCAAATGTGGTTTGAAGATAGGAATATGTTGTTTCGGTTGTTGAGAGGTTCGTTTGATAATACAAAAATACATTTGCGGATTGATTCGCCAATTTTGTATTTTTTGCGTAAATTTGTAGTTGAACATATATCGTATCTGAATTTCCACTAGCATCTTTAAGTGCCAGGAAATCTACTGGCATTTGAATTTTGTATAATTTCTTTGCTGTACTTGTCACTATTGCGCCGTTATTAGCGTCTGTTGTTGAATCAAGAACATTTTGGGTATTTGTTACGTCCCAACTTCGGCCAATATATTTGATGTGGTCGGGCAAATATGCCGCACGTGGTGGATAATACCCCGCATCACCGCCTTCTTTGGTTTCGATGATTAAACTTGCTGCTGACGGCTGATTTTGCGTTCCATTAATCATGAAAACTGCCGCATATAATGATACTTGATTGGCGTCTGAGTTGGAAGGAACCGCAGCATAAATATTCAACACCCATACACCACTTGGAATCACCGCTAAAACGGATATTTTCTCTGCAATATTATGAAACCGTGTAATCGGAATGGTTTTATTTGCGTTACCATATGTAGCACTGACGGATATCGGACCCACAGTTCGCATCGTGCTTTGAATCGGTGTCTGTGACAACAAATATGAATCTTCAATAATTTCATTTGATACGGAATCACCGTCTGGGTTAAGCCATAAAATCGTACCGTTTGATCCTTGAATACCTTGAGCACCGGCGACGCCTTGATCGCCTTTTGCTCCCGCAGGACCAATCGGACCTGTTGCTCCAGGTGCGCCATTTACGCCGGTTGATCCTGTTGCTCCATTTGCGCCGGTTGGACCTAGAACACCTATAATGCTACCCGTTGGCCCAATTGGACCAGTTACACCGGTGGGCCCTGTATCTCCTACTGAACCTGCGTCACCCGCATATCCAATACCAGGTGGGCCTCCTGGTCCAGTTGGCCCAATTTGTTGGTTTTGTTGTTGAATCGCTTGAACCGTCCTATCTACATAATACTTTGTTGCGACATCTTGATCTGCTATGGGATCGCGCACATTTCGAACACGGTTGATCGGCGCAGCAATTCCGGGTCCGCCGGACATGTCAATATCACCATTTATGAAAATTACACCGGAGTTATTCCCGATACGAAACGTATTATTCCCTGTATTATATGAGACATCTGTTGAACCTCCAAATGTGGTTCCTCCCATCGCCGCATCATTCGTTCTAACATAATTTTGGGTTCCTGTTCGTGAAAATCCTCCGATTCTTTTCCAATTATTGTTGTTATTTGACATCCTTCAATTATTATATGTTACGCTTTACTTCTTGCGTGATATATAATAACTATCAAAAATAAATGACGTGAATTCACGCATATATTATGGTAATTCAAACAAGCGTTTTTTATTATTGTTCTCATTTATAATCATATCCAAGCCGTGTTCTACGTCGTCGTTGTCGTCGTCGTCGTCGTCGTCGTCGTTGGTGTTTCGACTTCTTTTTTTTTCTAGGCGGTTCCTTCGAACTTTTTTTGTATGATGACGATGACCTTGTCGTAGTCGTAGTAAATCTTCTTCTAATTCTTCGTTTGTTGAACGAGGTGGTAATAGCCCTAAATCAGCTGGGCTTACTAACACATTTTGAAACACATCACTCCTATCGGTGCCGTGTGTGTGCTTACGATGATGATCCTGTAGCCCTTTCGGCATTTTACCATCTAAATACATATCCACCATTTCTTTTCCGATTGGAATCTCTCGAGCAAGTTGTTCCTTTGTGTATCTGCGCTCAATCACAGGTTCATTATCTTTTTGTGTTTTTGTTGTAAGCGTCTTTCCATCAAACGTCATGCTTGACATAAACCGATGACTTTCTATTACTTGTGTGGGTGCGGTGAGTGTTTCGGGTGTGTCGTGTGCGGATCTTTGATTTTTTTTGGTTTGAGCCAGGCGTTTGTGTTTTTGTTTGTGATTGTGTTTCTTACTTTGGCGCATTTTTTCTCTCGTTTTGCTGACCATATTATTGTATATGTATATTACACAGACAATAATGAAATTCATGTTATTGGATAATGTAAGAGCTCAAGAAGCAGCAACTAAACGTTACAAAGAAGACATACGACATGCTTCGCATTACTCTGATTCATACCAACATTTAGATGACTTATTGGATAAGACATTTGTTACCGACTATTTTATGGATCGAAGCGCCAGCACTGATGATCATGATCATGAGTCATCTCGGCATAAAAATAAATAATCGGCGGTGTTATATATACCGACGTTCTAGATCTAGATCTATAATTAGAGCTATGTGTGTTACGGATTTAATCGTATTGGCCGTCATTATTTTGGCGCTGGATGCCGTGTTTTTATACGCCGCGAAGGATATTTTTGCGAGACAGGTGATGCTTGTCCAAGGAACCGCCATGAAAGTAAATATTCCGAGTGCGGCAATATGTTATGGTTTGATCGTGGTAGGTTTGTATTATTTCGTGTTGCGGCATATTATCGTGCCGAATGCGACATCCGCCGCTGCTGCCATACAAACCATGCGTCTTGGTGACGGAATACGGGCCGCATTTTTTCTCGGCATTCTTGTTTATGGCGTGTATGAGACGACCACCCTTGCGATTCTGCGCAATTGGAGTCCGATGACCGCAATTATCGATACAACATGGGGTGGAACCTTATTCGCTCTCTCGGCGTATCTATATTACAAGTATAAAACGTTGGTATATTAGCAGAGCCATCGTTGGATTTCAAGTGTGTTGGTATGATTCGTTGTCATCTCGAGTGTTGCTGGCGATGCTGATTCCGATGCTGCTGCGAATGCTCGACAACTTGTAATTATACTTGAATACATCATCAATTGATATATAAACTGAACTACGTTATATATGAATAAGCACGCACCTATTTTGTCTATTTTTGAGCACCCAGAAAACCATGTTATCGGTGTTCCATCTCTCGTGAAATATGGCGAGACAAAGATATTGGCATAATGATTTATACCGTTTGAATCGTGGTCTTTATAGTCTGGTTCATCGAACCGGATGTATTGCGTTGTTCCGTCTGCGCTAATAATCATACCAACATCGCCGATTTCTGTTTCGCGTTTCTCGACTTTATCGAATTCTCTTTCTACTTTCGCTTGAATATAATCGCGCCCCCATGATGAATTATAAAAACTCGGCTTAAACGCCTGTCTTCCGCCGAATGTATATACTGGTGCTTCATTATAATACGCGGTGGTTGCGGTAGCGGTCGAGGTAGCGGTAGGCATCCGATTGTAATCATCGCTCGGTATTGATTTATACAGGTGTGCTCGATTCGTTGGGCGTTCATACTCGGTTTGTGGTAGTGAAGGCGATGATGATGACATGTTTGTATTCGAGTCATTTTTCAACCCAAAACAACAACTAATACATGTGGTGCGGATCTCATCTATTTTATCGATAATTTCTTTGGTTTTTGAGTCGCCGTTTTGTATTGATAATAGTATAAACACGCAAATCAACGCATTACTAATAACATCAAAGACGCCAAACAGATATGTATAGTCTAGAATAATATACCTTATATATAATACGTCACAAATCATCTCAAGTAATATTGTTGCGCATTCGAGTTTCAAATAGAATGACTTTTCTTGAAATATCGTAAAATAAATTGTGCCCATCATTCGTATTACTGCGGTATTGTGACATACAGGGGGTGGAGGTGTTGGATATGCGAGTGAAGACATGAATAATAAATGTAAAAAACCGAACCCGATCGATGAATGAACACGGTATGGATGTTCCATCGTATATGATTATATTCATTCATGATATATTTTTATGTCGTATCCTATCGTCATAATGAATATAAGAATAAAATGTTGTGTAAGAACTAAGAATGAATTGGTATGGAAAATAGCGTCCAACCAAAAAAAAGAACCGATGATGAAGTTCAGGCTTTTTATGCGATGTTTGTTTTGTTGATATGTGTGGCGTGTTCAAAAGAACCGGAATTCCGTTGTGAATATTGTGATAAGGTATATAAGCAAGAGGGGCGGTACCATGCGCATATTGCGAAATGTGCTGTTAAAGATACGGGGTGGGGTGGAGGAGGAGGTGGCGGGGGTGGTGGTGGTGGGGGGGGATGTATCAGTATAAAATCGTCGGAATTTGATGAGTTGTTACGACAAAACCGAGATATGTTGGCATTACTTCAAAAACAACAAGAAACGATACAAACACTCGTTTCACAGCTTGTAAAATGAATATAGAATGATTTTTTGTATAATCTATAAATAGACCATGTATTCGTGCGCGTCATGTGGAAAAGGTTATAAACACCAGGGTGGGCTCAATAATCATATCAAACGGTGTGGGGCTGCGTTGGCAGCATCGTCGGCCTCCATGAAAAAGACGATGGCGGAAAATAAAAAGACGAGTGATGGGGTGGCATCAGCATCAGCATCGACGGCAGCAGCATCGATGGCGGCGGCGACTACATCATCTGGAAGTGGCGGATCAAATCACGTTGTAACAAATACAAGTAATACATCGAATACTGGGAATGAAGAACATAATGCGACGTTTAATATTAAATATGTGAAACGTTCGGAAGAGACCCAGGAAGTGGTTAAATCGATTGTTGCCACGGCGAATGAGTTTTGTAAGGGTCGTATTATTGTAACAAGTGATGAACCTGCGCCAGGTGGGGGGCCACTGACAGGAATTCATATGAGTGTGAATGATAACGGAACTACCGTATATAATCACCCTATACGCACGATATCGATTATTGAGACACCGCCTGAGGATTATAGTCCAGAAGAGGAACATGAAATCACGCTTGAGAAGATGACCTACTTGATTCTCTCGTTGATTCAAAATAACAACAAACTCAAGAAGGAGAATCATATCTTACGTTCGATTGTTGCTAGAATTGATCCGGCATGTTTTGAGGATGATGAATGAAATGAAATGGAATGGAATGGAATGGAATGGAATGGAATCGCGAGCGGCAGCGTAGCGGAATGAAATCGCGAGCGGCAGCGTAGCGGAATGGAATCTCGAGCGGCAGCGTAGCGAAATGGAATCGCGAGCGGCAGCGTAGCGGAATGGAATCGCGAGCGGCAGCGTAGCGGAATGGAATCGCGAGCGGCAGCGTAGCGAAATGGAATCGCGAGCGGCAGCGTAGCGGAATGGAATCGCGAGCGGCAGCGTAGCGGAATGGAATCGCGAGCGGCAGCGTAGCGGAATGGAATCGCGAGCGGCAGCGTAGCGAAATGGAATCGCAAGCGGCAGCGTAGCGAAATGGAATTAGTATTTGAATAATAATGACGCATTTTGGGTCATTATGATTAAATTGAAATCATAATT
>Ga0194119_10007776_pt1 | contig 14990 bp, 15 predicted proteins | sample TA2MahC100mmetaG_FD_148620 | JGI IMG/M metagenome (GOLD analysis project Ga0194119, IMG submission 148620) | Freshwater microbial communities from Lake Tanganyika, Tanzania - TA2015018 Mahale Deep Cast 100m | ecosystem: Environmental > Aquatic > Freshwater > Lake | place: Tanzania: Lake... | reverse complement strand
GACCAGTGGGGCAATAACCCTGCTCACCGATCAGGATCGAGTCATCGCCAAGCGCAGTTGGTGATCACTGAGCGCTGGAGGTTCCCTTGAGGAAGTCAATGATGGAATCGGCAACGTAGTCCAGTCGCACTTCATCCAATTGCGGGTGCACACCGATCCAGAATGTCCGGGTCATCACGATGTCGGTGTTGGTCAGGTCGCCCACAATCCGAGCATCGATGTTCCGATAGGCCGGCTGCTTGAGCACATTCCCCGCGAACATCAAACGAGTGCCGATCTTGCGCGCGTCCAGGTATCGGAGCAACTCCTCGCGATTCACTGGGTGAGCTGGATCCAGTGTCAACGGGTAGCCGAACCATGATGGCTCCGAGTGCTCCGTCGCCCGGGGGAGGAATAGCCCGTCCACACCGGTGAACCGGGCGGTCAGGTAATCGAAGTTCGACCGACGGGCGGCGATGAAGCGCTCAAGCTTGTCCAACTGGCTCACGCCCAGCGCGGCCTGGATGTCCGTTGCTTTCAGGTTGTAGCCAATGTGGCTGTACGTGTACTTGTGGTCGTATCCCTCGGGAAGGTCGCCGAGTGTCCATTCGAAGCGCTTCTGACAGGTGTTGTCTTTGCCTGTCTCGCAGTAACAGTCACGACCCCAGTCTCGGAACGACTCGATTTGGCGCCTCACAAGTGGGCTCTTGACCAACACCGCGCCACCTTCACCGGTGGTGATGTGGTGCGCCGGATAAAAGGACACGGTCGCCACGTCTCCGAAGGAGCCGGTGCGCTGGCCCCGGTAGGTCGACCCCAGTGCATCGCAGTTGTCTTCGATCAACCACAGCTTGTGTTCGTTCACCAGCTCTTGAACAACGTCCAGATTGAAGGGATTTCCTAACGTGTGCGCCATCATGATGGCTCGAGTCTTGGGACCCACCGCCTCCCGCAACCGATCAGCGATAGCGTCGTAGGTCCCTAACTCCACGTCGACCATCACCGGCCGCAAACCGTTTTGCAGGATCGGGTTCACCGTGGTGGGGAATCCCATCGCGACCGCGAGGACTTCGTCACCGGCCTTCAGAGCACGCTTGCCCAACTTCGGGCTGGTCAAGGCACTCAGGGCCAGGAGGTTGGCGCTCGATCCACTGTTGGTGAAGACCGCGCCGCGCACACCGACGAATTTCGCCAATTTGCGCTCGAATTCCGCCGTGAACCGCCCCGCCGTCAACCACCCGTCCAGACACGCATCGACCAGATACGCGTAGTCCTCCGCATCGAGCACCTTCCCGGACACCGGCACCGGTGTCTCACCAGGAACGAACGGAGCTGAGACCAACGACTCGCGAGCGAAACCCCGAACCTCATCGAGAATCCGGGCTCGTTGCTTCTTCAAAGAGCCGCTGGTCGCGTCAGACACGGGTGAATTCTCCGCCCTAGAGCCGACTCCAGAGTCTACTTCCTGGTCACCCTCAATCCGTTCTCTGCTCCTGCCCGGCGCCGATAAAGTGATGGGGTGCCGGGGCTGAGAAAGTCGTTTCCCTTGGACCTTGCTGGACTCACAGTTGCCATTAGTGCCGTGGCCGTTATCTATGGAGGTTTTCGGGCCTTCTACTTTCAGGTGGGATTTCTCGAATCCTTCTCGTACTACAGTGATGAACGTCCATTCAACACGATCGTTAATCAGTGGATCGGGCGCGACCCTTCGGAGACTTTGGTCGGAATCCATGCTTTTGGCGACTATCTGTTGCTCAACGTATGGGCGCAATTTCCAAACCCATGGGAGCAACCAGGTGGCGTGAATTACCTCCCACCCGTCGTCCTTCTATTCAAGATCCTTGGATACCTTCCTTACGGCCTCGGCTTGACCCTGTTTCTCATTGCGCTTGCCGTATGCATTCTCCTCCCCATGGTGATTGCGTCGCGAGGGTTTCCCATTACGCAGAGACTTCTTTTCGTTACGACTCTCGCCGTACTTACTGGCCCAGCAATCGCCACATTGGATCGAGCGAATAATCAGGGTTTCTTGCCCATTTTGCTTTTCGGCTTTGGGATAGCGGTGCTTAAGGAACGCTGGGGGTGGGCGGCTGTGTGTATCGCACTCGCAGCCTGTATAAAGATCTATCCAATCCTTCTCATATTGCTCTTATTGGCGCTGAGAAAATTCTCGTGGGCCGGGGTGAGCGTCTTGCTCAGCGCCGGGGTCGTCTTGCTCACTATGCCGATGACGAGTAACGCAGGAATTTCAGGAATCCCGGACGTTCTTGAAGGCGTGCTCGATTTCCAGGAAAAGTCTGTGAATCAGTTTCTCGAGTACAACACTTCGTTGTCAGGAGGCTTGGCTAACGCCCTTATGTTCATCGGGCTTGATTCTGCCGCATCCTGGATTGCTCTCAATGCCATCGTCATCATCGGCATCTATGCGCTTGTCGTCGTACCCCTTCTTTGGATTGGAGCCATTCCAGTATGGCTTCGCGTGATCTTGACGCTGTCTCTGACTACTGCGCTGATGCCCATCACCTACCCATACGCACTGAACTGGGCCATAGCAGCCGCGGCTATCGCCGTCTGGGTTTCCAGGCAGGATTCAGTCCAGACATTTCTCTCACAACGGCATTCCATGCTGCTAGCACTATCCCTCGCTCTCCTTCTCGCAGTGTTGCCGGTGCTCATTCCTGGGAGCGCCGAAGCGTCTCGCGCTGCCGGGGCTGCATCCCTTGCATCCTTAGCAACCGCGATCCTGCTCCCCGTCACCGCATTCGCTGTGAGCCGGCATCGACTGCGAGTTGTGGCCTAGAGAGCCAGGTGCGAATTGCCCTGTGTATCCGTGTGAAAACGGCGCAACCCCCACCCGTCGATGACTTTCCCAATGGCATCAAGCGCTTGTTTACTGCCCTGGACATAGGTCTGACCAGGTACCAGTTCCGTGAGCGCGGATTCCTCAGCCACGATGTCGCCGCCGCGGGTGACGAGCGCATCGAACGTGTCCTGAAGTGCCGCCGGAGAGTCGTATACCGCATACACGGTCGAGGTCCGCTCTTCCTCGTTAAGCCCATAACGACATACGCGCACACCTGGGATACCACCGGCGAAGTCGGCGAGGGCCTTATGCGCAGCGCCAACCGACGAGCTGTCCGCCCCGTCTTTCCACGAGAACATCGCGCTGATGATGATGGTGCTCACGGGGCATCTCCTCACACACCGACGTCGCAATCTGCCGTCACGAGTCTGGCGTGTGGGCCGCACTGGGGCAAGGTCCTAGGTCACCGAATCTGCGAGCCGAAACCAAAACGTCACGCATCAGCCGGAACCACACAGAACGGAGCGCGCCCGAAGGGATTCGAACCCCTAACCTTCTGATCCGTAGTCAGATGCTCTATCCGTTGAGCTACGGGCGCACGGCCCGAAGGCCGAGAGAAAAGCCTACCGGGGCGCATATTCAACGGATTCGGGGCAGACTGCTGCTATGACAGAAAACTCCGTATCCCGGCGCTCATTCCTGGTGGGCGCGTGCACCATCGCGACCCTAGGCATGGGTGCCGCACTTCTCGCCGACGACGCTCAGGCCGCCACGGGCATCAAGCGACGCAAGGACGGCCGGGTGGACGTGTCCGTGAAGCGAGTCCGAGAGCTGGGAACCGTCGGCGGTGCGGTGCTGCTCGGCACCGTCAAGGGTGTGCCCGCCGCCGTGGTCCGCACCGGCACAGACACCTACACCGCGCTCGACCTTCGCTGCACCCACCAGGGCGTGCCCGTGAACCCGGGTGGTCCCGGGTGGTCGTGCCCAGCGCACGCCTCGCTCTTCGAGATCAACGGCGACGTCGTTCGCGGACCGGCCGCGGCCAACCTCGCGATCATGAAGTCCGCGTGGAACGCGCGGAACTCCACCCTCACCGTCGGATGAACCTCACCGTCGGATGAAGCGGTCAGGGCACCCCGCAGGGTGCCCTGATGGCGGAGGCGGAGGGATTTGAACCCTCGAGGGGGCTCAAAACCCCCAACCCGCTTAGCAGGCGGGCGCCATAGACCGGACTAGGCGACGCCTCCACGCTGGTGGTGCCGGTGAACCGGCCGAACAGCCCGGCAAGGGTATCGGGCAGACTTGCTCCCTGTGACAACCACATTGGCCATCGACTGCGGCGGCGGTGGCATCAAGGGTTGTGTCCTCGACGAAACCGGCACAATGCGCGCCCAACCGGTGCGCGTTCCCACGCCCTATCCCCTCTCGACCGCGCTCTTCGTGAAGACGCTGACCGAGTTGGCGTCCCAGTTGCCGAAGGCGGACCGCGCCACAGTCGGTCTCCCCGGAATGATCCGCCATGGAGTTGTGATCACCACTCCGCACTACATCACCCGATCCGGTCCTCGCACGCGCATCGAACCCGAACTCGTTGAGCAATGGGAGGGGTTCGATGCGCAGGCGGCGATCTCCGACTCCCTGGGAATTCCGGTACGTGTTCTCAACGACGCCGAGGTCCACGGCGCGGGCGTCATCGCCGGACAGGGACTCGAGGTCGTGCTCACCCTCGGAACGGGGCTTGGCTGCGCGATCTACGACGGCGGCCACCTGGCACCGCACCTCGAACTCTCCCAAGCTCCTGTGCGCTGGGGCCTGTCCTACGACACCTACATCGGTGAACACGAGCGCCGCCGCCTCGGCGATGCGCTCTGGTCTCGCCGCGTGCAGCGGGTGATCGACGGGCTGCGTCCGGTGTTCCTCTGGGATCGCCTCTATATAGGAGGGGGCAACTCGCGGCACATCACACCGACGGTTGTCACCCGCCTCGGCGACGATGTCGTGATCGTGCCGAACGCGGCCGCGTTGGTGGGTGGTGCACGCGCGTGGCTGTTGCAGATCGACTGACGCCCGCGCCCTCCTCCTCCCGAAACCCGCAACTCGTGGGTGTCGTGATGTATCTCGTTGCCGCGATCTTCTTCGCACTCAACGGCGTGCTCGCGAAGTCGGCGATCGAAGTCGGATTCACTCCGTTGCGCCTGGTGGAACTGCGCAACGCAGGCGCCATGGTCATCCTGATCGTCCTCGTGGCGGTGATCCGCCCGCGGGCCTTCAGGGTCCGCCTCCGCGAAGTGCCGTTCCTTCTCGCGTACGGCGTCATCGCATTCACGCTGGTGCAGTTCCTCTACTTCTTCACTATCTCCCGACTCCCCGTGAGCATCGGGACGCTCCTGGCATTCCTCGCGCCGATCCTGGTCGCGATCTACGTCAAGTTCATCCGCAAGCAGCCGGTGCGTAACCGGATCTGGGTGGCGATCGGTCTCACCCTGCTCGGGCTCGCACTCGTGGCTCAGGTGTGGCAGGGCGCAACCCTGGACACCCTCGGCGTGATCACGGGTTTCCTCACCGCCGTCGCCCTCGCGCTCTATTGGATTCTCGGCGAATCGGGCCAGAGCCACCACGATGCACTGTCATTGACGATGTGGGGATTCATCTTCTCCACCGCAACGTGGTCGATCATCGCGCCGTGGACGTCGTTCCCCTTCGCGATGCTGCTGGAGCCGGGGGCGCCGATCGGTCCGGGATGGCCCGGTCTGCCCATCTGGCTGATCATGCTGATGGGGATCATTTTCGGAACCGTGATCGCATTCCTGCTCGTTCTCGGGTCACTACGACGCCTCGGCGCCGAACGGGCGGGAATCATCGGAACGAGCGAGCCCGTGTGGGCGGCGGTCCTCGCATTCATCCTCTTGGGCGAAATGCTAAGTGTGATTCAAGTGCTCGGCGGACTGCTCGTCGTTGCCGGAATCATCGTTGCGGAGACCTCGCGCCCCACCCAGGTCACTCCGGGCGAATCTCCCCTGATGGGCGAATGATCAAGGTCGTCGGAACGAGGATCTCCGACGTCGCACCGTCCACCGACTCCTCCATGGCATCGACCAGAACCTGAAGAGCCCGCTCACCGATCGCCCGCGGATCCTGCGCCACCACGGCCACTCCCGGATCGAGCAGGTCGGCGAGGGTGAAGTCGTCGAATCCGATCAGCGCGATCTGATGCTGGAGTCCCCGTTTCCGCAACGCGCGCACCACGCCCATCGTGATCTGGTTCTGCGCACTAAAGATGGCCGTGGGTCGATCGGGTCCATCGAGGATCGCTCCGGCCACGCCCGCGGCCATGTCGATCGATCCAATATCCCGAACGATCGTCTGATCGGCGCTGGGGACGCCCGCTGCCGCGAGCGCTGCGGTGTACCCACCGAAACGCTCCTGCGCGGTCGCGACCGCCGAGATACCTCCCAGGAACGCGATCGAGCGATGACCGAGGGTGAGGAGGTGTTCAACGCCGCGTCGCGCACCGACCATGTTGTCGCTGACCACGGAGGGTGCGGAGAGACCGCGTCCCGGGCGGTCGATGAAGACGACGGGCACACCCTGCGCCAACTCTGCGGCGAGGTAGCCCTGGTCCCCCGGGCACGGTGCCACGATCAACCCGTCGACGCGCCGTAGGGACAGCGCGCGGACCAGTCCCCGCTCGCGCTCGGAGTCTCCGAGCGTGCTGGACGCGAGTACGGCGATCCCGCGCTGACGCGCCGCGTATTCGACGCCCGCGTGCGCGGCAGCACTGAATTCATTGGCCACGTCCTCAAGCAGGAGTCCGACAGTCCCGGTGCGCCCGTCGCTACGGCGCAGGTTGCTCGCGTTCATGTCGGGGCGGTAGTCCAACTGGGCCGCCGCGTCGTCCACCCGGGCGACGACCTCGGGGGACACCCCAGATTCCCGATTGATCACTCGGGAAACTGTTTTCAGGGACACGCCGGCAAGGGCCGCCACATCGCGCATCGTGGGCCTCGCCCGGCGCCTGGGCCGGCCCCCCGCGGATAACGTTGTCATCACGAATCGGCAGCATTAGACCGAAGCGCTTGACAGGAATCAATGCCTTCCCAATAACGTTACGACAACGTTGTCATGGGCGGGGTCTCCCAGCTGTGGCGGCGTTGCACTATCCCAACCACCCTTCGAAGGGAAACTACATGTTCAACCGCGTGAAGCGTGGACGTGGATTCGCTGCGATCGCCGCAGTGGGCGCACTGTCCATCACTTTGGCGGCCTGTAGCAGCGGCTCCGAGGAGTCGACTGACGCAGCTGCCACCACGGAAGAGACCGCTGCGGCGGAGGCTCCGGCAGAGGGCGGCGGCACCGTTGCCGTCACTCTGATCACGAAGGACTCCACCAACCCGTTCTTCGTCGCCATGCAGGAGGGCGCGAAGGAGGCGGCTGCGGCCGTCGGTGTTGATCTCACGGTGGGCTCCGGCAAGACCGAGGGCGACGACCAGGGCCAGATCGACCTGATCGAGAACGCCATCGCTCAGGGCCAGGCCGGCATCCTGATCACCCCGATGTCGGTGAACGTCAACGACGCCATCAAGAAGGCACGTGACGCCGGCCTCTACGTGATCGCCCTCGACACCCCGACCGATCCGCCGGACGTCGTGGACATCACCTTCGCAACCGACAACTGCCTCGCGGGCGAGGCCATCGGCCAGTGGGCCGCGGGCAAGCTCAACGGCACGAAGGCCACCATCGCTCGCCTCGTGATCTTCAACGATCGCATGGTGTCGGTGGACTACTGCCGTGACAACGGCTTCCTCAAGGGCATGGGCATCGACATCAAGGACCTCACGGTCATGGGTGACGAAGAGGCGACCGGCAAGTACACCACCGGCAAGGGTGGCGACTACGAAATCGTCTGCCTCGAGGCCACAGGTGCCAATGAGGAAGGTGGCCGCAAGGGCATGGAGACCTGTCTCTCCAAGAACCCGGCCATCAACGTCGTCTACACCATCAACGAGCCCACTGCGTTCGGTGCCGCTGAGGCCCTGAAGGCAGCCGGCAAGACCATCGGCAAGGACGTGTTCATCGTGTCCGTCGACGGTGGTCTCGCGGGTGTCGAGGCCGTCAAGGCCGGCGAGATCCAGGCCACCTCGCAGCAGTACCCGCTGCTGATGGCCAAGCTCGGTGTGGAAGCGATCAAGACGATCGCCGACGGTGGCGCGCCGCCTTCGAACACCTCTGCGGATGGCACGTTCTTCGACACCGGTGTGAAGCTCTGCACCGAGGAGCCGATGGACACGGTCACAGCTGCCGAGCAGTGGACCGCACAGCAGTGCATCGACAACGCCTGGGGCTAAACCTCTAGCGGTGTCATGAACGGCCCCGGGGCGGCAATCTCACGATTGCCGCCCCGGGCGCATATCTCTCCGATATCGTGCTTGAGATCGTTGAATCAAGGAGGAGTCCGGTGTCCCAGGCCCCCACGGTGGACCTTGCTGAGGAATTCATGGAGCGGCGAACCCCGCTCCAGCGCGTGCAGAGCACCCTGCACCGTTACCCGTACCTCAGCCCGCTCATCGTCCTCGTCGTCGCGATGGTCGTCTTCACCCTGCTCAACGAGCGATTCCTGCTCCCCACCAACCTCTCCTTCCTCACCCAGCAGTCGGTGGTGATCGGAACTCTGGCGATCGCTCAAACCCTGATCATCTTGACCGCCGGTATCGACCTGAGCATCGGCGCGATCATGGTCTTCGGTCAGATGCTGATGGCCAACCTCGCGGTCTCGGTGACCGCGTCCAACGTCCTCCCTATCGCGGGCCAGAATCCTGCGCTGTCGATCGTGCTCGGCATCCTGGCAGCGACCCTCGCCGGTGCTGTCAACGGTTTCCTCATAGTGCGGTTCAATCTGCCGCCCTTCATCGTCACCCTGGGCACGCTCAGTGTGTTCACCGCCTTGACCTTGATCCTGTTCAAGGCGCGCACCATCCAGGGCCCGGAGATCCCCGAGCTCCTCAAGTGGCTGGGCACCACGGTGAAGATCGGCGACTTCCAGTTGATGTACGGCGTGGTGCTGATGTTGATCCTCTTCGCGGTGTTCGCGTACATCCTGCGCAACACGGCCTGGGGTCGTCACGTGTACGCGGTCGGTGATGATCCGGTTGCGGCAGAACTTTCTGGTATCCGCGTCAAGCGCGTGGTCTTCAGTGTCTACGTCGTGGCGGGTCTCATCATGGGTATCGCCTCGTGGGTATACATCGGCCGCGTGGGATCGGCGTCCCCGAACGCAGACCCATTGATCAACCTCGACACCATCACCGCCGTGGTGATCGGCGGCGTCTCTCTCTTCGGTGGCCGCGGAACGATGATCGGAACCTTGATCGGAACGTTCATCATTGTCGTGGTCGAGAACGGGTTGGCCCTCGCCGGCCTCGACCAGGCCTATCGCGTCCTCGCCGTCGGCATCCTGGTGATCGCCGCGGTTGCCATCGACCAGTGGATCAGGAAGGTGAAAACATGACGGTCCAACCAGTCCTCCAGGGCACCAACCTGGTCAAGACCTTCGGACGCGTGGTCGGTCTCGATGGAGCCAACATCGAGCTCTACCCCGGTGAGGTCCTCGCCGTCGTGGGCGACAACGGAGCCGGCAAGTCCACGCTCATCAAGTGCTTCTCCGGCGCGCACTCCCCGGATACGGGCGAGATGCTCGTCATGGGTCAGTCGGTGGCCTTCCGCTCCACCCAGGACGCCCGCGCCGCCGGCATCGAGACCGTGTTCCAGACCCTTGCCGTAGCGCCCGCACTCGACATCTCCGAGAACCTCTACCTCGGCCGTGAACAGCGCAAGGCCGGATTCGTCGGCACAGTCTTCCGCACCCTCGACAAGAAGCGGATGCGCAAGGAAGCGGGCGAGCACCTGCGCAACCTCGGCATCGGCACCGTGCAGAACATCACGCAGGCCGTGGAGACACTCTCCGGCGGTCAGCGCCAGGCGGTCGCCGTGGCCCGCGCAGCCGTCTTCGGGTCGAAGGTGATCATCCTCGACGAGCCCACGGCGGCACTCGGCGTGAACGAGTCGGCACGCGTGCTCCAGTTGATCAAGGACCTTCGCACCCGCGGGATCCCGGTCATCCTGATCTCGCACAACATGCCCCAGGTCTTCGAGGTCGCCGATCGCATCCACGTCCAGCGTCTGGGCAAGCGTGCTGCCGTGGTCACACCGCGGAGCCATTCGATGAACGACGTCGTCGCGATCATGACCGGCGCCATGTCGGTGCCCGAGAGTGAGCAGGCGCTCACCCCCGTCACCGCCTGACCGACGACAACGCGTTTCAGGAATACAGCGCGGGGCGCTGGGGCAGTTCGATCGACTCTCGTGATCCGGTACCGATCGACCGTGCCGCCGCCTCCGCCATTGAGGTCGCAGCGAAGCCGTCCCAGGCACTCGCACCCACCGGGCGGGTGAGTCCGCGGGTGGCATTGACCCAGGCCTGCAACTCTGCGCGGTAGGCCTCGGCGAAGCGACCGAGCCAGAGATCCGGGATCGATTGCCCACGCAGGTTGCGCGCAGTGCGGGTGATGAAGGCGCCATCCGACATGTCGAGGACACCGAGCGATCCCACCACCTGGCAGGTCACCTCGTAGCCGTAGTGGGCGTTCACGAAAGCTTCGACGTCCACCAGGGTCCCGGTCGCCGACGTCAACATCACGATCATCGGATCGAATTGCCCCGGGGGCGTCTGCGGGCCCGGGCGACCCTTGATCACCTGAACCGTGGTGAATTCCTCGTCGATCAACCAGCGGCTGATGTCGAACTCGTGGATCGCCATGTTGTACATCGTGCGATCACTCAGCAACCCGTAGGGAGCGGACGCGTTGCGGTGCACATTGTGCACGATGAGGACCTCGCCGACCTCACCGTCGGTGATCTGCTCCTTGAGTTGGACGTAGCCCAGGTCGAAGCGACGCATGAATCCGAGGGTGATGAGTCGACGCCCCAGGGTGACCTCGGCATCCAGGACGCGACGTGCATCCGCCACCGTGGGTGCAAGCGGCTTCTCGAGCAGCATGGGCTTTCCGGCGCTGAGTGCGGTGAGGGCCTGCTCGGCATGAAGATCATCGGGGCTCGCGATGACGACGGCATCGACCTCGGCCGAACCGATCAGCGCCTCTGGACTCGGGTAGACGTCGGCCTGGATGTCCTGGGCAACCGCGTCGGCGCGGTCCGCATCAAGGTCATAGACACTCACCACGGTTGCTCCGCTGACCTCGCCGTGCAGGGAAAGAGCGTGCGAAGTCCCGATGTTGCCCGTTCCGATGACTCCGACGCGAAGATCCACAGCGCCATCCTGCCAAGGACCCTGCAGGGTTGGGCGATGACGGGAACAATGTCACCGTGTCGTCATTCCTGCCCCAGTTGACCGGATCGTTCAGCACCCCGGCCGCGGATAACCCGACCGTGCAGATCATGGAGGCGGCCTACGCCGCCGGGAACCTCGACTTCCGCTACATCAACTGCGATGTGAAGCCCGAGGGCCTCGCGGACGCAATCGCGGGCGCGGTGGCGATGGGGTGGCGCGGCTTCAACTGCTCCCTCCCGCACAAGGTCGCGGTGATCCCGTTGATCGATGGACTCGCGGAATCCGCATCGATCATCGGCGCGGTAAACACCGTGGTGAACGATGACGGCCGACTCACCGGCGAGAACACCGATGGCCAGGGATTCCTCGCCTCCCTCCGTGAGGTCAAAGACCCGAAGGACACCCGGATCGTCATCTTCGGGGCAGGTGGAGCAGCACGCGCCATCGCGGTGGAGTGCGCGCTCGCCGGTGCGCGGGCGATCACGATCGTCAACCGCTCCCCCGAACGCGGGCAGGAACTCGCCGCCCTCGTCGACTCCCGAACCCCCGCCGACTGCGACTACCGCCCGTGGACCTCGCGCTTCGACGTCCCCGCGGATGCCGACGTCGTGATCAATGCCACCTCGATCGGATTCGGAGCCGGATCGACCGAGACCCTCGACGTCGACACCGATTCCCTGCAGCCGCATATGGTGGTCGCGGATGTGATGGCCAATCCCCCGATGACGGTCTGGCTGACTGCCGCCGAGTCGCGTGGCTGCACGATCCTCACGGGGCTGGGCATGCTGGTGAATCAGGCCGCAATCAACGGGAAACTCTGGACCGGCGTCGATCTCGACAAGGCGGTCATGCATCGCGAGCTGAGCGCCATCTTCGGCCTCACGCAATAATCTGACGTCCCCCACCTCAGCAGGAGAGTCCATGAAGGTCGCCGCCTACGCCGCCGAGTCCGCCGGAGCACCCCTGGCCCCGACCACCATCAATCGTTCCGAGGTGGGACCCAACGACGTCCTGATCGACATCGCCTTCTCCGGGATCTGCCACTCGGATATCCACCAGGCCCGTGAGGAATGGTTCACCTCGATCTTCCCGATGGTCCCCGGGCACGAGATCGCCGGGACGGTCGCCGCCGTGGGATCGAACGTGACCCGCTTCGCCGTCGGTGACCGCGTGGGCGTGGGCGTGTTCGTGGACTCCTGCGGGGAGTGCGGGAACTGCCGCAAGGACCTCGGCAACTACTGCATCAAGGGATTCGTCCCCACCTACAACGGGCGTCACTACGACGGCACCCCCGCGTACGGCGGCTACTCCCGGCAGATCGTCGTGAACCAGGGCTACGTCCTCCGCATCCCTGACAGCCTGAGCCTCGAGGAGGCAGCACCGCTCCTCTGCGCGGGGATCACCACGTATTCACCGCTGCGCGAGTGGGGTGCGGGTCCAGGAAAGAAGGTCGCGATCGTCGGGCTGGGCGGCCTCGGTCACATGGGTGTCAAGCACGCGCAGGCCATGGGTGCGGACGTCACACTCATCAGCCACTCACCCGGAAAGCGCGATGACGCGCTGCGCCTCGGTGCCGATCACTTCCTTCTCATGACGGACAAGGACGCGATGATGGCGGCGCGCGGCACCTTCGACCTCATCGTCAACACGGTCTCCGCATCCATCGACATCGACAACCTGATGAGCCTGCTCGCCACTGACGGCACGCTCGTCTGTGTCGGACTCCCAGATAAGCCGCTCTCGGTCAGCACCTTCACCCTGGTGATGCAGCGCCTCCGGCTCGCGGGATCGAACATCGGCGGCATGGGCCAGACCCAGGAGATGCTCGACTTCTGCGCGGAGAATGGCTACGGATCAGACGTCGAGGTGATCCGCGCTGATCAGATCAACGAGGCCTGGGAGCGCGTGGTCAACAGTGACGTTCGGTACCGGTTCGTGATCGACGCGTCGACGATCTAACGTCGCAACAAAGGGCGGGTGAGACACGTCGGCCCACCCTCACCCTTGTTGATCTCACTCGCCTCGTAGGTGTGCACGGTGACCCCGTGGTTGCGCAGCAACTCCGTGGTGGCGTCGTTGCCTGCAGCCAGCACCACCTCGCCTGGTCGGATCGTCAGGATGCTGCATCCCAGCGAGGCGTAGTCCTGCTCGGGCACTGACACGGTCTCGATTCCCCGGGTGCGCAGTGCCTGAAGGAGAGGGACGGGTGCGAGGCGCTCGTAGACCACGGCCAGGTCCTCGCGCACCGGGGACACAACGCTCATCAGGTGCAGGCAGAACTCGGGTCCCTGGTCGTGCGGGAGATCGAAGGTCTCCACGGTGATTCCGATGGGCGCGAGCATCGCGGTTAACTGATCGACGGCCGCCTGATTCGTCCGATAACTGCGCCCGATGGCCAGCGTCGTGCGATCCAGCCAGAACATGTCACCACCATCGGCTGTGGCAGGGGCGTGCAAGGCGCCGACGAGTGGGATTCCTGCACGCTGCAATTCCATGGCCAGCAACGGTGGCTCGCCGGCACGCGCCTGCTTGGCGCCGCGCAATTCGATGACGCCCGACGGCACGACGAACGCAGGGTCGTAGGTGAAGATCGCATCGGGCATGTCGTCGACCGGATCGAGGACCAGCACCGCGCACCCCAGGCGGGTCAACAACTCGGTGAAGGCGCCGTGCTGGCTGGCGAGGAGGTCGAAGTCCACCGGGGTTGCCCAGTGGGCAACGGAATAGTCACCTCGCTCGGAGGGTGGCCGCACGGCAACCCAGGCGAGGTCGCCCACCATCGAGTTCACACCGAAAGCGTTCATGTCATTCCTTCTCAAGTCGAGCAAGTATGGATGTCATGCGCATCCGATTGCTGCGCAGGATCATCATGAACGGCGCGTTCCCGAGCACCACGATGATCGCGAAGGCCACGGTCAGCCACCATGGATTGAAGAAGGCCAACGGGACCCAACTGAACATCGAGACCCAGTGCACCCACTCGGCCCGGCGCAGCTCAGTGAGGTACGCGGCGATGGCCAGGGGGTCACGATCCGGTATCGAGCGCTTGCTCTGTCCGCCGAAGGTGGCCCCCCACTCGGGGAGAACCCGGGCCCATGTGGCGATGGGGAAGCGCCGGAAGTACGTCGGTGTCTCCCATGGGAATCGGTGCAGCACCAGCCGGTCCCGCGTGAGCCAGGAACCGGGCCAGCGCGGTGCGCTGACTCCCACCGCTAAGGACACGACGATCACGACAAGGACGTCGATGGCGATGAGGCGGATGAGATCGCCCATCGCCACCTCCTCTACGCGGCGAGGGAGGGATTTGAACCCCCGGAGGGTTGCCCCTCGGTCGCTTTCAAGGCGACTGCATTCGGCCGCTCTGCCACCTCGCCCAGGGAGCCCACGGTAGTGCACCTATGGGCGCTAGCGTCCGCCCATGCGCCTGCACCGAACCATCAGCCCGGATCAGCCACTCCTCGTCGTCGCACTGGAGGAGGAGGCCACGCACTTGCACGTGTCAGGGCTGCCCGTGTTGATCACCGGAGCCGGCAAGGTCAACGCGGCCGTGGCACTCGCCACGACCCTGGCGGCCGCCTCCCCCTCGGAGGTGATCAACCTCGGGACAGCGGGCGCTCTGAGGCCGGGTGTCGAGGGCACGCACCTCATCACCATGGTGACCCAGCACGACCTGGATGATGCGGCGCTCTTCGCCCTCACCGGTCTGCACTTCAGCGAACCGATCCATCTGTCGACCGAGGGTGCGGTCCTCACCACCGGTGATGCCTTCATCGCCGATCCGGCCCAGCGTGCGGAACTCGCAGCGCACGCCGACCTTGTCGATATGGAGGGCTACGCCGTGGCGCGCGTATGCAAGGTGCTCGA
>Ga0194119_10007763_pt1 | contig 15007 bp, 13 predicted proteins | sample TA2MahC100mmetaG_FD_148620 | JGI IMG/M metagenome (GOLD analysis project Ga0194119, IMG submission 148620) | Freshwater microbial communities from Lake Tanganyika, Tanzania - TA2015018 Mahale Deep Cast 100m | ecosystem: Environmental > Aquatic > Freshwater > Lake | place: Tanzania: Lake... | reverse complement strand
AATCGCCACCTAAGGGTCGACGCAAAAACAACTACTCAGTCGTAGTCGTACTTGGATCAATTGAGCAGCCCAGTCACTCCTGCGCCGCTCGGGGTCGTTGACGCTGTAGACCCAGTAATCATTACATCCAGACGCATTGAGAGTGCTCGCCTGGCCCTGTTTTCGTTATGGTATAGTTCCGAGTGTAGACCCCCATCTATCGGAACTATAACATTATGCGACCCCTCTCCTTCGATCCCCAACTCCTCCGCAAACACCTGCTTCGCCACAAAATTGCTACTCTCCCTGAACTCAAACAGGCCCTCGGCACCTCCGCCAGCCTCACCGTCTTTCGCAAACTCAAACTCCTCGACTACTTGTCCAGCTATACTCATCGCGGCCGCTACTACGCGCTCCGTGAAGCGGTCCGCTTCGACGAGGCCGGCCTCTGGTCCCACGATGCCGTTTGGTTTTCTCGGCACGGCACGCTCGTCGCCACCATTCAAGCCTTCATCAACCAAGCTCCGCACGGATGGTTTGCCGACGAACTGGCCGAGGCACTCCATGCCGAGGTCCAGGATCCCCTCCACGATTTGGTTCAGGCTGGACGTTTGCACCGGAACGAAGTCGCCGGGCGTTTTCTTTATACCGCCGCCGATCACAGACAGTCCCAAGATCAACTCCGCGCCAGACAAACGGCGAGCGCCGTGCCGCTAGTGGCAAACGCCTCCGCGCTCCAGGTTTCTCCGGACGAACTCAAGGCCGCCATACTGCTGTTCTACAGTCTGCTGGACGAGCAGGAACGCCGCCTGTTCGCCGGCCTGGAATCCATCAAACTGGGACACGGCGGCGATACGAAACTCGCTGCCTTCCTTGGCTTGGATCCGCACACCGTGGCCCGCGGGCGCCAGCAACTGCTCGATCAAACCGTGACTCTGGGGCGGACCCGCCGCGCGGGCGGTGGACGCAAGCTGGTGGAAAAAAAACTGCCGATATCGTGACGCTGATCGAGTTCCTGCTCGAATACGACACCGCCGGAGATCCCATGACGGGCCTGAAGTGGTCCCGGCGCACCACCGCGAAGATCGCGATCGCGCTGACGGACTTCGGCGTGGTGGTCAGCGCGAATACCGTGGCCCGTCTGCTGCATCAGATGGGCTACTCGCTACGGGTCAATCACAAGCAGCTTGCCACCAGCCACAGCCCCGACCGCAACGATCAGTTCCGCTATCTCTTCGATCTGCGCGATCAATTCCAGCGCCAGGGGATTCCCATCATCAGCGTGGATACCAAGAAGCGCGAACTGGTCGGCCCTTTCAAGAATGCCGGGGCTCGCTGGGATCTTGCTCCTCGCCGGGTCAACGATCACGACTTTCGCTCCGATGCCACTGGGGTCGCCATCCCCTATGGCATCTACGACGTACTCGCCAATCGAGGTTCTGTCATGGTGGGCGTCTCGCATGACACGCCCGCCTTCGCCGCTCACGCGATTGCTCATTGGTGGGACCAGGAGGGATCGCTCCGCTATCCGCGCGCGCGTAGACTCCTCATTCTGGGCGACACCGGCGGCAGCAATGGCTATCGATGCCGCGCCTGGAAAACCGAACTCCAGTCCCAACTGGCTGATTCACGCGGGCTCACACTCACCATCGCCCACTACCCGACGGGGGCTTCGAAATGGAATCCCATCGAGCACCGGCTCTTCTCGGAGATCTCCAAAAACTGGGCCGGTGAACCGCTCGACAGCTACCAAAAGATCCTCCGCTTCATTCGCTCGACCAAAACGAAAACAGGCTTGGCGGTCACCGCGCATCTGGACCGTCACAACTATCCAACTGGCATCGCCCCGACTCCCGAACAACTCCAAGTCCTGAAAGTGAAGCCGCACGAAATCTTGCCCAGGTGGAACTACACGATCTCACCCAATCTGTGAAATTGTTTTTGCGCCGACCCTAAGCTCAGGGAAAAGCAGAGAGAGCTCGCCCTTTCGCGCACCCATGCAAGTTTTGTCCCACTACGGCGCCGGCAGGCCGTCTATCGCCGAATCCGTCTGCGTCGTTCTACTTCTGCTGGCGATGGGAGTGGTGCTCGTCCAACTCGCCAGGGAAACAGGTGTCACCGTGGATGAGCCGAGTCATGTGTTGTCGGCACATCTGTACTGGCAAGGACGCGACACGCTCGAACCGGGAGACATGCCGCCGCTGATCAAGATCATGGGAGGCTGGGTGCCCGGGAGGCTTGGCTTACGTCTACCGCCTTCGGACCATCCGGCGTGGGATTCGAATCACGAATGGCACGTGTCCTTGCAAATGATGTACAGCCTCGGTAGAGAGGAAATCCGGCGGATCTTCTTTTGGACCCGGTTGCCGCTGATTGCGTTTCCGTTGGCAACCGCGGCGCTGCTGTGGTGGTGGGCGCGTCAGTTGTTTTCACCGGCGGGCGGACTCCTGGTGGCTGCCGTGTTTGCTCTATCTCCCAACGTGTTGGGCCATGGCGCCCTGTTCAAGAACGACTTGGCCGCCACGTTCGGACATCTGGCCTTCTGGTACGCAGCCTGGAGGTATTGGCGCTCGCCGAGTCTCACTCGCGCCGCAGCTTGGGGAGGCGCGCTGCTATTGGCCTTGCTGGCGAAATTCTCTTTGCTGATCCTTGCCCCGTTGGCGGGCATCATTCTGTTGATGCGGGCCTCGACGCCGGGCCGGCCGTCTTTCGCCACCTCCCTGAAATCGGCGTTACTCGCCGGATGCATTGTTTACGCTGGCGTCATCGCGGCCTGGCAAGGATCCGTGGGCAGGCCATCGGAGTCTGATCTGGCTGGCTGGCGTCAAAACCGCGCCGTACCCGGTTGGGTCAGCCTCCCGGTGAGTGCGGCCGCATCGCTTCTGCCGGCACCTCCACGCCTTTGGCAGGGCGCGATGTCGCTGGTGCAGTCCAACGGGGAAACGGGGCCGGTCTATTTGTTTGGGCGGCTCCACGAGCGGGGCCATCCGCTCTACTTCGCCGTGGCCTTGGCGGTCAAGTTGCCTATCGCGGCCCAGATCTTTATCCTGAGCGGGATCGCGATGTTCTTGTGGAGCCTTTGGCGTCAGCGGACGGAGCTACACGATCTGCTTTGGGCCGGACCGGGGCTCCTTTACCTCCTCCTGGCGTCTCTGTCCAACCTCCAACTCGGCGTGCGTCTGGTTCTTCCGGCGCTTCCGTTTTTTTTCCTCTTCGCGGGACAGTGGCCCAAGCTGACCTCGCGATGGAGAGCGGCCGCACTCGCTCCAGTCCTCCTGCTGGGCTGGATGGCTTGGAGAGCGGCCGCAACTTACCCCCACTACCTTTCCTTTTTCAATAGCTGGATTGGCGGACCGGAGAACGGTCTTCAGGTGCTATCGGATAGCAACATAGACTGGGGGCAGGATATTCCACGCTTGGCCCGTTATGTAGAGGAACAAAACATCCCCCACATCCGGCTGGCGTACTTTGGCACGGACAATCCGTATGCCTACCTCACCGATGCCCGGCTGGAGACCATTGCTCCGCCATGGAACGAAGCCTTGGCCCAGGGGGAGCGATTCCTGCCGCAACCGGGCTACTATGCCGTCAGCGCTACCTTGCTTACCGGCCAATACTTTGCGCCCAAATACAGGGACTATTACGAAGCTTTTCGGGAGATGAAGCCGGTGGCCAAGGCCGGCTACTCGATTTTCATTTACCGCGTACCTTAGACACCGAGGACGCCGGCATTTCGGGGTCCGGCTGGCTGAATACAATCTCCCAATCCGAGAACCCTCGCACGAATAACCGTGGCCGCTGGCCTGCCACTCGGTCTGTCTCTCCGGGGCCTGTGCCCTGGACCTGCGGATACCACTCTCCCGCTCCGATCAGGATCTCGGGAGCGGGCCATGACTCCGGTTTCGAGAGGTCTTTGCTGAAGGAGATGAAGACCCCTGCCTGGGGCCAGCCCGGCGTGCAGCAACTGCGGTTCAGTAGCATGACAAACTGGTTCAAGTAAGTGTTCCAGTGCACCGCCGGGCCCCAATAGGAGTCCGCCTCGGAACTGCGCCAGTCAGCCTGAGCGGGAAAGACCGGCGTCACCCGGCCGCCTAGACCCGGTTGATTCCATTCCCCGGCGTGGTGCTTCCAGACGGCGCCGGCCGGAGAGTAACGCCGGTCGGCTCGCATGCGTGCCACCGCGACTCCCTGCTCGGCCACATCGCCGTCATATGTGGAGAAGAAGAAATAGAAGTGATCGTCGGCCGGGTTGTGGATCACCGTGAAGTCGCCATGGCCTCCGGCGAAGTAGCCGTTCTTCGCCGAGCAATCGGGCGGATGGCCAGACTCGAGGACAAAGCCGAGATCGGTCATCGAGCGTCCGCCATCGAAGGAGACCGCTGCGCCAATCCTGGGTACCGCGAGCCCGGGACAGATGCCGGTCACCTCGTGGTGGTACCAGAGAAAAAGCGTGCCGTCGGCATCCTCCCAGACTGACTCGACCCACAGTGGCTCGGGGCTCCCGCTCAGTTGCACCGGGCGCGATTCGTTCAGTTGGAATGCCTCCGGGCCGGCATTCAACAGCGGCGTTCCGGAAGAACTGAAAGCGTGATACCGGCCATCTCGCCAAAAGACCGGCGTATTGGAGTCCACCAGCGTTGCCAATCGCACCGGTTCCACGGGCCTGAGTTCGAAGGTCTGCCCGAAACACGCATACGCCGGAATGAGTAGAATTGCGAGTCTCAACAAGGCTCCAGTATTGGAGATTCAAACCGGACGCGCGCCGTTACCACCAAATACAGAAAACCCAGTATCGACTTCTCAGTTGCGTTGTTTCCACCATACTGAGGATGAACTGGCGCCAGTTTCCGGCTTCCTGGCCAAGCCGATGGCTCGTCTGGCTGGCCATGGCCGTGGCGGTGGTTGTCTATGCGCCTTTCCTGAACCTGCCGCTCCTCTCTGACGACTACCTGCAACTGCATCTGGCGCAGCGGTTTATCCCTGTTTCAGGATGGTGGGAGCTTGCTCAGGATCCGCTGTACCGGTCGCGGGCCACTTCTCTGATCTTGTCCTACCTGACGCTGCTTGCCGTTGGCTTTTCACCGGTGGCCATGAACGCTACGGGAGTGTTGTTGCACGTTGCCAACGTCCGGTTGTTCTATGGCCTCAGACATTCGCCGCTGGTGGGCCGCCGCGTGGCCGCGCTCGGTGCCGTGGTTTTTGCCGCCCGCGAGAGGCACCACGAAGCGGTTATCTGGTATGCGGCCCTGCCTGAACTGCTCGTGATCGGCTTCGCACTCGGGGCCGTCGGCCAATGGATACTCTGGCTTCGGTCTCGCTCAGGAGCGTTTGACCGGCGCTGGTGGGCATCGTTCCTGCTATTTGTTGGCGCTCTCCTGTCCAAGGAGTCCGCCGTGGCCATCGTGCCGCTGCTGGCGGTCTTTGCGTGGCCATACCGCCATGCAGGCGTGGCTTGGAGGAAGGCGGGGTTGCCTTTTGCTGCGGTAGCGGCCGTCGATGTCGCGCTCATTTTTTCCGGGGCCGGCGGGAACCAGCACTTTCAGGACGGCACGTTTTCGCCCGGTTTTGCCGCTCTGATCACGCTGGTGAACAGCGCTGCACGGGGGCTTTGGATTTGGGGAACGCTCTCGCTCGTGGCGTTGTTGGCCCTTGCGCGCCACCAGCGGCGGGTGCGCTGGCTGGTCGCGGCGAGTGCGGCGTGGGTAGTGTTTACGCTCCTGCCGTATGGTTTTGTTTCTTACATGCCGCGGATTCCCAGCCGGCACCACTATTTCGCGTCCGTTGGGTTTTCACTCATGATCGCTGCCGCGTTGTTGGCGCTCACACGGCTCGATCGCCTACGGGTGCTCGCGCCCGCCCTGGCCGTGGTGTTCGCCCTCCACAACACCGGCTACCTTTGGCTCGTGAAACGGCAGGCATTCCGGGAACGCGCCGAACCGTTTGAGGTCTTGGTAGACCGCGCGGCTCTGGACCGGCCCGGTCCGCTGCGCGTTTCGTGTTTCCCCGTTTCGCTCGATGAGGCTCGACGGGCCTTGTTTTTCCGGGTATCCGCACCGGTCGAGATTGTCGATGCCGCTCCGGGCGAGCCCGCCGATGCAAGCTTCTGCGAGACGCGGTGAAATCAGAACATCAGCTTCAGGCCCCACTGCATGATGCGCATTGGATTCCGCAGGCCCCGCACCTCGCCCATGCGCGTGCCGTCCGGCGTGAGTTGATTGACGTTGGTGAAGCCAATGCCGCCGGGATCTCCGTAGAAGGGTGTGTTAGTGGAGTTGATCGCCTCCCAGCGGAACTGCACATTGAACCGCTCCCTAAACGGGAAGTTCTTGAACATCGAGAAGTCAAGGTTCCGCTGGCCCGGGCCGGTCAGCACGTTGTAGCCAAAGGTACCGAACCGGCACAGGTCCTGGCGGTTGGGAATATTGCAGGTCACACGGGAGAACGCCAGCGGGTTGTACCATTGGGCGCGGCTGGGATTTGACAGCCGCGGTTCACTTGTCTGATCCGGACGGACCGGCCCACCGGTATTCAAATCGCCGCCCTGATTCACATTGAACGGAAACCCTGTGCGAAGAGACAGAATGCCGTTGGATTGCCAGCCGCCCAGGAAGAAGCGCACCGGGCCCTTCAGGCGCTGCCCCGGCAACTCCCACACGAAGTTTGCCACCATGTTGTGCCTCTGGTCGAAGCGAAAGCGCCCGCGGCTGCCCTTGCGGTCGAGCGGATCCTGGAAAGATACGCCCTCCTGCCCGCCGTTCTCGCCGTCGCCGTGCGACTTCGAGAGGGTGTAAGAGAGGCCGGCGGCGAGCCCTTTCATGAAGCGGCGTTCCAGCTTGGCCTGCAGGCCGTGATAAAAGCTTTCGCCGTATGAGTCGATGTACCGGATCGTGCTCAGAGTCTGCACGCCCAGCGCGGCCACCGCGGGATCGAAGAACTGCCGGAAGGGCCGGCGCGCCTGCACGTTCGTGTCCGGCGAGGGCGTCGGCTGGTTGTAGTTGCCGATGGAGTTTCCCGAATGTGTGCCCTTGGACCCGACGTAGCCCACGGTCAGCGCGGCGTTGAACGGCAACTCGCGCTGGATATCGAAGCTCCACTTCCACACGCGCCCGTGTTTGTAGTCGGGCGGAACATAGTTCAGCGCCACGGGCCTGGGGGCGGCGGCCACCCCGGCGCCTTGCAGGAACGGGTCGCTCAGAGTCAGCACGGGTTGCCCAGGCCGGAACCGGCGCAACTGAATGGGCACTTCGGTACCCATGCCTCCGATCACGTTGATGGTCTGTGCCACGTCCGTGACGGAGTTGAAGATCAACGAGCCGGACTTGGGCGGCATCAAATTGAAGATGGTCCACGTGTTCAGGTGATTGATGTTGTCGAAAAGACCCGCGCCCGTCCGGAAAACCCACTTGGTAGTGGGCCGGAAAGTGATGCCCAACCGGGGCATGAAGTAGTTCCGCGCCGGGAACAGCGGAATCGCTCCGGCCCCGCCCAGCGCCACCGGGGCAATCGCCGGAATGCGCGCCCCGCCGGGAATCTGATAGCCGGCTCCGCGGCCTGTAATCCCGGCGCCGTCGCCGGGGAAGTCCAGTGTGCGCCAAAGGCCCTTTGAGTCGTAGGGCGCGCCGATGTAGTCCCACCGCAGCCCGCCGCTGATCGTCATGCGCGGGCTCACTTTCCAGTCGTCATGGAAATAGCCGCCGGCGCGCGTGTTGCGGGGGAACGTCAGCGGCAGTCCTTCCGGCGAGGTCGATGAGTTCGGCAGACCCAGCAGGAACGAAGCAAAGGCCAAACCCGATTCATTCCCGCTGAATCCCAGCGCGCCCTCTTCCACATTCGCGGCGCCGCGCTCCATGGTGATGTAGTAAACTTCCGCGCCCAGCTTCAGGTTGTGTTTGCCTCGGAAGATCGACAGGTGATTGCCCGCCTGCACCGTGTCCATGTTGTCGTAGCCGTTGCCGTTCGTGTTTTCGCCAACCGGAAACGGCAGTCCGTTCAAACGGGGCAGCCCGTGCTCACGCGGCGTCAACTTGCGGCCGCCATCGGAGAAAACGCGAAATTGCCCGATACCCAGCGAGTCCATGTCGAACGACGTGTTGTCGGTCCGGGGGTTCGCCGTGATGTCGTCGGAGATGTTGAAGCCGAAACGCAGTTCGTTGATCATCGAGGGGCTGAAGGTGTGAATCCATTGCGTGGCGAGATTCGTCACCGCCGACTTGACGAAGACCGGCAGGTTCGGATTGATGTTGTTGCGCGTGAGATTCGAGCGATCCCATGCCAGACGCCCGAAAACACGGTCGTTCGAACTGAAGTTGTGGTCGACACGGGCAAAATAGGTGTGGGCATTTACCGGCTGTGGCACCGCGGCCGTGGCGTTGAAGTCAAACGGGTCCGGTTGGCGAAACTGCGGCGTGGGAACGTAAGTATTGAGAATGTTCCGGGCGCCCGGGTGAATCCGCGAGGCTGGGAGGATGTTGTTCGGAAACGGAAGACCCGTATTAGCGTCGAAAACGATGGTGGGGTTACGCAGCCTTCCGGTGCCGCCAATAGGAGTGGGCCCGACGATTTCAGAGAAATTGCCGCGGCGGAACGGCTCAATCACGAAGTCGGCGTTTTGTACGGCGGCAACCCGGTCCAGCCGGTGCTCCATGTTGAACGCCCAGAATGTGCGATTCTTGCCGCTGTAAATCTTGGGCAGCGTAACCGGACCGCTCAGCACGAAGCCGAACTGGTTGCGCCGGAGCGGATTCTGTTTGAGCCGCTCCAGGTTGGCCGGGCGCTCGAAGTTCAGGAAGTAGTGCTCGGCGTCGAAGATGTTGTTTCGCAGAAACTCGAAAAATGTCCCGTGCAGCGTGTTCGTGCCGCTCTTCATCGTGATCTGGACGTTGGCGCCGCCGCCGAAGCCATATTCGGCCGTGAAAGCGTTGGTCTGAATCTTGAATTCCTCAATCGCTTCGATAGAAGGCACGAAGTTGGTGATGTTAATACGGGGGTCTTTGGCATCCACCCCATCGAGCGAAACCACCTGAAACGTCTCCCGCTGGCCGTTGGCCGACACCGAGAATCCGGAACCGGGAATGGGGAAGCCGCCCATGCCGTCGCCCCGCCCCGTACGTTCGCCGAATTGCACTCCCGGAATCAGCACGGCCAGACCCACCATGTTCCGCCCGTTAATGGGCAGATCGATGATGCGCTTGTTCTCAATGACGCCGCCCACCGTCGCGTTTTCGGTGTTGAGTTGGACCGAATTGGCGGACACCTCCACCGACTCGGTCACCGCGCCAACCTCGAGTTTGAAGTCCTGGCGAACTTGCGCGGACGTCTCAACGCGAATGTTCCGTACCGTTTCCGCCTTGAAGCCCTGCATTTCGACGCGTACTTCGTAATTCCCGACCAGAATCAACGGGAAGTTGTACAGACCTGCTGTGTTGGTTTCCGCGGTCTGTGCGACGCCGGTGCCTGTATTGGTGGCCGTGACCTTCGCGCCCGCCACCACCGCGCCCGACCCGTCTTCCACCAGACCCTGGATGGATTGACTCGATTGCCCGAGGGCGATCGCCGATAGCAGGCCAAACATCCCAAAGCGCTTCAAACCATTGCCCATGATCAATTCCTCCCAAAACGAGGCACCCACCGCGTGGAGAGTTTATGACCGTGGGCAGCGGAGCGCCATACGGGGATTTCTGTACAGGCGCGACCACGGTCAATAAGTTAATTGCAACTGTAGGCGGAACAGTCCTCCTTTCTGGCGGTTGTTCGGCGTGCGCGCATCCTCGTACGTACGGTCGGACCGGGGTATTGCGCCAGGATCTCCAAATACTGGTTCTTCTGCCACTCTACGCCGAAGTCAAGAGCGCGCACCAGATAGCTGCGCGCATCGAGTTCGTTTCTTCTTGCCGCCGCTGTAGTATTGGTACTTGACCAAAGGAATGAGAGAGCGCCCTTCGCCGAGCCGCCTGAGAAAATTGCCTTGCGCATAGCCGCCCAGCACTTGCGCTTGGCGGATTCGCGGGCTACCTGTCCAAGGAAGCGGTGAGCAATACACCCAGTTGCAGCGGTAAACATCCACCACAAACGTATCGAGCCCGATGATCTTCAGCTTCGGAGCCGCGGCGGAAAGCATGGCCGGTCCGGCCAGCAGCGGAAAGAAATGACTACGAGAAATCATGCGACTACGAAGTAGTGACCTTGGAACAAGGAATTCAGGCAGCGTGAACAGGGTGTACCCCGTTTTCGCCTTTCGCCGCCAGCGGCGCCGACATCCGTTTGGAAGACGCGTTGAGATCTTCGGCTGGATTCAGATCCGGCGCGCAGGCCGAAAACCACGTGTTCGGGCACAGTTTCGAACACAGTTGCCGTCTTGCACCTCGGAAAACCCTCTGAAACACATGCTCGAAACGCAGGCGCTCATCTAGACTACTTGTATGTTGTTGATTCTGATGGTGGGCGCGCACGGACTCGAACCGTGGACCTCCTGCGTGTGAAACAGGCACTCTCGTCAACCGCGAACTGCTACCGCAGGTTCCCTGCACCAAAGGCCGCTTGGTTGGGCAGCCTCCACTCAAAGTCTACTCGTTCCATTCGCAGGCACACTCCTTGAACGGAACTGGCGAGCGGGCCAGGCTGTGGGCCGCCGTGCTCGAACAGTTCACCTGCGTCGACCGCCTGGACCTGCTGACGGCGCTTCCGTGGGCCAGGGTCATTTCCTGTGTGCATCTGGTTCGCACAGTTCGCGCCTGGTGCCCTGCCTGCTACGGTACGGAACGAGATGGCGCCGCGGACGTATACGAGCGATTGTTGTGGGCCTTTCAAGTGGTGACAGCCTCCCCGAACCATCACTGTCCGTTGGAGACGGTCTGCCCGTCTTGCCGGCAAGACCAGTACGTGCTGTCGCCAAAGTCGCGCCCCGGCTATTGTTCGCATTGCCGAAGTTGGCTCGGGCGGGAGCCAGTTCGAACTGGACAAGGTGGCGCGGAGGCGACTCGGGTTGCGGAAATGGTGAGCGAACTGATTGTCGCTGGCCCGAACCTGCCGCCCGGTTTCGCGTTGGACCAGTTTCAGAAGAATGCCCGGCACCTCGGGCGAAAGAACCGGTTCACTGGCCCTTTTCGCTACCGCAACATCCGTGGGTGGATGCGGCAAGGCAATGCACCTCGCATGGATTCTCTCATCGCTCTCTCTCAAGGCCAGAACATTTCGATGCTTGCTCTCCTGACGGAGAACATTGAAATCGAGAACACCGGCGAGCGCCATGCCTCTACGCGCGCGCACTACCGTGTGGCCGATTGTGCCGCGGAGGACGCGTTGCGCACGGCATTGCGGGAGGAGCCTCCACGCAGTCTCGAAGATGTTGCACGCACCGTTGGCTATCGGGGCGCGTCATCGCTGCTGAACCGCTTCCCTGACCTCTGCAGGCAGATTGTCACCAGGAGGCGCTGCTGGTTGCGATCACATGCGCCAGTAAACCCGCCTCTGTCACGGGAGCATATTGAGCAAGGCCTCTCCGAGGCGCTGGAGCAGGACGATCCCGTGAGCCTTCACGCTGTCGCCGCGAAGATCGGGTTACGCAATCGGCGACGCCTTTATAAGGGCTTCCATGATCTTCGATGCGCCGTAGTGGCGAAGAACCAGCGGCTCAGAAAACAGCGCGCCGATGCGATCAGGGGCGCACTCCAGGCTGCGCTCAACGAAACGCCGGTGCCGACGCTGACGGAACTGGCGCGGAGATTGCGATTGAGGGACGTCAACCGGATTACGAGGCGCTTTCCGAAGCTGGCGGCGGCGCTGCGGCAGAGCCGCCAGGAATCCTCAAATATGTTATTGTGTACACAGAGTACGCAACATGGAAACTGAAAAAATCGGCATGCGGGAATTCCGTGAAAACCTCGCCGGGTACTTGGAAGGAGGCCGGCCGCTTGCCATTACCCGTCATGGTGAGACGCTGGGCTTCTTCATTCCCGCCCATCGGCAGACCCAGCAGGCCAAAGTCGATGCCATGCGCGCCGCGGCCAAGGAACTCGACGCGATGATTGCTACGTGGGGCGCGTCCGAGGACGAGTTGATGCAAGAGTTCAAGGAGATCCGGCGCGCCAGCCGCGAGAAGAGGCGGAATACGAAGTAGCCGGCATGTCACGCAAAGTCGTGGCGCTGGACGCCAACATTCTGATTCGCGCCGTGCTCGGTCAACGGGTTCGACGCATCCTTGAAGCCCACGTTGACGACATCTCCTTCTTCATTCCGGAAACGGCATACGCGGAAGCGGAGGAGCATCTTGCGGCACTGGCCATCAAGCGCGGTGGCGATCCGGACAAAGCGCTGGCGGTCTTGAGAACCGTTGCCGAATTCGGCACCATCGCCGGTTTGGAACTCTACGGCGCCTTCGAGGCCGAAGCCCGCAAGCGGCTGGGTGCGCGCGATCCCGACGACTGGCCGGTGCTGGCCACTGCGCTTGCTCTGGGGTGCCCGATCTGGACCGAGGACACCGACTTCTTCGGCTGCGGCGTGGCCACCTGGACCTCCGGCAGCATCGACATCTTTCTGGCTCAGTAGGGTCTGGGCCGCGCGCCGCCGGTTTCGACTTTGGGTGCCGGTTGCAGCTTCGTCCGTCATCGCGATGCCGCGGGTCGGATTCTACGCGGCGGCCGAGCCACCAGAAATCACGCCGCAATTCCACATCTCGTCCCTCCCTGCCACGCCCTTGACCGGGCACCGCTGCGCTTGACGGCGTGACCGCCTGGCCGCGCCCTGCGCGCGCCTCCGCTCTGCTTTGCCGGTTCCCCCAGCCAAATTCCGCTCTGCGAGTTCGTTCGCGCGAGCACTCACCGGAATTCGCCCGGTCTCCCCCAACAAAGCGCGGAGTCGCACCGCTTCGCTCTTGGGAGCGTGCCCCGCTTGCCTGGGTGGTGCCCCGGTCTAGAGACGGGGCAGAAGGAGATAACGACGAAATGTTCAACAACGTGACTCTGATCGGCTACCTCGGCTCCGACGCCGAATCCCGTACCACCCGCAACAACACCGCCATGGCGGTTCTCTCGCTTGCCACCAAGCGCACCTGGAAGAATCGCGAAACCGGCGAAGGCGAGTCGCAGACCACCTGGCACAAATGCGTGTCATTCGGCCGCACGGCGGAATACGCCGCGAAGCTGACGAAGGGTGCGCACATCCAGGTCGTCGGCGAAATCCAGACGCGCAGCTACGTGGCCAAGGACGGCACCAACAAGTCGGTCACCGAGATCCGCATCCAGCGCATCGCCCGCCTGGACCGCGGGCCTAAGACCGAGTCCACCGAGGGGGCCGCCGCGTAAGCGGCCCTCACTGGCCAGGAGGATCTCGCCATGATCACGACCACCTCGCACCGCGACGAGTTGATCCTTTCGCACATGCCGCAGGTTGAGCTTCTCGCCCGCCGCTTGCATCGCCGTTGTCCGCAAGTCGAACTCGACGACCTGATCTCCGTCGGCACCGTGGGCCTCATCCACGCGACGGACCGGTACGACGAGTCCAAGGGCTGTCTCCTGAAGACTCTCGCTGAACACCGGATTCGTGGCGCGATGCTCGACTACCTGCGGCAGATCGATCCGCTGCCTCGCAACGTCCGGCGCTTTCAGAAACAGCGCGATGCTGTCATCGCCCAGATGGCGGCGGCCGGCGAAACGCCCAGCCACGAGCGCCTCGCGCAGGTGCTCGGAGTTTCGTTACGGAAGTACGCGGCTCTCTCCCGGATGATCGTCGCCTCTGAGCCGGTGTCGATCCACGACGCGACCACGGCAAGGAGATTGACCGGGTAACCCGGCCTTCGGTGCCGAATCGGAAGCATCGTTTGGCCAAAGCGGCCAAAGGATGCTTCAAGTCACACAATGCGCTCGGACTCACCGCTGCGCTCTGGGGAGCGGCCTCGCTTGCTTTTTGGTGCCCCGGTCAAGAGGCCGGACAGGCAGCAAAGGAAAGAGAAAGAAGGAGACAACGAAATGTACCTCAACACTGTGATTCTGACGGGTTACCTGGGCGGCGACGCCGAAGCACGCACGGCCCGGCCCGGCACCGACGAAGCCTCCACGTTCGTGACGCTCTCGCTGGCGACCAAGCGCGTCTGGAAAGACCGCGAGTCCGGCGAGCGCCGCGAGCAGACGACGTGGCACCGCTGCGTGGTGTTCAATCCGCGGATCGCTGATTACGCGGCCACGCTGACCAAAGGCGCGCACGTGCAACTGGTGGGCGAGATCCAGACCCGCGAGTACGTCGCCAAGGACGGCGCGAAGAAGTCGGTCGCTGAAGTTCGCGTGCAGCGCGTGTCGCGGCTGGACCGGCCGGCGACGGCCGCGCAGGTGGATGGCGCGGATGAGGTCGAGAGCGACGTGGAGGCCGCCGCGTAAGCGGCGCCTCCGGGAGCGAGGAGAACGACCATGACGACGACCAACGCTATCGTACCGAACCGCGAGGAACTGATCATCAGTCATCTCCCTCAGGCCGAACTGCTGGCGCGTCGGATGCACCGGCGGTGCCCGCAAGTTGAGTTCGACGACTTCATGTCGGTGGCAACCATCGGGCTGATACAGGCCGTGGACCGCTTCGATGCGTCGCGCGGGCTCAAGTTGAAGACTCTGGCCGAGCACCGTATTCGCGGCGCGATGCTCGATTATTTACGGCAGATCGACCCGTTGCCGCGCAACCTGCGGCAGTTTCAGAAGCGGCGCGATGCGTTGATCGCCACGCTAGAAGCATCTGGCGATAATGCTGATTGCCAGTCCGTCGCCCACGCCTTGGGAGTTCCGTTGGCGAAGTATATTCGCTGGTCGATTTCGATTGCCGCATCGAACACGGATCGGGAGAGCTTGGCTTGACGCGCTTGGGTCGATGAGCCGGCGGCTCGCCGGCCACTTCTTCAACGTCGCGGAACCTCAGGTTGCGAAACGTCCAGATGTACAGATTGGGCGTTATGCGGCAAAGTCCGACCTGTCGCACCTAGGTCCACTGCAAACTTCCCAGGTCGCCGGCCTGGGCAACTTCCGGGATAGCCGAACCTACCAAACCGACA
>Ga0194119_10007749_pt1 | contig 15025 bp, 18 predicted proteins | sample TA2MahC100mmetaG_FD_148620 | JGI IMG/M metagenome (GOLD analysis project Ga0194119, IMG submission 148620) | Freshwater microbial communities from Lake Tanganyika, Tanzania - TA2015018 Mahale Deep Cast 100m | ecosystem: Environmental > Aquatic > Freshwater > Lake | place: Tanzania: Lake... | reverse complement strand
ACTTTCTCCGCCTACCAGAATCGGTAGGTAGCGCAGTAGTTTTCTCGATCTTGAGAAAGGATGGTCTTCTTATCCTGAACGAAGGGGGGGGGGAAGTCTTACGCGCCCTCACCGCCTCCCAGGTCTTTGTGACTGTATATCTGAGTTCGACCCTGACTGCCTGTTTGGTAACGCTCTTCGCGATAAGAAGAGAACTAGGCATCAAAACGAGCCTGTCCATTGCGGGAAAGCAGCTATTAACATCGATCACAAGTGCATTTGTGATTTCAATTCTATTGGGAACACTGTGAGTATCGAGGCAGTTCCCAAGCTGCATCTTACGCTCTCCTCGGAACGTTTTGTTTTACTCCTACTCGATCAACAATTTTACTGTTGGGGGAAGGATATAGAAAGACCCTGTGGAAATCACCTCATTGAATTGGGATTCGTTAAAACTGCTGCGCCAGCGAGGGTGGGTACAACGAGTTCTGCTTATGAGAAAGTGTTTGGAGGTGCGTACCTCTGTCTCTGGGGATTTGGACTATTTTACGGGAAAAAGGGGCATGGGGGCATTTTCTTGAGTCGGCACAAATTTCCACCGCTGATGACTTCCCTCTGGAAACAACCGGAACCGCACTGGGCTTATCGCCAAGCAAAAGAGCTTTCATGCCCGCGGACTGAAATTGAGATTCGCTCCGTATATTCTCTCTTAGGATCGGTTTTTACCTGGATCTCCAAATTTGAGGAAAGTATTCTCAAAGTAAGTGGCGAAACATATCGCAGGAAAATCATCTCGGAGCGGAAGCTTCGATCGTTACCGGAGCGACTTGTGCCCTCCGCATGGTCTGAGTTTGCACTTGCTTGTGATGCCGAGTCTCCTTACGAAGCCTTCCGGCAGATTACGAAGCGATACAAGCCACAAACTTGCAAACTTTCTGACCAGAATGGTCGTCTCGGAGCAGAAAATAAGTTCATCGAACAGACGACAGGTAGATAGTTTGGCAGCTTAAATATTTGCCAGCTGAGCGACCCAATCGCGGTTGAACACTGCCAGTACTTCGCCCGGAAGTTCCGTACCAAGAAAGCAACTGTTCTTGGAAAGACTCTCGAAGTCGTCTTCGGTAACACGACTTACACTTTTTGGATCTATCAATACCGCGTGAAAAGGCCTCCCTTCTGCGATGTCGCCGTACTCATCTTCGACGCCCAAAAAGCGCGCGGGCGCGCTTGAAAATACCTGCACCAAACGTTGGGGACTAAGTTTTTCCTTCTCCACGAGCGAAAGCAATACGCGAAGGCAGGTTTCAAGGCCGATAGTTCCAAATGCGGCTGATTCAAGATCGCGCTTTGCCTCCCTTTCGTGGGGAGCGTGATCGGTAGCAACAAAGTCAATCGTACCATCCGCTAGCGCCGCTTGGAGCACTGAGCGGTCCTCCCCGGAGCGCAGTGGTGGATTCATTTTGAACGCGCCATTATCCGCCTGCACATCGTCGGCGCAAAAGTACAAGTGATGGGGACTAACTTCGCATGTCACGGGTAAACCGGAACGCTTCGCTTCAGAAACAAGTCGCAGAGTCTTTTGACTTGAGACATGTAGGACGTGGTACTTCGCGTTGGGAAAGTCTCGCAGAAGTTCGAGGTCGCGCTCTACCATTTTCCATTCGGGATCATCTGGATATGGAGCGAGCCGGAACATCTCTTGACGCTGGCCGGGGTGAAGGCATCCACCATGGTTGGGAAACTCCGCGTGTTGCAAGAGCGGAAGCCCCGTGGTGGACGATGCCTTGAGTGCCCCCTTCATTATTAAACTATCCGCGACACCCCTTCCGTCGTCGGTCAAAGCCACAACACCCGCTTCTTTTAATGAATGAGCGCTGACGAGCTCTCGGCCTTCCTGTCCTATGGTAACGGCGGCGGAAAGAAACACTTTCACACCTAGCGTGGCTTCGGCCTCGGCAAGCTCATTTCGAGCCCGCTCGACCATGCGGGGGACGTCGATAATCGGTTTTGTATTAGGCATCGCAAGCACGGCGGCGTAACCGCCCCGTAGCGCAGCTCGAAGCCCAGTAAATGGCGTCTCTTTGTGAAGCTGACCAGGAACGCGCAGGTGCGTCTGTAGATCGAGCCCCGCAGGAAGTAAGCACTTCCCATCCCCCGTGATTGATCCCGCTTCGAGTTTCAAGTTCTGGGTAGGGATAATCGCTTCGACGATCCCATCCACGACCCAAATGTCGACGTGCTCGAAAACCCCGCTCGAACGCCAGAGGGTCACATTCGAAATGAGAAAATTATTACGGTGCAGGATGTTCATGGGGTGGCACCAAGGTCACGGACTTGCGTGGTTTTGCTTCGTCGAGTTCGGCCCCTTCCTCGCTCACTTCATCGACTTTCCATGACGGCATCGGGTCGGAAAGATTTGACCAATCCCGTTTCATTTCTAAATCAGTAAGAAGACAAGCATCGAGACGAGCAATCAAATCGGATAGATCAAGATCGGGTGACAGAAACACGATTTCCGTGAACTTGTCTCCAAGTTGCGCATCCCAAAACCGAAAGAGGTCACCGTTGGATTCTCTAAGATATTGAAGCTCCTCGGCACTTAACGACACGAGCCAATTACCCTCGGGTCGGAGATTGTAAAACAAGGGACCGAACTGGGAGATCCCTATCGAGTAATCACGGGTCGCAACCCACAAATTCCCCCAGCTTCTTAGGATTTGTGACGGCCAGTCGGACAAGAGCTCCCAGATTCGTTCGGGGTGAAACGGCCGCCTTCTTCGGTACACGAAGCGGCTCGGGTCGGACCGAAACGGGTAGGAAAATGAAAACTGGTCTTGGAAATGCTCACAGATCTGGCTGATTCCAGAAAGTTTTAGAGCATTTTTACCATTTTGGGCGCGAAGATTGAGAACCCGAGTGGGATCTATAGGTTCTTCGGCCACGATCAAATCAGCCGATGGTTGCAGGAGTCGAAGCTGCTCTTTGAGTTTCGTGACTTCCAGAGAATCATTGGCAATCGCTAAGACATTGGCGTGCTCGAAGCCATTGACCAACTCCTCAAAATCTTCAGTCGGGCGATCCGCATTCTCTCGGGAAGCATCAAGTTCCCCGGCGAGAAGCTTCAGATCGACAAGAGACAAAATAGCATCGAGTCTCACATGACCTCGAAGATTATCTGGGAGAAATTCGTTTTCTGCGTTGAAAAAATGGATGAGCTCTTCAATCTCACACCAGAGCGGAGGGGCTAATAGAACATAATCCACGGATTTGTCGTTAAAAAATCCGGATAGCTGCTTGGTGATGGCGCCACGTGCGGCACAGATCGGGCAGCCGGATTCAGGTAAGGGGATCGTACCTTGGTCGATGAGTCCAAAGGTGAGATCCGCCCGTGACTCGACCAGCCGTTCAATGAAGCGGGCTTTCTCATCTCCTGGCAAGCCAGAGACGATTAAGATTGGTAACTCTCTTTGACGAGACAACCTGAACTTTAGAACCTCTCCCATAGATGCAAATCATTTGCACTTAAAACATCATAAAAGTCAACAAGAGCTTTCTTGGTAGGTAGTAATTTCTTATTGAGTTATAACGGCCGTAAATAAAGTTATAGCGAGTAAACAGCGATTTAATGGGCCCTCATGGGGCTAGATTCGCTGCCGCGAGTCTCTATACGGAAACTTGAACTATTTCAGTTGAGTTGGGAATTTATCTTCTCGATACAGGGTGACTTGCGGCGCATACGATTCTAATTTGTTTTTTGGATTATCTGCATAATAATCCTCAGGCGGGGCTCCCTCTTTAGGGGGCCAGACTGGCAATCGAGTGAAATTTCCCTGAAATTCAGCTTTCGCAAGCAGGTGTCGGTAAATAACAACTGGATAGCCTACATCGCGATACTCTAAAAAAGCTGCGTTTTTGACTTTATCCTTAAAATCCGCTGGGCCGATAACGACTGTTAAATAGCCCTCATTATCCACAAACTGTTGAGCCTCTCGATCTGAAATACAATCGGTGGTAACCGTGGATACGGCCGAGCCTGTACAAAATGACCAATACCTTACTTGAGCCTGGGGAACTCTCTTCTGCAAATAATCCAAATCAGTTTTAGGAACTTTAACTCGAATGACAGCAATTTTCTCTTTCTTGTCTCCAATCGGCAGCCGTGCAGTCAAGTAACTTGTGTCACGGTTCGGATAAAGCCCCATCCCTTTTTGATAAACAAAGTGTATCTTTCCTTGCGCATCTGCCACAGGAGGAATCTGTTTTATTTTTTTAAGGTTAGCGGCAATCCCATCTTTTCGTCCTCGGGGAACCTCCCGGAAAGTTTCTTCGGGACAATCGATCAGCTGTCCAGTTTCCGCATCGAATGCAGTGATGCGAGGCAAACGTGTTTTTCCCGTGTTCCCAGCACCATCTGCTGGATCATAAATGCGATACCATATCTCATTGAGCTTCTCATCTTGAGCCCCAGCCTGAGGCATTTCTAATGTGTTGGGCTTACTTCCTCGATCCCCGACAGGAACGACATTAAGCGTGTACTTCTGGCTCGAGATTTCACCAACAGCACGAAAAGGATTAGAAGAACCGGTATCCGGTTCGATTTCGTGATCCGCAATCCCACCCGTCGTATTCATATTTTTTGCGTCATAAACATTAAATCCAAAATATCGTCCTTGCGGATATTCCCCTTCAATTTTCAATTTAAGTTTTCGACCCGCAGGCATTTTAAACTGATAGCGAAAGTAAGATACGTGGGGTTCAGGCAAAGCCCCTTCATTGTTCGGCAATTGCGAAAAAATTTTCCACCCTGAAGTACAGTCGGAACTATTCAAAACAGGATGGCCAGAGGCTGGTCCGTTTTGTTTATCTCCAGATTTACTATGGCCAGGTTCCTGAGCCAGAATTATAGGATTAAGAAGAATGAAACTAAAAGCAACAACGACTGAATACTTAAAAAGCATATTGTCCCCAAAGGATTAATACACCTGAAATTTTGAACTTAATATTGGATTACAGTTTATCCCTTAAATTCAAAACAGTCGATGTTATAAACTGCTATGATTTCATCAGAAGAACGGATAGGCAGCATAAAAGCCCATTTCTTGTTGGGTTATAATGGCCATAAATAAAGTTATAGCGAGTAAACAGCGATTTAATGGGCCCTCATGGGGCTAGCCTCGCCGCCGCGAGTCTCTATACGGAATGCACCCCGCACTATCGAGAACTCTTTAAGTTTTTCAGCTAGGTGAGTGGCGATCTCCAAGTGGGATTTGCCGTCTTCAGCATGAAGGAGAAGCTCATGGTATCCAACGCCACCTGCGGCTTCCGTCAGTTTATTAAACTTAATCGCGTTGGGATGGTCTTGAGGAAAGAGATCCGCTAGGGACATTTTTAGTTCAATGCTTCGGCTGGCCCAAATTCCAGCGGCTGCAAAGATACAAAATACGATAGTGATATGAACCGAGTAATCGATGAGAAGTTTTCTGATTAGTTTTTTCACGGTGCCCTTCCTCGCAGGGAAAAATATAGGGTAGCTACCATCTGTCAGGGCTAGTCCCAAATGTCTTTGTAACCTTTCTACTCCCATGAGAAAATATCAACATGAAATTTGGCGCGCTATGGAAGTTGGGGATCCTAGTGATGATTTTTTGCTCTGGGAGTCATCTTTTTGCGGATGATGATCTTTATGAGTATTCCAAGGGGGAAATAGTTCTTGTTAATCCAAGCTCATTGCACCCGACCCAATTTTTGTATTCAAAATTGGAAGTGGATAACAAAGTCAAAAAATTGAAGCGCATCATGGCTAAGAAAGGTCCCGAAGGGGTCAAAGACTTTTTAGAAGACAAGAAAGGGGAGGTGGTTGTCGGACCCAAAAACAGAATGTGGCTAGTAGACGGCCATCACCAAGCCAGAGCCCTCGAAATATTACGAAAAACCGATCCTCGGTTTGCCGACATTGTCTTTGTCGTTGAGGTCAGAAACGAATGGAACGAAATGACTCTAAAGGAATTTGAAGCTGCTATGAAAGCGGGCAACAAAAAGTTGAAACCGGGCGAGCCGCGCTACGTTTACCTGAGAGATCAAAAGGGCAAAATTCGAGATTTTAAAAGTTTGCCCCGACGGTTGTCATCGATGAAGGATTTTCCATGGCGGAGTTTAGTATGGATGTTGAAAGAAAGAGGCATCATCGATGTTTCGGAAAGGTTTCCCTTCCAGGAGTTCTATCTAGCCCAGGAACTGAGAAAAAAAATACCTTTACCCTCCAAAATGTCCCAGAAAGGTTACGAAAAGGCTTTTGAGCGGTCAGTGGAAATCATCGGTAAATTAAATGACGATAAACTCTTTGGCTTTGAAATTATCTCAACTCATAAATGTGCTAGAATATTAAGACGGGTTAACCCAAAATAAAAATAGGAAAATAATATGCGTCTAAGAATTGCTTTCTTATTATGTTTTTTGTCAATGGCTACCTGTGCTTCGGAAGTGATCAAAATCTCAAAAGACCAGTTAAGTATGGCAGTCAGTCATAATAAAGATTCTCAATGGCTAGTTGGAGAAAAGGTCTGTGTGACTTCAGGCCGAGGAACGGATAGGCAGCATAAAAGCCCATTTCTTGTTGGGTTATAATGGCCGTAAATAAAGTTATAGCGAGAAAACAGCGATTTAATGGGCCCTCCCGGGGCTAGCTTCGCCGCCGGGAGTCTCTATACGAAAATGATCTGTAAAAAAGTGACAGTCGCTTTTTCACACTTTAGACCAGTAGATCTTCGATGAAAGCTCCAAAAGGAAGTTGAGGATGTCGAATCTGAATCTCTAAAACCCAGAGGTAACGAGAAGGAGAAAAAGGAACTGACGCAATGGAACCTTTGTAATGAATAGAGTGGGGAAAATCTCCCAACCGATGGCCGTTGGCTTCTTGTAAGTGGAGCGGGAACCCAAGTTTATCAGCTTCATTAACGGCAAATCGGTACAACTTCTCGCCACTCAAATCCTGGGCTTCCCACCGGGCTTTGACCGTCTCAAAAAGCGTTTTTGCAGCGATGCAACACTCTTTCATCTGAGCATTTTCACCTACAGTGAAGGTCATTCCCGCATCTCCCTCATAGCCGTTCCAAATAGGTCCAAGATCAATAAAGAAAATGTCATTTTCTTTAAGTCTCACATTTGGCTCAGAGGGAAGGCCATAGTGTTTCAGTGTGTTTTCGCCGAAACGAATCCAACTACGGTGCCATAATTTTGTTGTGCCCAAATGAGATAAAACTTCTCTGGCAAGTGCTTGCCCGTCCTCTTCAAGCATTCCAGGAACTATTTGCGAGGCGATAAGACGAGTGGCCTCTTGCGTTTTTTGTCTCGCAAAAAGTATCCCTTCAATGGAAAAATCGGGTTTTGTTTTCTCAATAACGTCTTTTACTAACATGGGTTTAACTTTTAACGTTGAGAATTCCAGCATTCTTTCTGCTGAAACCAGGTCTTAAATAGCCCAGGTTGATGATCGAAATCTTCATAGTACTCAGCCTTTAGGCAGCGAACAATAGCCTCTCTTTCGGTGGTTGTCAGATTCTCTTCCCCTTTGGGCATTAATTTATGTTTCACCACATAGTGCGCAATCATTGAATCTCCGACCGAAGTTCCCGGCACCGGCAGTCTTCTTAGCCCACTTGGAAAATTCAAAGTGCCTCGGCTGGAACCATCGTGGCAACGCAAACAATTCATCCCATTTTTTACTCTCTCAATGCTTTCTTTGGTTTGAATTGCCCCACGAGAACAGGACCGGATAAAATCATCTGTTCGAATTGACGAGGTTTCGGGCCCTATGCCTGGGCCGTAGCCTTCATGGTCATATCCCTCTGCAATAACTTTACCGAAATTGCGCATAATACGATTCACTTTGTCGACAGCAGGTTGAAACCGGTTTTTATCAAATGTCTTGGGATCTGGGTGAATAGGAAGCAGTGTGTTCTTGTGACAGTCATAGCAATTTTCCATTCCACCCACTTCTTTAAGGCGTGTTGAGATCGTAATTTTTCCGCTCTCATCGCGAAGACGCCAGAAATCCTTAAGACGAGCTCTAGGAGTTTCTAAAGGCTGTTTTGTAGCAGGATCTGTTTTCTGAACAGCCACGGCAGAAAAACTGTTAGCAATCGGGAGTTTCGGATTTCGTTGAATTCCAAATTGAATAAATCGGTCATAATCGGGATGTGGAATATAGATAAAAAATCGCCCCATCGATTGAGTTCCGTCTGGAGTGGCTAAATGCTGGCTGTCATAGATGAATGGAATCCAATTAAGCTTAGGATCTGAAATACCCGTGTTAATTTTATCGATGATAGCTAAGGCCTTATCAAAAGAATTCGTATTCGAAGGGCTTGGGCGATCCTCGATGAGTTTAAGAAACTCCTGGTTTTCTGCGATTATCGAGGGTAACTCCAACATTTCAGGATAAGGAACGTCTGAGTAATACTCTTCATCACTGAGTGAAGCTCCGAGAGTATGGCCAGCCATTGACTCCCAGCCTTTGGCCTTGGTGAAACGACGAACATTTTCCGTACAGGCCAGTACCTTAGGCAATTGGGTGAGTGTCTTTTCGCAGCCGTTTAGCTCCTGTTGGATCTCTTGGGCGGTATCGGAGTCAAATTTGGATTGAAAGAGCTCAGCTATTTTACAGTTTTGCCACTTTTGCCAATCCAGTTCATTGGTGGAGTTGGGACAATTGGGGAACAGCCGGGCTGAGCTACAAAGAAAAATAAATACAGCAAGTTTAAATAGTCTTTGAGATTCTAAGGGAGGCATAAAATTAAAATATCCTATTCATCAATAATGGGAAATACAAAAGGCTCAACTCAATAATGAACTTATTTCTACAAAACCGAGCATATTCATATTTGATAGAATAAAACTGACTAAGGAAAAAATGCGGCGCGTGAACGGATAAGCAACATAAAAGCCCATTTCTTATTGAGTTATACGGGCCATAAATAAAGTTATCGCTAATAAACAATACATTAATGGACCCTCAAAGGGCTAGATCCGCTGCCGCGAGTTTCTATACGGCTGTATCGAGCTCATCTCAAAGGACTTAAATCGATCTATACCCCAAAATGTGCAGTGATGCATATCGGGAGCGCCACTGCGAAATCGGATCCGAAAAAATATATTGATATTAATAGGATTAAATTCAAAAAAAGATTTAAGGATAGCAATATTGAGAGGTTTAATTAGTTTTTGCTTTGGGCGAACTTGCCATTGCTGCGAATTCTTCAAATAGCAATTAATACTACAACTTTGCTTTCGAGCCCCGATGAACCCTCTGGAATGAAGTACCGTGTCGATGGTGGGACAACTTTTTGCCAACAATATGAAGTGCTGAAAAATCGAAAGGAACAGTTGGATTTTGAAGAGTCTCGCCGAATTTTGTATGTGGCTTTACTTCGAGACAAAACCACCTTGACTCTTTTTCTCCCCAAAGAGCCCAAAGGGATTACACAGGGAAGTTGGGCTTCGATCCTTAAAGATGCTTTGAGCTAATGAGTTTCCTGAGGTTCAAGTTGTAACGTTATTTTAAGTTTTGAAAGATCAAATTCCATGCGAGAAAGCTTTTCTTTAATCTCATTCAGCACAGCTTCATTCATTTTCGGAGAACGGCTTAGAATCCATAGAAACCTGCGCTTAGGTTCACTAACTACCGAGTATTCATAGTCTTTGCCAAGATCAATGATCCAATAGTCTCCTCGAAACGGCCAAAAAAACTGCACTTTTAGTTTGGCTTGGGAGACCGGATCCACAACCCAGGCTTTTCCTTCGGCTCTTCGGAGTTTCCCATCCAGTGTTTTATCCCGGCACTCGTTAACGACTTTGAGGGTGCCATCTGAGTTTAAACTATATTGGGCCTGGCTCGCTACGCACCCTTGTTGAAAAGGAGCCTCATACCTTGCGATCTCGTACCACTTTCCTAAGTATCGATCGAGGTCGACATGGGTCACAGTTTCTAAGGGCTTCGCCCCATTAACAGTGGGGACCCAAAACGAACACAGCATCCCAATTGAAATAATAATATTTTTTAGTGCTTCCATAGTTTATTTCCTTTTTGTGTTGCAAACGCCAGTGTCACAGCTTCCCTTGCGCTTTGGCAGATAGGGTCGAATCGTAGCAAATCCATGATAGCCAATTCTCAACACAGGTTTGATCCAGTTGCGATCGAGTGCCCAAGCAAGTTTATTATAATTTGGAATTCGACGCCAAATCTCCAGAAAGGCTTCAACTCCAGTGTGGACCTTCCCATCTTCACATTGGATGTGCATTTCCTGATTCACCTGTTTTTCATCTAAACCATACTCAACAGCACTAAAATTAGGAGCACTAATATCGATATATTCAAAAGGAACCGAAGTGTCTTTTTTTCGGTAGTGATTGATTTCTGTTGAGCACAGATAGCAAGCCCCATCGTAAAACACTTTAAAGTTTTTTTCTGATTTAGCCATAAAACACCTATTTTTTTAGCTTCTCTTTCACACTTTTGACTTTGTCTTCGATGGTCTGGGATTTATCAATCCGAGCATGGATAAGCAACATAAAAGCCCATTTCTTATTGAGTTATAATGGCCGTAAATAAAGTTATAGCGAGTAAACAGCGATTTAATGGGCCCTCCCGGGGCTAGCTTCGCCGCCGCGAGTCTCTATACGAAATCACCACTCAATTTCCTAACCAAAACACTAGCCGTGGCTTTTGATTCTTGAGCCTACCAGAAGTCCCTTCTCTTTTCGTGCCTTGTGCTTTATGAAGGAGACAGACACTGGAGGTATCTATGGCAAGACCCACTCAATCTGTTTCTCAGCTATCTATTGAGAAATTCTATAATGCAGCCAATAAAGACAACATGCGGGAGCTCGTAGGGCAGTTCTATGACGAGAATGTGGTTTTTCAGGATCCCGTAGGGAAAATTCAGGGGCGAGAGAATTTAACCGACTATTATCTGCACCTTTATAAAAATATTAAATCGATACGGTTTGAAATTAAAAAGAAGATTCAACAGGGAGATGAACTCGTGGCTTTTTGGAAGATGTTCATGAAGTTCCCCGGCCTGAACTATGGGAATGAAGTCACGGTGGAAGGTGTATCGCAGTTTAAGTTTAAGGATGGCAGAGCCATTTACCACCGCGACTATTTTGACTTGGGCGAAATGGTTTATGAGCAGATTCCGGTTTTTGGAAAAATCATCAAAACCATGAAAAGCCGAATGGCAAAGTACTGACCGAAAGTTCACTGCCCGGACAATTTACCGAGCGCAGTTTTGCAAAGCTTATAAAATTTACCATGCACTTTCTGCATCGAAAACTCCTCAAATCCAGAGTCATCCTGTGAATTCACAGGCTCTACTTTGTTTAAGCGCTGCGGTTTTTCCAATAGGTCAATCCCAGTGGGAGAGGTCCATAGCTCGACGGTGTTTTGAACATTTGAAATCACTTTTTTTGAATTGGGATCAATAAGATAAAACACCGAAGGATTCACTTGCGGCATTCGAAGCCACCCCAAACCCTTCACTCGATCCCGTACCGATTTGAGATCCAGTAGGTTGCCTGAGTCCACACCCGGGAAAAGCGATTGAGCCCCTTGGAACTCAAAACGGTTATCCCCTATCTGCAACATGAATAGGAAAAAGAGATTGATGAGGTGTTTTTGGGCGTGCCATGCAGAATGGCATTACAGATTGAGACAACATTGTAAATCGCTTGTGGGTAGCGTATCTCCGGGATGAAGTTAAGGTGTGAAAAAGCGACTACGGATAAGCACCAAGTTGGTCTCAAGGACCTCATCGCGTTGCCGTCCCGTCAATAAAGGATATTTTGATTGAAGCCATTTTGAAACCCGAACACCACTCATCAGTTTGTATCAGACCTCTAAAGAAGATTTTTGAGGAAACAACACTTCTAAAAACTTTTTTACTGTTATTTTATCAGCATCTATTACCCCAAAGTAGGGTCGACTACAGGCAAATAAATCATCCCACCTTTTTTCGGGGAACACCCCACCGTGAAATAGGATAGAAGATAATATGTTTAAGATCCGAAAATTTCTACAGCCAAACATTTCACCCAGTTTACTTGACACTAATCCATTGGCTATTCCTCGATTAATCATAAGATGAGGAATCAAATGATTGGTGACAGCAATCATTTTTTGGGAGCGAAACTTACTCAAACAGGCATCATGCAATGCGGGTCGCCATAGTTCCCAAGCTGTTTTCGAAGATTTTGGGCACCAGTGGGCACCAAAAGACCCACGCGATCTAAGACCGTTTCTACCGCTTGAATTTTTTGTGAATAGTTTGACAGATTTACATGGTGGGTCTGTCCGGGCTCGAACCGGAGACCTCTACCATGTCAAGGTAGCGCTCTAACCAACTGAGCTACAGACCCAAAGAAGAAGGCAATATAGGGTAAGTTTCTCGAAATGGGAAGGGGCATTTGTTAGGAGCTTTGAATTTACTAATCTCTAACAAATACTGGGGGTTGTTAAGGCTTCCAGGTTGGTCAAAAGCTTCAAAGCTTCAGGGTTACTGCTACCGCAGATCCAACTGGAGGCAGTAAATTTTTGGCAAACTTCCGGAAAATTGGGTTGTCCCCAAATGGTGCAGTGGTTTTCGCTGTCCAAATTTACACACCTAACCCCTGCTGGTTTCCCAGAAGGCATTCCGGGAAGGGGGCTTGAGATTGAAGGAGCAATACAACAGGCTCCACAGCCAATACGACATTCCATGATTTAAGGTTTAACCGAAATCGGAATATTTAGGTAACTTTTTCCATCGGCTCGAGCTTGGGGAAATCGGCCGCCATCAATATTCACTTGTATGCTTGGTAAAAAAAGTTTGGGGGCCGAAAGAGTTTTGTCTCGATTAGTTCTAAAAGTGACATAATCTTTGCGGTTAGTTTTCCCTTTTATGTGAATATTACTCGCCTTCTCTTCACTGATCGTCGATTCGTATTTCACTTCGCGACCCCCTGTCTGATAATCGTGCCCTGTGAAAACTCGGGTCTTATCAGGAAGAGAGTAGAGCCGTTCGAAAACAGAAGTGTAAAGCATATCTGCGCTGCCTTTTGGAAAATCACAACGTCCAGTACCCGTGTCGGGCATGAAAAGAGCGTCCCCAGTGAAAACTGCATCTTCAATCAGATAACTGCAGCAGGCAGGCGTATGGCCTGGGGTGAAAATAACTTTAAACTCCAAGGATCCACATTTCATTATTTCACTATCTTTAAAGAGTCGATCAAATTGGCTTCCGTCCGTTTTTAGATATTTAAGGTCAAAGATTGGCTGGAAAAATTTTTGAACCTCTATGATTCTTTCTCCCATTCCCGTTTCTGCCTGCGGGAAGTTGTCTTTGAGAAGCTGGGCCCCCGAAACATGATCGGCATGAGCATGAGTTTCTAAAATCCAATGAAGCTTAATATCTGCCTCTTTTAAAAAAGAGGTGACAATATCGCTCGACTTCGACGTAAGGGTGGAACTCGCCTGATCATAATTCCAGACAGGGTCGATTACCATCCCATCGCGGGTATTAGGATCCCAAACGACATAGGTAAGAGTCGATGTCTCAGCATCAAAGAAATGTTGGATTTTAATCATATGAATTTCCTGTCGCGAAGTAGTTTAAAGACCCCAAGAGGCCATTGACTTTCTTGGGCTCTGAAATCTGTAGTTTTTCTTCAATCAAAGGCTTCTGCCTTTTTAAAATGGACCAGTAGGCGTTCGAGTAAACAAGAATCGCTCCTACCATTACCCGGTTTATCTTTCGCGCTGAAAGTAAAAATATCCCCAACAATACCACTGACACCCAGAATTCTACCATAAAGAAGCCATAGCAGCCTGGCCGCGCACCCAATGATCATTCCACCCAAGACTGCTGTAATCATATCTTACAACCGGCCTTTCAACATTCCTTCCCAGTACATCAATGGGAGAAGATGTTTTTTTAGTAGGTACATGCTGGTTCGTTCCTTCGATTGATCAAAGGGAAAGCTTTCGCATGGATTTCCATCATAATCAAATTCTGCAAGAATCACCTTCCCATACTTTGTGACTAAAGGACACGATGTATATCCGTCATACTTTGCTGATAAAGGAAGCCCTCTAGAAAAGCTAACTAAATTTTCAACTAACGTAGGAGCTTGTTTTCTAATGGCAGCTCCAGTCCGTGAAGTAGGAAGTGAAGAGGCATCCCCCAAACCGAAAATGTTGGGATATTTTGTGTGTTGCAGTGTGAATTTATCAACCGAAATCCAGCCATCTTTATCTGCTAGAGGACTCTTACGAATAAAAACAGGAGAACCCATAGGAGGGGTCACATGGATCATGTCGTAGCTGATGACCGATTCTTGCTGAGTTTCTAAATTTTTAAAATAGGCCTCCCGTTTTAACCCATCGAGGGCCACTAAATTATTGTTAAAAAGAGTATGAATATCTCGTTTTTGTAAAATGGCTGAGAGCTTTTCTGCATACTTTTTAACGCTAAAAATTTGGGCCCCCGCTGATGCAAACAATATTTCACATCGATTTCGAATTTGCATTTTTCGAAAAAAGTCTTCGGCAAGGTACATAATTTTCTGAGGGGCTCCACCGCACTTAATTGGGGTGTTGGGAAAAGTAAAAATAGCTCTTCCCCCTTTAAAATTGTGAATTTCTTTCCATGTGTTCTCCACAGTATCAAAAGCATAATTCGAACATACGCCGTTGAACCCTAAATTTTCTTTAAGCCCTTGAATTCGATCCCAGAAGATTTCCATCCCTGGTGAGACAATCAAGTATTTATAACTGAGTCGTCTTCCCGTTCCGGTAATAACAGAGTTGTTTTCCGGTTCAAAGGTCTGGGCGCGGTCTTGGATCCAGTCGACACCGTACGGAATAACATCGGCTTCGGGACGCTGGGAGATTTCCTTGGGAAAAATGCCCCCACCGACCAAAGTCCAGATGGGCTGATAATAGTGAAAGGGAGAAGGCTCAAGAATAGTGAGTGATGAGAAAAGTCTTTTCTTGGCTAATTGGGCTGCGACGGTA
>Ga0194119_10007746_pt1 | contig 15028 bp, 10 predicted proteins | sample TA2MahC100mmetaG_FD_148620 | JGI IMG/M metagenome (GOLD analysis project Ga0194119, IMG submission 148620) | Freshwater microbial communities from Lake Tanganyika, Tanzania - TA2015018 Mahale Deep Cast 100m | ecosystem: Environmental > Aquatic > Freshwater > Lake | place: Tanzania: Lake... | reverse complement strand
AGCAAAGCCCGGCGCACTTCGGGCCACAAAACCTCCGGGAATAGGCAAATGAGCGGCCCGATAGGATCCCGCAGCGCCAGCGATACAGGATCGAAGTTTCGGGCGCAGGCCACCGGCATTCCCTCGTCGGGCGTCAAAACCACTTCGGTGGACAATCCACGTATCGTTCAAGTAGCGGGGGCTACAACGACCTCGTCTAATCGATCAATCACGCTGTCTCGCGTCAGAATAAGAACAGGGCGGCGCTTGTCGGGGAGGCGGAAGGTATACCAGCGGATTTCCCCGCGCTTCAAGCCACGTTCTCCCAATCCTCACCTTCCCAAGCCACCAGTTCGCCGTCCGCGGAAAACTCTTGCTCGGTGGCCGGTATGGCGCGATAGAGTCTCGCGTCGTCGCTTTGCGGTTTTGCAATCAGACGAAACAAACGAGCGCGCTCCTGCGGTGTTAACGCCGCGATCAGCGGAACGATATCGTCGACAGTGAGCGGGTTTGGCATCGATTGGATGGTATCATCCGCTGCTGAGAAGTCCTGGCCGAGGCCGTCTGAGTCGCGAAGTGTAGAGCTATTCCGCCCGGATCTCGCGCCAACCGGAAGTTAGCTTGGCGATCGGGCGAAAGCGTCGTCCCGAGTGCAACCCCAGTTCCGGTTCCACACGGGTCGCGAAGGGCGTTCCGACGCGAACCAGGGGCGCTTTGCGGCCCACACCTTATTTCGCGGCGATGAAGCGCCGGCGCGATCGGCCGGGGCGGCGCGGTTTTGAAGTCCTCGACAGCAGCGGACAACGTTCGGCTCGCAGCGCCGAGTTGGGCGGAGACTGCGTTGGTTCCGAGGCAGGTGAGGGCCACCATCTTTAGACGCGGCAGCGGTTGCGGGTGACGTGAGGCTTCCAGGCCGCGATCTACTTCTACGCCAGCACCTTTCGAACCACCTCACCGCGTACGCCGGTGAGCCGTTGATTCAAGCCTTGATGGAACCAGGTGAGCTTGGTGTGGTCCAGCCCCAACAGATGCAGAAGCGTCGCGTGCAGATCCGAAACGTGAACGCGGTCCTCGACGGCCGCGAAACCCAGATCGTCCGTGGCGCCGATCGCCTGCCCGCCCTTCACACCCGCCCCGGCCAGCCACATCGAGAAGCCATGCCAATCGTGATCGCGCCCGGGCTTGCCAATGCCCTCGCTTGTCGGCGTGCGCCCGAACTCGCCGCCCCACAGCAGCACAGTCTCGTCCCACAGGCCGCCGGCCTTCAAATCCTCGATGAGCGCCGCGATGGGCTTATCCGTCTCACCTGCGTGCAAGCGGTGATTCGTGATGCAGTCCTCATGCCCATCCCAGGTATCTTCAATGTGGCCGCCGCCCGAATAAAGCTGTACGAAGCGAACGCCTTTTTCCAGGAGGCGCCGCGTGATGAGGCACTTGCGTCCGAAATCGGCCGTGAGCTTAGCGTCGATTCCATAGCGCGCGCGGGTCTCCGGAGTTTCGCGGTCCAGGTCGACGATGCCGAGAGCCTCGGTCTGCATGCGGTACGCCAGTTCGTAGGACTGGATCCGCGCGGCGAGTTCGCTTTCGTCCTTGTGGTCGATCAAATGCTGCTCGTTCAATTCCTTCAGCAGGCCGAGCGAGCGGCGCTGCGTGGCGTCGTCGACCGGCGCTTTGAGATCGAGAAGCGGCGCGCCGCCGGAGCGGAACAGAGTGCCCTGGTACGCCGCCGGCATGAACCCGGCGGTCCAGTTCGACGCGCTGCCGATAGGCCCGCCGCGCGGATCCGTCATCACGACGAAGGCGGGCAGACTCTCGTTGTCCGTGCCGAGCCCATAGGTGGTCCACGCGCCCATGCTGGGCTTGCCGATGAAGATGCTGCCGGTGTTCATTTGCAGGCATCCGGAGGCATGCGCCGCCGTGTCGGTGTACATGGAGCGGATGACGCACAGGTCGTCGGCGAACTTGGACGTGTGCGGAAACAGATCGCTGACCCACAGACCGGACTGCCCGCGCCGGCGGAATTCGAACGGCGATTGCATCAGGTAGCCGACAGGCCTGTTGTTGGAGCCGACCGCGAGCGGGCCTTTGTATGTCTGCCCATTGCGCTGCGTCAATTCCGGCTTGTAGTCGAAGGTATCGATCTGGCTGGGCCCGCCGTTCATGAAAAGGAACACGGCGCGCTTGGCCTTCGCGGGGAAGTGCGGCTTCCTGGCAGCGAGCAGGCTGCCCGCGCGCGCCTCCAGGTCCATGAGCGCGAGGCCGGCAAAGCCGCCGCCGGTTTGCCAGACGAAATCGCGGCGGCTGCGTTTAGTTGGTGTAGGCGAATTCATTAAGGTTCAGCACCACCCTGGCCAACTCTTCGAGACTGGAGCCGCGAAGGAAGGCGAGCATTTTTCCGGTTTCGGCGGCGTTTGGTTCGCGCGCCAATGCGAGCTGCCACGCATGCCGGACTTGCGCGGCCGGGTCCGCGCCGGCCTCACTGCGTATTCGCGCGGCGAAGTGACTGGCCTGCCGGTTGACGAAGCCGCCGTTGAAGAGTTGCAACGCCTGCGGCGCCACGGCGGTGTTCAAGCGCCGGGCGGACGTGCGGGCGGTATCGCAGAAATCGAGCGCTTCCATCAACGGCACCATCAGCGAGCGCTTCACGATGTAGTAGATGGCCCGGCGCGACGCCTTCTTCTCGTCGAAGGGCTGCCAGATCTTGCCCGGATCGGACGAACCCTCCAGCGCTTCCTTCTGAATCGCCGGCCACACTTGCGGGCCGTACAGCTCTCGATTGAGCTGCCCGCTGACGGCGAGCGTGGAGTCCAGCAGCGCTTCGGCCTCCAACCGCCGGTACGGGAAGCGCCACCACAGCCGGTTCTCCGGATCGGCGGCCGCGTACTCCGCGTTCGAGGTCTTCGCCATGCGGTAGGTGTTGCTGGAAAGAATGAGCGTGTGGAGTTTCTTCAAAGACCAGCCGTTGTCCATGAACCAGGCGGCGAGCCAGTCGAGCAGCTCCGGATGCTCCGGCTTGTCGCCCATCACGCCGAAGTCGCTGGGCGTTCGTACCAGGCCTTCGCCAAAATGCCACTGCCACACGCGATTGACGATCACGCGCGCCGTCAGCGGATTCTCCCGGGACGTCATCCACTTCGCGAAGGCCAGGCGGCGCCCGGACGTGGATCCCGCCTCGGGCCGAAGCGGCTTGGCGGCGACGATCTCCGGCGCGGCCGGCTCCACTCCCGGACCCAGCGCCCCGGCCTTGCCCCGGATCAGGATGTGCGTTTTCGGGGGCACCGCGGAACGTTCCACCATGAAGTACCCGCGCGGAGTTTGTTCCAATTCGTCTCGAATCGCGGCGATCTCCGTCTCCACCGGCGCGGCCTTCAGTTCCGCGTCCAGCGTTTTCTGATTGTCCTTGACGAGCTTCCGCTGCTCTTCGGTGCGCATGTTTCCCGGCGTGAGGAACGCTTCCCGCGCGGCGGCTGGCAGCTTCGACTCCGATCCGCGCAACCACTGCAAGCGAAACCCGGCTCGAAGCGTGTCGATGCGGGTCTCCATCGCGGCGGCACGGCCCACGACGGCGCGCGGTCCGATGGGGCTATCGAGCTCGGTGCGATCCTTGCGCGGCCGTTCCAAGCCGTTGAATACGGCCAGCATCGAGTAGTAGTCGCGCGTCAACAAGGGCTCGAACTTATGATTGTGGCAGCGCGCGCAGCCCAGCGTGAGCCCGAGAAACGCCTGCGATGTGGTGCTGATGATGTCGTCGAGTTGATCGAAGCGGTCTTCTTCCGGATTGGCAGGTTCGTCGTCCCACGGACCCAGACGATGATAACCGGTGGCGAGCAGCGTGCCGGCATCCGAATCCGGCAACTCGTCGCCCGCCAGTTGTTCGATCGCGAATCGATCGAAGGGTTTGTCCTCGTTTAGAGCGCGAATCACCCAGTCGCGATACTTCCACACCTGCGGCTTCAGGGCGTCCCGCTCATAGGCGTTGGTGTCAGCGTAGCGAACCAGATCCAGCCAGTGGCGGGCCCAGCGCTCGCCGTAGGCCGGACTGGCCAGCAGGCGCGCCGCCTCCGCATCCAGGTCGCCGCGAAAGGCGCGCTGCTCGGGAAGCGACGGCGGCAGTCCCGTGATATCGAAGTACATTCGCCGCTGCAGTTGCGCCGGAGCCGCCGGCGGATTCGGCCGCCAGCCGCGGGCTTCCAACTTCGCCAACACGAACGCGTCGATGGGAGTGCGCACCCAGGACTTGTCCTTCACGCCGGGAACGGCCGGCTGCCGCACGGACTGAAAGGCCCAATGAGCCCGGCGCGGATCGGGCGCGGCGGGGGATGCGTCCGCATTGGCGGGATACGGTGCGCCCGCGTCGATCCAGCGTTTCAGCAGATCCACTTCGACGGCGGTGAGCCGCGGCCCTTGCGGAGGCATGACGAATTTCGGATCGGTTCCCTCGACGTAGCGCACCAGGAGGCTCGCCGCGCTCCTGCCGGGCTCGACGGCGGGCACTCCGCTCTCGCCGCCCTTCAGTACGCTGGCGCGTTGATCCAGGCGCAGATGACTCTTCTGCATCGTCGGTCCGTGGCAGGCCAGGCACCGGCGCGCGAGGAGCGGCCGGATCTCCCGATCGAAATCCGGAGGCGCGGCGAAGGCCAGCAGAAAGAGGAATGCGGAGGCCATGCTGCCCCTATTGTAATGCCGCTAATCGATGTCCACGACGTAGACTTGCGTGGCGCCCGTGCGGTCGCTGGCGAAGACGACGCTCTTCTCGTCCGGTCCAAACGACGGATGCGGATGCGTCCACTGCGGGCCGTACACTGTGTCGGCGCCGGCCTCCATCCAACTTAATGTGTGGGCCGCGCTCGCTCCGCTGCGCGCGGCGGCGAAGTCTTCGGCCTCGGCATAGCGCGCGGTTCGCCACTGCGAGCCGCCGTTGGACGCGCCGGACGCGCAGATCAGCTCGCGCTCGCCGCTGTCTACGTCGATCAAGTAGATGCCGCGGTCGGGATGGTTCGTATCGCAAAGAACCTTCGTGCCGGCCCGGTTTGGCGTGATGTGCCAGGCGTTGAACTCGCAGACGCGGCGATGGCTGAGCGTGCGCCAGTCCAGCACTCGCAACTCGCGCGGCCAGACCGTGAAGACGATATCGGCGGTGTGGCCCAGGAACGTCTCATGCACGACGAAGTAGCCGTTGCCGTGCGCCAGAAGGCACTCCAAACCCGAACCGTCGCGCCGGATGCGATGCATGCGCGGCGCAGGATCACCGGCGAAGAGAATCCAATCCTTCTCGCGCGGGTGGAACTGCGGATGAATCACGGTGCGCGGATAGGGCAACACGGTCCACTGGGTTCCGTCCACGCGGCCAACGGCGAGTCCGGATTGGCCGTCCCGCTTGAGCGCGGCGACGATCCACTCGCCATCGGCATCAAGCGACGGCTCGCCCATGGAGCCCGTGCCGAAATCGACCACCGGCGTTTCGCCGAGCGTATCGAGATCCAGCGACCATATGGCCGCGCCGCGGACGAAGAGCACTCGTTGTCCGGAGGGATGAATCGCCGGCGAGAAGGGATGGATGGCGGCGCCATCGGTGAGCTGGACGATAGGCCCATCCGGGAATCCGCGCACCGCGAAGAGTTGCCATGCGCCGGTGCGGTTCGAGATGAACAGCATCGTCCGGCCATCGGCGGTGAAGGAGGACTGCAGGAAATACGTCGCGTGATTGATGGAGGGGTGGGACGTCATGCGGCGGACGCGCCGCCCGGTGGCCGCGTCGCGCTCCCCGGTCATTTCCGAAGGAGACGTGGCGCCTTTGCTCATGATTTTTTTCGGAGGAAAATCATGTGCTGCCAGGGCAGATCCGGCAAAACTTTCTCGATGAGAAACCCTTCCGGCTCCAACTCCATCTTCACTTCGTCGACGCTCATCTTGTGCTCCAACCGGATGGGCACGGAGGTGTCTTCCTTGCGGAACTCAAGCAGTACCAGGCGCCCATCGGGCTTTAACGCCCTGTGGATGGACCGCAACATCTCTTGCGGTTTGGAAAATTCATGGTAGACGTCCACCAGCAGGATCATGTCCTGGGAGGCATCCGGGAGGTTGGTCTCCGCCTCCGCGCCTTGAATAGTTTCCACGTTTCGAATGCCCGACGATGCCAGCCTGCGGCGGAGCAGTTCGAGCATCTTCGGCTGGATGTCCACCGCGTAGACCTTGCCGGCGTCGCCGACGAGCCGCGACATGCGGGCGGTGTAATAACCGGTGCCCGCACCGAGATCGCAAACCGTCATGCCCTTTTTCAGCCCGAGCAGTTTGATGGCCCTGGCGGGGCTCTCCTCGTTCTCGCGCTCGCTGCGTTCCAGCCAATCCGCGCCGGCCGCGGACATGACCGGTGCGATAACGCGCCCGCTTACCGGATGCCTGGCCGGTGTCCTCTGCGCGAAAAGCGCAAGGACGGCGGCAGCCGCGGCGGAGACGAGTCTGATTTGCTTTCCAGTCATCAAGATACTCATAATAGCTTCAAACGTCGAATGAATGGCTCAATGCAATTTCTCAACCGGCGGGCGCTGCTAGCGCCCATGCTATTGCTGCTCGGCGCGTGCGGGCCACGAGCGGTTCCGCTTGCGACGCATCCGCTGGGAGCGAAAATTCAGGTTGGAAAGCTGGTCTATCACGTGGTGGAAGCCGAATGGCGCGGGGAAATTCCGGGCGCCAAGAATCCGCCGCGCAACCGGGTGCTGCAGGTGACGCTTTCGGTGACCAACAGCGGATCAAAGGAGCTGAGTTTCCCGATGCTGCGGCTGATCGGCGCGGACTCCGCGGAGCACGGCGAAGTGGCCGAGATCGAAGACAATCCTCGCTGGTTCGGCCTGCTGCGGCGGCTGAATCCGGCGTTGACGGAGAACGGGATTCTCTATTTCGACGTCCCGGTCGGCGCCTACAAACTCGAGATCGTCGACAACTCCGACGCCGACCGCGAGGAATCGGCCTACATCGAGATTCCGGCCTCGCTTGCGCCGCCGCCGGTGGTTCCGAGCAAGACCGGCGAGTAGAGGCATGCGCGCGGGCGCCCTTTTCCTGTTGGCTCTCGGCGCGCCCGCCTACTCGCAGTCGCTCTCGGTGGCCGCGCCGCTGCTGGCCCAGTTCGACGGCGGGCCGGCGGCACCGGCCGGCTACGCCTTCGGCTCGGGCGAGTCCATCTTCCTGTCGTTCGACGTGACGGGCTTTAAGCCCAGCGCGGACGACGATCCGAAAGTCGACCTCGCCTGGCAGTGTACGGCGGTGGACGGCGCGGGCCTGGCGTTGCTCGCTCCGGCGCGGGGAACGGTAAAAGTGGAATTGGCCCCGGAGGATAAGAACTGGCGCCCGCGCGTGCGAGTAGAGATTGCGCTGCCGCAGGCGCTGGCCTCCGGCCAAGGGGAGCTTCGCGTGGAGGTGACCGACAACATCGCCATGAAGTCGGCGTCGCACCGCGTGCCGTTCCGCACGCGCGGATTGAACCTGACCGGTATCGATACGCTGCAGCCCGTGCGGTTCCGGTTTTTCCGCGCCGAAGATGCGACCGAAGCTTTGACCGTCGCCGCCTACCGGCCGGGCGATACGGTGTGGGCGAAGTTCGAGCTGGCCGGCTACAAGCTGGGTCCGAACCACTCCTTTTCCGCCAGCTACGGTCTCGAGGTGTTCCGGGCGAACGGGGAGAGCCTGTTTAAACAGGAAGAGGCCGCCCGCGAGGCCGGCGATTCGTTCTACCCGCGACGGTATCTATTCGGGTCATTGAGCCTCAACCTGACACGCGACCTCGCCCTTGGCGAATACACCATCGTGCTGCACCTTTACGACCAATTGGGTATGCAGCATAGCGAGACCCGCCACGGATTCCGGGTGGAGTAAGCCATTTTTCGCGGTTATCGGCAGGGCCGGAAGAATCTCTCGCCGAATTCTGAGAACTTTCTCACGTGCTGGCCACTATGTATATATGGGCCTCTTCCGGACACGTACCGCGGCCGTCTTCGGTATCGATGCCCACTTGATCGACGTCGAGGTCGACCTCTACCGCACCGGCAGCGCGCGGGATTTCGTCACCGTGGGCATGCCCGACCTCGCCGTCCGGGAAAGCCGCGAACGCATCAAGTCCGCGCTCACCAACTCCGGTTTCGGCTTCCCGGCCAAGGCCGTTACGATCAATCTCGCCCCCGCGAACGTTCGCAAGGAAGGGGCCGGCTTCGACCTGCCTATGGCCCTCGGCATCCTCGGCGCCACGGGAGCGCTGAAGCTGCCCGAGTCCCACGCTTTCGCCGGAGAGCTGTCGCTCGACGGCACGGTGCGTCCCGTTCGCGGCGCGCTGTCGATGGCCGTCTGCGCGCGCGACGCGGGGCTGAAGTACCTTGTCGTCCCGAAGGAAAACGCCGCGGAGGCAGCCGTAGTGGAGGGCATCCGCATTCTTGGCGTCCGCCACTTGGCGGAGGCCGTCAACGCGCTTCGCGCCCCGGACGCCTTCCCGCCCGAGACGCCGGGCCCGGCGCCGTCGAACGCCGAGGGCTTTCCGGACTTCGCCGATGTGAAGGGCCAAACCACGGCCAAGCGGGCCTGCGAGGTGGCCGCCGCGGGCGGGCACAACGTTTTGTTCGTTGGGCCGCCCGGCAGCGGCAAGTCGATGCTGGCGCAGCGCCTGGCGGGGATTCTTCCACCGCTCGCGTTCGACGAAGCCATCGAGGCCACGCAGATCCACTCGGTGGCCGGGCAACTGAAACTCGGCTCCGGCCTGCTGCATGACCGGCCGTTCCGCGCGCCCCATCATACGGTGAGCGACGCGGGCCTGCTGGGCGGCGGCGCCGGCGTGCCGCGCCCCGGCGAAGTGAGTCTCGCGCACAACGGGGTGCTGTTTCTCGACGAGCTTCCCGAGTTCGCCCGCAACGTGCTGGAGCAGCTTCGGCAACCGTTGGAAGAGGGCAGCGTCACCATCGCCCGCAGCGCCGGCACGATGAAGTTCCCGGCCAAGATCATGTTGGTGGCGGCCATGAACCCCTGTCCGTGCAGACATTAACTGAACCGAGCTAAACCGTTGCTGAACGGCCAGAGGCCGCTCCTTCCGATGAAAACGGCGCGGGATGCTGGGCTGAGGCGATTGTTTCCGAGTAGCGCGTCAGTTTCCTGCCCATCGGTTCGTACACGGTTACGGTCCAGGCGCCCGGCTTCGCCGCTCGCGAAATCAAGGAACTGCTGGTCAGCGTGGGCCAAACGGTCGTGCAGCCCTTCGACCTTACGCTCGACTCGGTAGCCGAGAAAATGGAAGTAGTCGAGCAAGGCGAAATGCTCCAGGCCAGCGCCACCAGCGGCAGCCTCGCCATGGGCTACGAACGCGTCGAGCACGGCACTTCCCAGGGCCGCGGCTATCTGAACTTCGTCCTCACTGCGCCTGGCATCGTCCCCGCGGCCGGCTCGTCCACCGGGCGCTCGCCCGCCTCCACGTGGAATCTGGCCAACGACAGCGGCTTCTCCGCGGCCGGCATGCGCTCGCGCAACAACTCCATTACCATCGATGGCAGCGACAATCGCGATGAAACCACCGGCGCCGCGCGCGTCGCCGTGCCGGTCGAAATGATCCAGGAACTCCGCGTCGCCGGCCAAACCGTCTCGGCCGACTTCGGCGGAGCCGCCGCCGCCATCTACACCACCGCGGCCGCCGTGCGTTCCAACGCCACCGGCCCGTACACTCAGAACGCCAACTGGCGCGCGAACGTCCTCAGTCAAAACTACTTCAATACCTCCACCTTTGTCGCGCCGCCTCAATTGACGTTCGGGACCCTCGGCCGTGCCGTCGCCACGGGCCCGGCCGCCATCATCGGCGATCTGTCGGTGTTGAAGGATTTCTCCATGCCCTGGGAAAACCACAAACTCCAATTCCGCTGGGAGAGCCTGAACTTTCTCAACCACGCCAACTTCGGCAACCCGACCACGGGAAGAGGCAATCCGAACTTCGGCCGGATCCTCGGCCTCACCGCCGGCAACCAGGCCCGTATTAACCAGTTGGGGTTGCACTACCGGTTTTAGCTACCGTTCGTCGACGACCCCGCTGGCCTTGGCGACATCGGAATCGCCGGCGAAAGCTCCGTTGTGCGCGCTTCCTCAGAAAACGAACTTCGCGCCCAACTGCATACGCCGCGGATCGTTAGCCTGGCTGCGCACCTGTCCGAAGGTCGGCGAGGTCACCGTGGAATCCGGCCCGCCCCATCGCGTGCGGTTTAGGATATTGAACGCTTCAAACCGCAGCGTGAAGCGCACGCGTTCGGTGATATTCACGTCCTTGGCGAGCGACAGATTCTCGTTCAAGTTCCAAGGCTGCCGCGCCTTCGGGTTATTCGCCGTCGCGTTGCCGATTCCGGACTCCAGTTCCGCGGTGGTCAGCCTGCGGCCATCGGGAGCCACTTGAAACGCGGCGGGGTTCCACCAACTATCCGTGAACGGATCGAACTTTCCCCGCGGCGTCGCGCCGCGCCATCCTTCGTAGGAATTGATCCACACGCGGTTCCCCATGCCGCCCGGTATCGGGGCAAAACCCGGCCCCACACCCAGCGGGCCGCCCGAGTTGTACTCCAGGAAGCCTGACAGTCCCCAACCGCCGAGCACCTTATCGGCCACGCCTGCAAACGACCAGCGGCGGCCTTTGCCGAAGGGCAGTTCGTAACTGAAGGCCTGTCGAAACATGTGCGTCTGGTCGTCCCCGCTCAGTGCTTTCTGTAGGTCGCGATTGTAATGGTCGATGATGTTGCGCCCGCTGGCAACCGCCGAGTCCGCGTTGCTGAACAGCTTCGAAAAAACATAACTCGACAGCAACGTGAGGCCCGATGAGTAGCGCTTGTCGAGTTTGAGAATCATCGCGTGATAGGTCGAGTCGCCGGTACGTTCACCCGTGGCCCCATTGCCCGTGGCAACATCGCCGTAGTGCGGAAACGGACGCAGCGACTGCGCTACCGAGCCGCGGAAGCCCGGGTATGGCAACGGGATGCCGGCCGCGCGCGCGGCCGGGGAATTGATGTCGGCCAACAAGAGATTGCGCCCATACTGTCGGAAGAACCGCGGGTCCATCTGATTGACGTTTAGAATCGACGAGGTGAGCCGCACGCCGCGCGTCGCCGTATAGCCCGCGCTGGCGACGAAGTTCTTCGGCAACTGATGTTGGAGATCGAAGTTCCAACTGTAGTAAACCGGTGGGCGTCCGGAGTCTTCTTTTTGCCACAACCAGGTCGTACCTCCCAAGTCCGTCGCTGGGCCGCGGAACGGAGGTTTCTGCCACGCCGGCAGGCCGTTGTCGAAGTTGAAATAAGTAAACGCGGGCAGGTTTCCGGTGCCGAAATTGCTGTTGAGAATCAAACCCTGGAAGTGCGTGCTGCCGCCCGTGGTTTTCACCGCGCCGTAGGAGCGTCCGGCGTACAAGCGCATTACCGTGCCCGGCCGCACCCGGTAGGCAAGGCCGATGCGCGGGGCGATAGCCGCTTTGTAGCTGTCGAACGGGTATTTCTGTCCGTTGCAACCGTCGCTGCAGTTGCCCGTATAAACGGTCGAGCCGAGCAATCCGCCAACCACGGGATTCGGAACCGAGGGGTCGAAATTCATGAAACCGGCCGGACTCTTGTAGCTGCCGAAGTCTGTCCAGTCCTTGATGTCGAGCACCGCGCCGCCGCCGATGGGGCCGGTGTACTCATACCGCAGCCCAAGGTTCAGCGTCAGGCGCGAGTTCACGCGCCAGTCGTCCTGGAAGAAGCCGCCGTAGTATTTCCAGGTCTGAATCACCGCACGCGGGGTTTCCAGGCCCCATGACGAGGCTTGGCCCAGCAGGAACGACGCGAAGCCGTTGCCGGTCAACGCCGTCGTATCGCCCGGTAGCGACGTCGGGTCGGCGGTGAAGCCGAAGCTGCCGTTCGGCCGATGCTGGCCGCCGCCCCACCATTGGTCGTTTTGGAAGAAGCCACCGAACTTGAACGTGTGTGACCCGCGCACCAGCGTGATGTCGTCGGTGATGATCAGGTCGCGCCCGCGGTCAAAGCCCCAGGCCGCGCCGCTCCAGCCCGTGTAGCCGGAGAAGGTAACCTGAGTCAGCGCGCGATCCGGCCCCGGAGCGTTTCTCAATCCCAGCTTTTCGGCCCACTTCGCATTCGGATCCAGCGAGTTGATCGTGGTAAGTCCACCGGCTTCGCGCTGATAGCTGACGCGCAGGCTGTTCAACACGCGCGCGCTCACGGTGCGGTCCCACGAGAAGCGGCCGGAGGCGTTCTTGCGATACCACTCCGAACCGCCGTTGAAAGGCACAGGCAGTCCGGGAGGCCCGTCGGCGCCGAAAAGGTCGTCCTTCGTGCCGCTCAGATAAAGAAACGAAACGCGGTTGGCGGAATTGAAATTGTGATCGCCGCGGACGCTGAATTTGTTCCACGGGCTGACGTTGGTGCCGCGGTCCCGGAAGTAGTTGCGGTTGATGCCGGGCTGATTCGCCACCATCTCCGGCGGTCTGAAGCCGATGTACTTGTTGGCTACGGAACTGAACCGCGCGCGCGGAATCGTGTTGTTGGGGAAGATCTGGCGCGAATAGGTGCGCCCGTCGGCGTTCAGCGTGGTGGTGGCGGGATCGTAGATCGGCATCAGGACAGGCTGGTTGTTCACGGTACGGATGTTGCCGCGGAAATCGCCGGCATACATCTCTTCGAGCGGCACCGTGTTAAAACTCGGCGTGTTGCCGCTGCGGTTGCGGAACCCTTCGTAGCTGGTAAAGAAGAAGGTACGGTTTCTGCCGTTGTAGATCTTCGGCAGATAGACCGGGCCGCCGACCGTGAAACCGAAATCGTTCTGCTTCAGCACGGGTGTTCTTTGCGCGAAGAAGCCGCGCGCGTCCGTGGCATTGTTGCGCAGGAACTCAAATACGTTGCCGTGAACCTGGTTGGTGCCGGACTTGGTGACGAAGCTGATCTGCCCCATGGCGCGGCCGTACTCGGCCTTCATGCCCGTGCTCTCCACGGTGAACTCGGCGATCGCGTCCACCGGCACTGAACTGATCGGCGCGCGCTCGGCCTGATAAGCCGTCGACGCGCTGGTGAGCGACGCCCCGTCCATGTTCATCTCCCAGCCCGCTCCCTGCGCGCCGCCGATGCGGTAGCCGTTGTTGGTGCGCACTTCGGGCGCTATCAACGCGAGGTTGAACACGTTGCGGATCTGTCCAGCCACCACCAGCGGCAGGTCTTCAATAAGCTTCGTAGTGAGGCTGGTGGCGACGCGCGTGTTCTCGGTCTCCAGCGCCGAAGCCTGCGCGGCCACCTGCACGGACTCGCTCACCGCGCCGATCTCAACGCCGAAGTCCAGGCGCAGCGTGCTGCCCGAAGAGACAATGACGCTGGAGCGCACGGCGCGCTTGAAGCCCGGCGCCTCCACTTCGACGCGATAGTTGCCGATGTTGAGCGCGGAAAGAGTGTAGTCACCCGTCTCCGTCGTGGCGGTGGATAAACTGGTGTTCGTGTCGATGTGCGTCGCCGTCACCTTGGCGCCGACGACAGCCGCGCCGCTCGGGTCCTTGACCGCGCCGGTGAGCGAGCCGCGATCCTGTTGTGCGCTCAGCGTGGCGAGACTGGCGAGAAAGAGAGCGACGATGAAAGATGGCTTCGTCATTTCGGGAGCGATGTTATCACAAACGTTTTCGGTATTAAAGCGGCTATTCGCGTTCGCGGTGGCTTTGTTGCTGCCGCTTCCCGCCAGCGCGCCGGCGCAAGGTGTAGCCGCGCGCGGCGGAGCTTCGACAATGCCGAAGCCGAAGTCCTCCGGCCGTGTCTTCCCTGCCGCGTTCACTGAGGTGGCGCCCGCCGCCGGACTCACTCAGCCTGTTGTGGCCGGCTCAGCCCTCCGCAGCCGTTACATTCTGGAGGCGATGGGGAGCGGCGTGGCCTTCCTCGATTTCGACAACGACGGCTGGCTGGATATCTTCCTGGTAAACGGCGCGCGGCTCGACGGCGTAGCGCCGAAAAGCCTGCTCTATCGCAACAATCGTAACGGCACATTCACCGACGTCACCGCGCGCTCTGGTCTCACGCGCGCCGGTTGGGGGCAAGGCGTGGCCGTGGCGGACTACGATGGGGACGGGTTCGCGGATCTGTTCGTGACCTATTGGGGTAAGAACGTGTTGTATCGCAACACGGGTGCCGGCGCGTTTGAAGATGCGACGGCCGCCGCGGGTCTGGCGCACAGCGGCACACGCTGGGGGAGCGGGGCGAGCTTTTTCGACTATGATCGCGATGGCGATCTCGACCTGTTCGTGGCGAACTATCTCGACTTCGATCTGAAGACCGCGCCCGCGCCGGGACGAGACTCGCGTTGTGAGTGGCTCGGCGTGCCCGTGTTTTGCGGTCCGCGCGGGTTGCCTTTTGCGCGCAACTATCTCTACCGCAATGAAGGCGGCGGCCGGTTTGCGGATGTGTCGGAGGCGTCGGGCCTCGGCGCGTCGATGAAAACCTACGCGCTGGGCGTGCTGGCGGCGGATCTGGACGGCGATGCCTGGCCTGATTTGTACGTCGCGGGCGACTCCACGCGCAGCCTGTTTTATCGCAACAACAGGGATGGAACCTTTAGCGAACGCGCCTCGTTCACCGGCCTCGCCTATGACGAGAACGGGTTGGAGCAGGCGGGCATGGGCCTCGCGCTGGGCGACTACGATGGCGACGGCCTTCTCGACATCGCCAAAACGAACTTCGCGGACGACTACCCGAATCTCTACCGCAACCTCGGTCCTCAACTCGGCTACACCGATCGCGCGCTTCACGCTGGCCTCGGCATCAATCCGCAGTACGTGCTCTGGGGCGCGCTGTTTGCCGATTTCGACAACGACTCGTGGCCGGATCTGTTCTTCTCGGCCGGGCACGTCTTCCAGGAAGTGGATGCGTTGAAGACGCCGCAACGCTACCGCAATCCGCGACTGCTCTACTGGAATCTCGGCGGCGGGAAGTTTGAACAGATTGCCACCGTGCCGGGTGTTCATTCAAGCCGTGGCGCGGCGGCGGGCGATTTTGACAATGACGGCGACCTCGACATCCTGGTG
>Ga0194119_10007739_pt1 | contig 15041 bp, 15 predicted proteins | sample TA2MahC100mmetaG_FD_148620 | JGI IMG/M metagenome (GOLD analysis project Ga0194119, IMG submission 148620) | Freshwater microbial communities from Lake Tanganyika, Tanzania - TA2015018 Mahale Deep Cast 100m | ecosystem: Environmental > Aquatic > Freshwater > Lake | place: Tanzania: Lake... | reverse complement strand
TCAATTAGGACTGATGTTTAACAATCGCTTGAATTCCAAAGAATGGATAGAACTATACAAGAAACTTATATTTTGGGAATTAGAACTGGATAAAAGTAAGGAGCAGGCGATGAGCGAGATTTTAGAGATGCAAAAAAAAGAGGCCAATCATGTCTTTGCTGACTTTATTCAGGATAATTACCTTGAATGGATGTCAGGAAATGCTACTCCCCTTATGATTCACCAAGTTATTAAAGAGAAAATATCACCTAAAATAGGGAAAGAAAAACTTACCGTATTGGTAATTGATAATTTACGATTTGATCAATGGAAAGTTATTGAACCCCTACTGGCAGAGTATTATTCGAAACAAACTGAGGAAATTGTTTACTCAATTCTTCCGACAGCTACACATTATGCACGCAATGCTTTTTTTTCCGGATTATTACCTGCAGAAATGGAAAAGAGATTCCCAACACTTTGGAAAAATGAGGAAGATGAAGGAGGAAAAAACCTTCACGAAAAGGAGTTCTTGGAGGCAAATCTGAAAAGACTTGGCAAAGATTGCAGATGGACCTATACGAAAATTACCAATTTTGAATCTGGAAAAAAATTTGCCGAAAGTTTTCACCAAATTAAAGACCAAGACGTAAATTTTATAGTTTACAATTTTGTAGATATGCTCTCACACGCGCGAAGTGAAATGGAAGTTATTAGAGAACTCGCTGAAAATGAGGCAGCTTACAGGTCCATAACTGTTTCTTGGTTAGAACACTCTCCCCTTTATGATATCATAAAAAAAGCGGCCGATGCAAAACATCATTTAATAATTACCACTGACCACGGAACAATAAAAGTCAATAATCCAGTGAAAATTATTGGTGATCGCAACTTAAATTCAAATTTACGCTACAAAACTGCACGAGGTATGAATTACAATTCAAAGGAAGTATATTCAATAAAGCAACCTAAAGATGCTCACCTTCCAACCATTAAATTATCCGCCGAATTTGTTTTCTGTCGCGAACAAGACTTTTTCGTTTATCCAAATAATTTCAATCATTTTGTGAATTTGTACAACAATACTTTTCAACATGGAGGAATTTCAATGGAAGAGTTATTAATTCCATACATTGAACTGCAACCAAAGTAGGATATATTTGTTACATTACAGGATGGTAAATTCTCCAAAATTTTGTGTGCTATGAGTGATACTTCAAAAAAAACTTTCATCGTTAGGGAAATAAGAGAACAGTTCCCCGCCTTGAGGCAGCAAGTTTACGGAAAGAACTTAATTTATTTTGACAACGGTGCTACGTCACAAAAACCCCAACTCGTCCTAGATGCTATAAATAAATTTTATTCAAAAGAGAATGCTAATATTCATCGGGGCGTTCACTTCATGAGCCAAAAAGCGACAACAGAATATGAGGAGTCGAGGAAACGAATACAACGTTTTATCAACGCAAGGAAAAGCGATGAGGTAATTTTCACAAAAGGAACAACAGATGGCATCAATCTCGTTGCCAATTCTTTTGGAGAATTATTAAAAACCGGGGATGAAATTATTATTTCAGCGATGGAGCATCATTCCAATATCGTTCCTTGGCAGATGCTATGTATGCGAAAAGGGCTGACCCTGCGTGTGGCCCCTATAAACGAAAGAGGTGAGTTGCTTATGGAGACATTTGAACAAATGTTGACAAAAAAGACAAAGCTCGTCGCAATAACTCACATTTCCAATACGCTAGGAACGATCAATCCTATAAAAGAGATAGTTTCAAAAGCCCATGCCGTGGGAGCGAAAGTTCTGGTAGACGGTGCGCAGAGTATTCAACACCTAAAAATTGATGTGAAAGCACTGGATTGTGATTTTTATGTTTTTTCAAGTCACAAAGTTTTTGGACCAACAGGTATTGGAGTTTTGTATGGTAAAGAAAGTTTACTCGATGCTATGCCTCCGTATCAAGGCGGTGGGGATATGATTTCAAAGGTAACTTTCGAACGTACCACGTACAATGAACTCCCGTTCAAATTCGAGGCCGGTACACCTCATGTTGCAGGTGGTATTTGTCTAGGAAAGGCATTTGAATATTTAGAATCAATTGATTTCGATGCTGCTGAGAAACACGAGCGTTCCTTAGCCAAGTATGCGGAAGATATCTTGGATACTTTCGAAGGCTTGAGGATAATTGGTGAAGCAAAGGATAAAACCAGTGTAGTTTCATTTGCATTCAAAAACATTCATCCCTTTGATATCGGTACTCTTCTTGATAAACAAGGAATTGCAGTACGTACAGGGCATCACTGCACGCAACCACTCATGGATTTCTATAAAATTTCAGGCACTGTGCGGGCCTCTTTCGCATTTTACAATACCATACAGGAAATCGATACCTTTGTTGAAGCACTCGAAAAGAGTCTAAATATGTTGAAGTAATGGAAATGATTAAGCAAAGAGAAGAGGAAATCGTTGCGGAGTTTGAATTGTTTGACAATTGGATGGAAAAGTACGAATACATCATTGAACTGGGAAAAGAATTACCCCTGCTTCCTGAAAGCGAAAAATCTGACGAATTATTAATTGAGGGGTGTCAATCACGAGTATGGTTGAAGACATCAGGAGATTACCGATTAATCGAATTTCATGCAAGCGCAGATGCCATTATTACCAAAGGAATAATTGCCCTTTTAATTCGATTAGTGAATAAAATTCAGCCCCAAGACCTAGTGGCATACGACTTTGCTGTAGTCCATAAAATTGGACTAGAAGAACATCTATCTCCAACGCGTTCAAATGGATTAAATGGTATGATAAAACGCCTTAAAAATGAGGCTTTGAAACAATGCAAAGCATGAATATGGATCTTGAAAATAAAATCGTAAATATGTTAAAATCAATTTATGATCCTGAGATTCCTGTTGATATTTACGAATTAGGCCTAATCTATGAAGTTCGCATAAATCAAACGAATGATGTGGCAATTGATATGACCTTAACATCTCCAAATTGTCCTGTGGCTGACACACTTCCGAAGGAGGTTGAAGAAAAGGTAAAATCCATTGAAGAGGTTAATGATGCAAAGGTTCACATTGTTTTCGATCCGCCATGGAGTAAAGATATGATGAGTGAAGAAGCCAAATTAGAACTTGGATTTCTTTAATCCCAAGTAGGCTTTCAGTCGTTTTACTCTTTAAAAATGTTCACAACAGAATGAGTAAAGTTTCAACCCGAATAAATCACAATGTGAAAAGCCAAACAAATGTTAATATAAGAAATATCTTCTAGACTAGTTTTTTCGTAAGAAAAAGGTCTTTAATCGGTAATTAGAATTATCGTAATAACTTAAAACAAGCTCTTCATTTGAATGAAATTCAATTTTTAAGGAATAATTTTCATTTTCAAGCATAATTAAATCCTCAGTTTTTTCCCATTTTGTAGCAATCTCGAGAGAATCAATAACATAAAAATTACTTCCCAAAGGCATAAATTCAAATTCCAAATGAGCATGAATTGAATCCTCTGAAAACCATAGGCTATTTTTATTCGGTTCGAAAACTGAATCGTAGTAAATAAAGCCTGCACCATCCTGAATCTTCACAGATTCAGCAATCCAGTAACCCAAAATTTTTTTTTCGCCTATTTTTGCACATGAAAAAAATAAGAGTACAATTAAAATAGTGCTAATCCCTTTCATACAAAAAAGGAATTAATACCATTGAAAAAACTCCCGTCTCAAGCGAGCTTGAATCTATGTCAAAATTAGGGTGATGCACAGCATGAACAATTCCCTCTTTTTTATTTCCGACACCGAGGCGAAAAAAACAACTTGGTATCACGGACGCATAGAATGCAAAATCCTCTGCGGTCATTCTAAAATCGAGTTCCTTGACATTTTCTTCTCCCAATGCTGTCTGAAAAATCTTCCGAAGTACTTCAGTTAATGCGGGGTCATTTTCTAAGTTCGGATAACCTTTTGATCGCTTTAGCTCGATACGTCCTGAATATTTCAAAGCTAAATCAAAGGCTATTTTCTCCATTCGCTCAAATGCAGTTTCTCGCCAATGACCATCCATCGTTCGGAATGTACCCTTAATTGTAGCATGCTCCGGTATTACATTTGTACTACCCAAAGCTTCAAATCTTCCGAAATTGATTAGCGTTGGAACATTGTAAGGTGATTCCTTTTGGATAAATTCCGATAAAGCTAATATTAATTCAGAACCCATAAATAAAGGATTTACGCATCTTTCAGGTAAGGCAGCATGTCCAGCTTTACCAGAAATTTCGATAAGAATTTCATCACTCGAAGCCATATATAAGCCCGATTTAACACCAACTTGTCCTGATTCAAGTTCGGGATACACATGCAGAGCGAACATGGCCTCAACCCTTGGATTTTCTAGAATGCCATCATTGATCATTAGGCTTGCTCCACCGGGATGCATTTCTTCTCCTGGTTGAAATATAAGTTTTACATCGTTCTTTAATTTGGCACGGTGTTTTTGAAGAATCACGGCAGCCCCCAACAAAATAGCTGTATGAACATCATGACCACAAGCATGCATCCATCCTTCATTTTGAGACTTATAATGCACATCATTTCTCTCCAATATGGGCAACGCGTCGAGATCAGCTCTCAGGCCTATTGTTCCATTGGAAACTAGCGCTTTGATGTGACCGACGACACCTGTTCCGCAGAATCCCTTATGGTGAGGTATTTTGTAAGCTGAGAGTTTTTCAGCAACAAATTCCATGGTTTTGAATTCTTTGAATGAAGGTTCAGGATTTTGGTGTAAATATTCACGCCACTCTTTGACCAAGCATGCCAACTCGCGCGCTTCACAACGTAATATTTCAATTAAGTCATGCGTCGTCATTTGAAATTTCTTGATATCCCGAGGTAATCAATCGAAAAGAAACATAAGCAGTTAAAATTCCAAATATTAATTTTACCCAAGAAGGCGACAATTTCAAAGATAAGCGTGAGCCCAACCAAGCGCCGATTAAAAAGGTTAAAGCAATAAGCAACCCAAATTTCCAATTTACATTCCCCGTTTTCCAATATTGGAGAAGCCCAAAAAATACAACAGGCATTGACAAAACGAATAGGCTAGTTCCTTGCGCTTCATGTTGCGTAAGCCCGAGGAAAAACACCAATGCCGGTACAATGATAATACCGCCTCCAACACCAACAAAACCACTCAAAATACCAGCCATAAGACCAATAAATGAAAGATACACAACTGTACTTGGACTCATATTGACAAATATAAGTAAAACGTCATTACCGACACACACTATTCTATTAGTTGGTTACAACCACGGATATCAGCATTTTGTACTCTCCCCTCTACCGTAAATCCATTTGAAACTTTAATGCCAATATCCTGTGTTTGAATAAAACAACACGAATCAATGTTCGCCAAATCAATAATATTTAAAACACCTCTCCTTCCCGTTACAATAGTAAATGGATCTGAGGGATCAGTAGTAACAATTCTCATCCATGGTGGCGTTGAAAAAATCAAGTCCTCAGCGGCATAAGCCTGAGAAAATAATTCGGTCATACCGTACTCAGAAAAGATTTTTTTGCACGAGGTGCCCTTTTTAATGTAATCAAAAAGCTCCTTTTTAGGCAATTCTTCTCTCCTTCCTTTCATTCCTCCGGTTTCTATGATGGTTGCCTCTTTAAATGTTGCATTCATGTCAGCCAAATCCATTAAAGAATAACTTACCCCGAAAATTATAATTTGTTTATTCGTCTTTAGGGCCTTTTCATAGTTATTTCTAAATTCAATAAAATTCGTTAAAAAAAACCCTGATAAATTGTTATTTGATTGCGAAATAAGGTGGTTTACCATGCAAATTAATCCTGAATTACCCTGTTCGATGTAGTCGGGTAATAAGGCCAAAATTACCTGATTTTCAGGATCACCAATATTTTTTTTATAAGATAACAAGCAAGATTCTAAATAAAAATCAACATCAAGCACCCAATGTTTACTTCTTCCTATACTTGAGGTCCCACTGCTTAAAAAGTAGGCTTGATTTTCAAAATTTTGGCCGATAACAACATCATGACTCTTGAAAAAAGTAATCGGTAAAAAAGGAATTTCCTCCGCGCGCTGTGGTCTCGGCCTTCCAATAGCAGCCAGATAGTTTTTGTAAACAGGGCAATTCAAGGATTGATAACCGAAAAGCTCCAAGGCCATTTTTGAAAACGCTGCATCGCTCGAAATAGAAAAAATTTGATCTTTCATAAAGTAAAAGTAAAGTTAAGGTTATTTTAGACGGAGGGAACAAGAAAACAAATCGCTAAATTTGAACTAATCTTGGATTTTTGGTGTTTGTATCATGAAGATGAAAAAAATTGGCGTTTTACTTTTACAGCTTGGTACACCGGACAGTCCCAAAACTAGTGATGTACGCAAGTACCTCACCGAGTTTTTAAATGACCCAAGAGTAATCGATATTCCCTGGTTAGCGAGAAAAATTTTAGTCAATGGGATTATTGTGCCACTTCGCGCGCCAAAATCTGCGAAAATCTATAAAGAATTATGGGAACACGGAAATGGTGTTTCTCCCCTATTAAGCCACAGCAAAACTGTTCAAGAAAAATTGCAAAAAGCATTTGTCAATACCAATGTGACAATCGAGCTGGCCATGCGCTATCAAAATCCATCCATGGAGCTTGTTTTGGAGAGAATGCGTCTTGCCAATTATGATAAAATTATACTCTTACCACTTTTTCCTCAATATGCGAGCGCATCTTCTGGATCGGCAATAGAGAAGGCGATGGGAATCATTAAAAAGTGGTGGGTAATACCAGAAATAAGCATTGTTAGTCAATTTTGGGACAATCAAGGATACATCGACTCCGTTGTAGATCGCGCTAAAGCGTTCAATTTAAATGACTACGATCACATTTTATTTTCTTACCACGGTTTACCGGAACGTCAGGTGGATAAAGTATACGAAGGAAGTGATTTATGCGGAGAGCAGCCCTGTGAAACAGAGGTGAATGAAAAGAATAAATTCTGCTATAAGGCAACATCCTTTGCAACTACACGATTGATTGCAAACAAGCTCCATCTTTCAGAATCATCCTACACTGTTTGCTTCCAATCTAGACTCGACAAAAAATGGCTCACTCCTTTTTCAGATAAAGTGGTCGAAGAAATGGCGAAAAAAGGGGCAAAAAAATTATTGATTTTCAGTCCAGCATTTGTCGCCGACTGCCTAGAGACAATCATTGAAATTGGTACTGAGTATCAAGAAATATTTGAGAAATATGGTGGGGAAAGTGTGCAATTGGTGCCAAGTTCAAACGACCATCCTTCGTTTATTGGTGGATTGGTTGAACTAATCACAGAAAGATTAGCATGAACATTTTGGTTTAAAACATGCTCTTCCTTACCTTTGTAGAAAGTTGAAAACAAAAATAAAATGAATCAAACCACAGAGAAATTAAATTACAAAGTCAAAGACGTAAGTCTTGCTGAATGGGGAAGAAAGGAAATTAAACTTGCTGAGGCAGAAATGCCCGGACTAATGGCATTACGTGAAGAATATGGCAAAGTAAAACCGCTCGCTGGGGCAAGAATTGCAGGTTGCCTTCACATGACTATTCAAACGGCGGTGCTTATAGAAACTCTAGTTGAATTAGGAGCTGAAGTCACATGGTCCTCATGTAATATTTTTTCTACCCAAGATCACGCTGCTGCTGCAATTGCAGTTGCCGGAATTCCAGTTTTTGCATGGAAAGGAATGAACGAAGAAGAGTTTGATTGGTGCATAGAGCAGACACTTTTTGCATTTGAAGGTGGAAAGGCATTGAATATGATTTTAGATGATGGAGGAGATTTAACCAATATGGTCTTTGATCGTTTTCCTGAATTGACCAACGATATAAAAGGCTTGTCAGAGGAGACAACAACGGGAGTGCACAGGTTGTACGAAAGAAAGAAAAATGGAACATTAGTCATGCCTGCAATAAATGTGAACGACTCTGTTACAAAATCAAAATTTGATAATAAGTACGGTTGTAAAGAATCATTGGTGGATTCAATCAGAAGAGCCACAGATACCATGATGGCTGGAAAAGTTGCAGTAGTTTGTGGATACGGCGATGTAGGGAAGGGTTCTGCAGCATCTTTAAAAGGTGCAGGAGCGCGTGTCATTGTGACTGAAATTGATCCGATATGTGCGCTACAGGCAGCAATGGATGGATTCGAGGTGAAAAGATTAGATTCTGTTGTTCAACTTGGAGATATCATAGTAACAACAACAGGAAATAAAAATATTGTCGTAGGTCGTCATTTTGAGAAAATGAAAGATAAAGCTATTGTATGCAATATTGGTCATTTTGACAATGAAATTGATATGGCATGGATTAATACAAAATATGGTTCCACTAAATATACGGTTAAACCCCAAGTAGACATTTACAATGTTAATGGCAACGAAATAATTATTTTGGCAGAGGGAAGGCTTGTAAATTTAGGCTGTGCTACCGGACATCCTTCGTTTGTTATGTCAAATTCATTTACCAATCAAACCTTGGCGCAGATAGAACTTTGGCACAATTTCTCCAACTATGAGAACGATGTTTATACCTTACCCAAACATTTAGATGAAAAAGTAGCACGTCTACATCTTGCGAAGATTGGTGTTGAACTTGAAACCTTAACTGGTGAACAAGCAGATTATATCGGAGTAAAAGTGGAAGGACCTTTCAAATCCGAACACTACAGATACTAAAATTTAAAATTTATTCAAAAAAAAAGCGGGATTCCGCTTTTTTATATTATCTCGAGCTTAGTTCATGCATTTGCATTCATTGTATCCAGAACGTCCATGACGCTTTTCACAGCCTCTGCAGACTCCATTAGCAAGGCCTTTTCCGCCTCATTGAGTTGTAATTCAATGATTTTTTCGATACCTTTTTTACCGAGTACAACTGGTACGCCAAGGTAAATATTTTTAAGCCCGTATTCTCCTTGCAACCATGCACACACGGGGAAAATTCTTTTTTGGTCTCGAATTACCGCCTCAACCATCTGAGCTGCCGCTGCACCAGGTGCATACCATGCAGATGTTCCTAGTAATTTAACAATCTCACCTCCACCAAATTTTGTCCTTTCGATAATTTCGTTCAACTTGTCGTCCTCTATCAACTCAGTAACGGGAATACCAGCAACGGTAGTGTATCTCGGCAGTGGAACCATAGTGTCTCCGTGCCCTCCCATTAAAACAGCTTGAATATCTTTCGGTGAAACATTGAGTTCCTCAGCAAGGAATGCTCTGTACCGAGCCGTGTCAAGCACTCCAGCCATACCAAATACTTTCGACGATTCTACTTTTGCAGTCAAAAAAGCACAATAGGTCATTACATCCAGAGGATTTGAAACAACAATAATAATGGCATTCGGGGAGTACTTTACAACATTTTCAGTAACAGTTTTGACAATACCTGCATTTGTTGCAATTAAATCATCTCTCGACATTCCTGGCTTTCTTGGGAGACCAGACGTAATTACAACTACATCAGAGTCCTTGGTCAGCGCATAATCATTCGTGGAACCAATTGTCCGAGAGTCATAAAGATTTATTGGAGCTGTTTGCCAAATATCAAGAGACTTTCCCTCTGCAAACCCCTCTTTAATGTCGAGTAACACAATTTCATTGGCTATTTCTCGAGTGGCTAAAACATCTGCACATGTTGCACCAACATTTCCTGCTCCGACAACGGTAACTTTCATTGGATTTTAGATTTTGATTAATAATTTCGTACAAGCCGCGAATTTAGTGAATTTCATACAAATTCACTTTATTTGCTAATAAATTCTGTGTATTCTAAAATTGATAGGCAACCCGGTGCATTTGTAATCGTTATTAAACTGTTGAAACTTGGAGAGCAAAAATCATTTGAAAGTAATTGTTGAGGGCTGTCTCAGAAATGACCGGAGGTCGCAAGAGCAGTTATTTAAACAATTTTACGGAAAAATGATGGTGGTATGTCTTAGGTACATTAGCGACAAAGATACAGCTCAGGAAGTTCTTCAGGAGGGATTTATAAAGGTCTTTGATAAATTAGGTGTTTTTGATTTTAAAGGTTCATTTGAAGGGTGGATAAGAAGAATTGTAGCAAATACAGCAATAGACTACATTCGGAAAGCAAAACGCAGTCCATTTTTAAGTGATCAAGACAACGATTTTAAGCAGGAAGGAATGGATGAAATGGTAGAAAATGAAAAAATGGATTTACTCGAACTAAAAGGGGAAATTGCCCTGGAAGCCATCGGCAAATTATCTCCTGCCTATCGTGCCGTTTTTAACCTTTACGTGATGGAAAATTATTCTCACAAGGAAATCGCGGAGCTACTAGGAATTAATGAGGGAACATCGAAGTCAAATTTGGCAAAGGCTAAAATGAATTTACAACGTATGTTAAATGAAAAATTTAAACACATCGACTCATGATGGATGGTAATAAGCAGATTGAAGATCGGTTCAGAGAGTCGCTCGAATCGTTCGAGCTTCCCTATGATGCCGAAGCATGGACGTCATTAGAAAAAAAGTTGCCTAAGGGACCAAAAACCAATTACTTAAAATGGGGGTTCGGGGTTGCCACTGTTTTAGTAATTGTAGGAATAATTTCGGTACTTCTTGTGAATCATAGCGCCGATACGGCTAACACTCATCCAGAGGGCAAAGTAAACAATGATTCAAAAAATACCAAAGTTGAAAAACAATCGGAAGATAATTTATTGCGCAAAAATGATGAAAGTCCGAAAAAAATCATCTTAAATTCGCCAAAGGAAATTACAAGCTTAAAAAACACAACTGAAATTGCGAGTGAACACACAACCGTGCATAATTCCGTTAGTGCTTCAGACAATACAAACCCTCCACTAAACTCGTTGAATGTTGTGCTATCTAACGAAACCAAGGTACAAGATCCGAGTAAAAAATCTTCGAATATAGTCCAACTCCCCGATTTCGCCTCAAAATGCTACGGCGATATTTTTGAAATGCTAAATAAAGAGGAACACACCCTTGTTCTGACTTCACCCTCAGGAAAGAAGATACAAATCCAAAAAGGAGATAAATTGACCTGCACCCTCGAAGAAACGGGAGTTTACACCATTTCATATACAGACAGATTGCAATCCAATTCAATACTTGATGAGAAATCGTTCACTGTAAATAAATCACCCATGTTGGAATTGCAAATTGCAGATGAACTTGATTATGAAACTGGTTTGCCGGTATTACATGGTGAGTGTTCGACAAATGAAACAATTGTGAGGTGGTCTCTTAACGGAAAAGTGTGCGAAAATGCAAATCATGTAAAACACGATTTATTGTTATTCGACAAAGGCAGAAACATTATTGAAATTAGCGCCCAAAATGATTTCGGTTGCAAGGCAAAATCTTCTAGAATTTTTCACCTTCAAGAGGACTATAATTTATTGGCTGTAAATTCCTTTAGCCCAAGTTCTAATGATGCAAGAAGAATGAACTTCATGCCGTATGCACTGACCGTAAGAAATGTACCATTCGTTCTTACTGTATTAGATCCTGATAACTCAGGTACAGTGTTCACCTCAACTGATGCCTCTCAACCATGGGATGGAATAGATAGGCGAACGGGAAATTTAATTCCGCTAGATAAGGCCTATATCTGGAGAGTCGTGTTGTCAAAACCCGTGCAAGGAGAAAAATTGGTTTACACAGGATCGATTGTGCGCTTCTGAGAGCATTAAGAATTGTTAATTCATATGTAATTTAGAGTATTATCGCTACTTTTGTTAGTGATGGCACTGAAGTTATTTAATACTCCCGCACGTTACAAGCGATTTAGCTTCTACACTCGATTTTACGATGAACGCAAGGAGCGCCTTGAATTAAAAAGAAAGCAATACGAAGACCTTGAAAATGCCACTGACGAAGAAAGAAAAGCAATTTTCAGAGAACAAATGAGGGATTCTTGGGCTATGGGAAAAGAAAGGGAAGGTGCTAAATTTCAATCCAATACGCGAATTTTGATACTCATAGCCATAATTTTAACCCTCGGTTATTTTATTTTTAACGGTCTGGGACAAATTGATTCTGTTGTTTTTCGATTAATGGAGTAGAAATGGGAATTATTCAACAACTTCCCGAGCATATTGCGAATCAAATTGCCGCAGGCGAGGTCATTCAACGACCTGCTTCTGTTGTAAAGGAGTTAGTAGAAAATGCCATTGACGCGGAGGCTACCGAAGTGAAAATCATTATCAAAGATGCTGGTAGAACCTCAATTCAAGTCATTGACAATGGTAAGGGAATGAGCGAGGAGGATGCCATTATTTGTTTTTTGCGCCACTCGACGAGTAAAATAAAAACTGCGTCTGATCTTTTTTCATTACAGACGAAAGGTTTTCGTGGAGAAGCACTCGCATCTATAGCCTCAATTGCACATGTGCAACTGACCACAAAGCAGGGTGAAAAGACAGATGTAGGAATACAACTCAAACTTGAAGGGGGTCAAATTTCAGCAAAAGAGGAAGTGGTATGTTCGATTGGCTGTACCTTAGAGGTTAAAAACTTATTTTACAACGTTCCTGCAAGAAGGAATTTTTTGAAATCCGACAGTATCGAATTTGGACACATTCGCGATGAATTCGAACGCATTGCATTGGCGCATCCAGAAATTCGATTTCTTCTCATACATAATGGCAACGAAATACATAACCTTCCAACCGCAAATGTAAGAAAGCGCATCGTTGACTTGTTTGGCAAGAATACCAATGAGCAACTGGTCCCGTTAGAGGAAGTGACGAATATTGTGAAAGTTTCAGGATTTATTGGAAAACCGGATAAGGCAAAAAAAAGCAGAGGAGAACAGTTTCTGTTTGTCAATAATCGCTTTTTTAAAGACGGTTATTTCCACCACGCTATTTCCAAAGCATACGAGGGATTAATTCCTGATAAATATTACCCAAGCTACTTTATTTTTTTTGAAATAGACCCTTCTAAAATTGATGTGAACGTACATCCGACGAAAACAGAAATTAAATTTGAGGAGGACCGATTTATCTATTCCATTTTAACAAGCAGCGTGCGACAAGCTTTAGGAAAGTATAATGTTTTTCCGACACTAGACTTTGAACGCGATACAGCATTTGATTTACCAAGTGACTATCGCAAAAACGATTTAGTGGAACCTAAAATCAAAGTAAATCCGCTTTATAATCCTTTTGAAAATCAACAAGGTAAATCAAGTGGATCTAGCGGTAATGGTTTCAGTAAAGGATTAAACAAGCAAGGTTTTGGACAGGATCAAGCGGCAATTACCAACTGGGAAGAGTTTTATAAAATACAAGAATTGACAGGAGACGAACAACTTACGCTTCCCGAAATTGAAGAAAATAATTTCTCAAAAGGTACAACACAACTCCTTTTTCATGGAAAGTATATTGTAAGTCCATGTAAATCAGGACTCATGTTAATACATTTCAGAAGAGCATACGAACGCATACTATATACAGCTATTGCCTCTAAATTTATACACTCTCCCCTTTCCAGTCAATCCTTACTTTTTCCAATAACTATCTCGCTACAAAGAAAAGACCTAGATTTTTGGAACTCAAATGTTACACTTTTCAAGCAATTAGGTTTCTCAGGAACTATTGAAAATTTCAACCTCAACATAGAAGGAATTCCTTCATTTCTGCCTGTAGAGGCAACTACAGCGCTCCTGGAAGAATTACTAAGGACAGCAGAGCAACAAGACATTGAAAAAATTGATGTGGCTACAAAGTTCATTGAGAAAATTGCAAAGGTTTCAAGTCGATCAAAAAAAATAGACACACAAGAAGCCGCGCAACATCTCATAGAAGAATTATTTCAATGTGAAGAACACCAGTATACAACAGATGGAAAACGTATAGTTTCTACACTACCCTTTTCTGAAATTGACCTTAAATTTTAACTATGTTTCAAAATATTCCCCAAGTTACCAAGAACATTCTCATACTGAACATCGTTTTTTTTGTGGCAACTTATGTCCTGGAATTAAAAGGAATTAACCTCACCTCCCAGTTTGGTGCTCACTATGTTAACTCCCCTCTTTTTCAACCTTTTCAAATTGTCACGCATTTTTTTATGCATGCCGGTTTTTTACATATTTTTTTCAATATGTGGCTATTTGTAATGCTCGGAGGATATTTAGAGAGGATTTGGGGTCCAAAACGCTTTTTTATTTTTTACATATCCTGTGCCCTTGGTGCTTTTGCACTTTACAATGCAATTGGTGTTTATGAGCTAGAATTACTGAAAGAAAAACTCATAACACTCAATTATAATTTAGACAATGTGAATGCCATTCTTGCAGAAGGAAATTTCCAAGAAAATGACTATTACAATGTGCCTGAATACCGAGACTACGTAATAAAATCGTTTACTCCGATGGTAGGAGCATCTGGTGCTGTTTTTGGAGTGATGGCAGCTTTTGCAATTCTCTTTCCCAATACAGAATTTATGTTGTATTTTGCCATCCCTGTGAAAGCAAAGTACCTTGTGGGAATATATTTTCTATTAGAGGTGTATCTCGCTTATATGGATAATGTCGGTGATAACACCGCCCATTTAGCACATGTTGGCGGAGCAATAGTTGGGGGAATTATCGTTTTGTTTTGGAGGAAAAGCGACAGAACTAACTTTTGGTAATGCAAAATAGTCAACGAAGCCTCTTGGGAGAACTAAAATTTCAATTGAAATTTGGATCAATGACACACCGGTTGTTGCTCATTAATCTTTTTGTTTTTATTCTTATTCACTTGATAAACACCGTTATTCGTTTGTCGTTATTAGAAGAGCCTTTCTTTCTACATTTTAATCGAAATATTTTTTGCCTAGAAACTGAAATTTCCCAATTTCTATTTAAGCCATGGGGGCTTTTTACCAGTATTTTTTCGCATATTGAGTTTCTTCATTTTGTACAAAACATGTTAGTTCTCTATTTTATTGGGAAAATATATGAAGGCCTTTTCGACAAGCGCAAATTATGGTT